>Ga0105152_10000452_pt1 | contig 12044 bp, 10 predicted proteins | sample LakBais05cmmetaG_FD_81534 | JGI IMG/M metagenome (GOLD analysis project Ga0105152, IMG submission 81534) | Lake sediment microbial communities from Lake Baikal, Russia to study Microbial Dark Matter (Phase II) - Lake Baikal sediment 0-5 cm | ecosystem: Environmental > Aquatic > Freshwater >...
GAGTCAAGGCTGGCTATCTCAAGAGGTATAGTGATAGAGTAAGCTCGGCCAGCACTGGCGCGGTGTTTACCGAATAAGGACTAATTATGAAGAAGACTGGTGCTCAGATTCTGTGCGAGAGTCTAATTAAAGAAGAGGTAGAAGTCATTTTCGGAATGCTAGGCGGTTCCGTCTTACCGATCTATGATACCTTCCCTCAATATCCTCAACTCCGACACATACTAGTTCGCCATGAACAGGGAGCGGCTCACGCCGCCGATGGCTATGCTCGAGCCACACATAAAGCTGGTGTTTGCATAGCCACATCGGGGCCGGGAGCTACCAATCTGGTTACTGGCATTGCCTGCGCTTACATGGATTCCGCACCCATGGTAGCTATAACTGGCCAGGTAGCTAGGCCTGTTATTGGCAGGGACGCTTTTCAGGAGATGGATATCACAGGAATTACCATCCCGATCACCAAACACAACTACCTTGTTACCGACGTTGGTGAGCTGGCTAGAACGGTCAAAGAGGCCTTTCACATTGCTCAGACAGGAAGACCGGGACCTGTGCTTATCGATATACCGCGGGACGTACAGCAGGAGCAAACAGAATTCATTTATCCCGATAAGCTTGATTTACCCGGCTATAGGGTCATCTCTCGTGGACATCCAGCTCAAATTAAGAAAGCTGCCAAGCTCATTAACGAGGCTGAACAACCTGTCATCATCGCTGGCAGGGGGATAGTTATTTCTCAAGCCTACGATGAATTTCAGGAATTTGCTGAGAAGGCGCAGATACCAGTGGCTCACACCCTCCTTGGTCTGAGTTGCTTCCCGGGAGACCATATACTTGATCTGGGCATGATGGGGATGCATGGGACAGGTTGTGCCAATATGGCAGTACAGAACGCCGACCTTCTTGTCGCTATTGGTATGAGGTTTGATGACCGGGCTACAGCAAATACCAAGGAATTTGCTCCCAATGCCCGCGTCATTCACATCGATATCGACCCTGCAGAGATTGGGAAGAATGTCCCTGTAGATGTTCCTGTAGTCGGAGATATAAAGAGTGTGCTCACAGCCATGAACGAAGAGGTTGAGAGAAGGGAGCACGCGGATTGGCTTTCTCAAATAGAACAATGGAGACGCGAATATCCACCCCAAGACATCAGGCAAAGCGATGAGTTATTGCCTCAATATATTGTTCACCAGATTTGTGAAGCCACACAGGGTGATGCCTTAATGGTTACTGGGGTGGGGCAGAACCAAATGTTTGTGGCACGATATTTTACATTCACGAAGCCGGATAGCCTTATTTCTGCAGGTGGTCTGGGGCCTATGGGATTCGAACTACCTGCGGCCATGGGAGCCAAAATCGGCCGTCCCGGGGAGGTGGCATGGTGTGTTGCTGGCGATGGCGGGTTTCAGATGACTATCCAGGAGTTGGCCACCATAACGCAGGAAAACGTTGCTGTAAAAATAGCTGTCATGAACAACGGGTGTTTGGGTATGGTAAGACAGTGGCAGGAGCTGTTCTATGAGCGGCGCTACGTGGACACGAAGCTCTGGAATCCCGATTTTGTCAAGATCGCGGAAGCGTATGAGATTCCTGGTGTGAGAGTGAAGCGCAGAGAGGAAGTCATCCCGGCCATACATAAAGCCATGGAGCACCCCGGAGCTTTTCTCATTGACTTTCTTGTCGAGCCGGAAGAGAATATCTATCCCATAGTCCCGCCCGGGGAATGCCTGGCTAGATTCTTCGAGCCATCGAGAACAGGAATATGGGAACGAAAGTCTGGGATATCAGTTACGGAATTCTAGTATCGAAACGAACGGCCTTCTGAATTTAAAGATTGCACGGGATCTGTCCATGGGAGGGCAAATTGACTGATACAAAACACACTCTAGTAGCTTTAGTGGAAGATAAACCGGGGGTTCTCAATCGAGTAGCTAGTCTGTTCCGACGGCGCTCTTTCAATATTGAGAGTCTTGCTGTAGGCGGTAGCGAAGATCCTGGCTTATCTCGCATGACTATTGTGGCGATTGGTGATTCTGCTCAGGTAGAGCAGGTAAGAAAACAACTGGAAAAGCTAATCAACGTGGTCAAAGTCTCTGATATAACCGAAGGAGATATGGTAACCAGAGAGTTGGCTTTGATTAAGGTGAAGGCTGCTGCCTCGACAAGAAGCGAAATTATGCAAATCGTCAACATCTTCCGAGCCAACATAATTGATGTTGCTCCCGGCTCACTGACAGTAGAAGTGACTGGCGACGAAGACAAAGTGAATTCTCTGCTCGGGCTCCTTCGCGATTTTGGAGTCAAGGAAGTTTCACGAACCGGCAGGATAGCGCTGACGCGCGGAAGTAGTTCTTAAGCAATATGTGATAACTGACAATCAAAGGTTAATAGAGGAGGAATTATGGCTAAGATTTATTATGACAAGGATGCTAACCTGAATTTGCTCAAGAGAAAGACAATAGGCATTATTGGCTTCGGGAGTCAAGGACATGCCCATGCCCAGAATCTAAGAGACGGCGGCTGCCAGGTTATCGTGGCTGAATTGCCGGGCACCCAGGCTTGGAGAGCAGCGAAAAAAGCTGGTTTTGAAGTGGCCACGGCGGCTGACGTAGCGAAGAAGGCAAATATAGTTGTTATGTTAGCCCCGGATACCGTGCAACCGAGAATCTATCGGGACTCAATTGAGAGGGAGATGACCCGGGGCAAGACACTTATGTTCGCCCATGGTTTCAGTATTCACTTCTCTCAAATTGTGCCTCCAGCTGAGGTCGATGTTAGCATGATAGCGCCTAAATGTCCGGGACATATGCTCAGAAGACTTTACACCGAGGGTTTAGGCCCCCCGGCGTTGGTGGCTATCCACCAGGATGCCTCGGGAAAAGCAAAAGAGATAGCTCTGGCTTATGCCAAGGGGATTGGTTGTGCTAGAGCCGGGGTTCTGGAAACGACTTTTGCTGAAGAGACTGAGACTGACCTGTTTGGTGAACAGACGGTGCTTTGCGGCGGAGTCTCCTCTCTGATAAAAGCTGGCTTCGAGACATTGATAGAGGCGGGCTATCAACCGGAGATTGCCTATTTTGAGGTCTGCCACGAGCTGAAGCTCATTGTTGACCTCATATATCAAGGTGGTCTGGGTTATATGCGCTATTCGGTAAGTGACACGGCAGAGTATGGAGATTATACGCGAGGCCCGCGGGTTATTGATGATTTGGTCAGGGAGGAAATGCAACAAATCTTGGCCGAGATTCAGGATGGCAGCTTTGCTACGGAATGGATTTTGGAGAACCAGGCTGGTCGCCCCAGCTTTAATGCTATGAAAAGGATGGAAGCAGAGCATCCTATCGAAGTCGTGGGCAAGAAGCTCAGAAGTATGATGCCTTGGCTGAAAGGCTAGGTGTTATTTAAAACAGCTTGCCCCGATACACTACCGCACGCTTCTGGAAATTTCTTGCAAAGCATGGTGGTAACCTCGTACGCACACGCCAGCATAAGATAGTGAATTTTGGTTGGCGTTATCGTATAATATTGGAAACAGACTGGGAGGCGTGCCGATGCTATATTGTCAGCAGTGCCAGAAGACAATAGACGAAGATTTGGTGTTCTGTCCTAAATGCGGGGATGTCCTGGTTGAAGAAGGTACAGAATGGCAGGATCTTGAGTTGCAGGGGGAAGTTGAGGAGGCGAAAGATAGGGCAAACATGTATATTATCTTGGCAATAGTTCTGGTGACGCTGGGGATGATGGGTAGTAGTATCCTTTTTGTCTCATCGAGTTTGCTTGGGCTTTTTGGAATTGTGTTTGTTTGCCTGGGTATTGGATGTACTGCGGCGGCTGATCGATATGAACACAAGGCCAGGAGTTTGAAGAATCAGCTTAGTCGGTGCAATTAGCCTGAAGCTGTATCGGCAATACTGGCACCTGAATTAGCAATCGGCTCAACAATAACGCGAGCTAGGGTCCGTTCATTTTGCTTTATTCCGTGTCACCTGGGCCCGCGTTTATCTCGTTAATGCGAGGTGCGTCTTAGTTCAAACACCACCGGGTTTGTTGGGTCAGGACAGGCAACAGTAGTCTTGTTTCGGTCTTGTTCCCAGGGGAATGAACCGCCGAATTGCAGGACCTGGGCACAAGGGAAAATTGCGTAAAAGGCCCATGAACAAAGGTTAGGCGGAGTCTGTCCTCCGATGACAAACTCGTCACCAACTTTGTGTTGAGCCTCGCAAGTCCCTTTCTGGGATATGACCTTGGCTATCACATCAGACATCTCAACCTCCTAGTTTTATTACCGCTCCGACTAATATCATTTTTTCTCCGTTTTTGGCTAAGTCGACCTGGATATATATAGTATATTATGGTATGGCTCAGCACAAGCCAGTGGCGAATGTACGGGATTTGCGTTATCCATCCACCCCAATCTACTTTGTTTTACTGCGACACTCCCTTAGGTTTGACCGACATGCGGCAAAGGCCAGGAGGACTCAGATGCAACACGCCGACGTGGCAATGCTATAATCACAGAGCCTAGGGTGATGGATGTTGCTCTAGCAAGAATACGTAGGGAGGCAGGAGCTTGAGCTTCAGAGTTGTTGTTACCTTCTATGTACCTGGCGTAGTCCCCACCTATGATGAGTTACTAATCAAGTTGGGTGTAGAAGTTGAGAAGACCTTCTGTGCTACTGAGCAGGAACTTATCGCTACGTGTTCTGAAGCCGACGCTGTCATAGCAGTGGGAGTAAAGCTAACGCCTGGGTACGTATTTAGTGTCAAAGTGATCGAGAATCTGACCAAATGCCGACTGATTGCCCTTACAGGCATAGGTTACGATAATGTGGATATAGCCGCCGCTACAGAAAAAGGCATCTGTGTTGCCAATAATCCCTATTACTGCTTGGAGGAAGTCTCAGACCACACTATGGCACTTATTCTCGCCTGTGCCCGGAAGTTCTATCAACTACTTCCTGACGTTAAAAGTGGCAAATGGAGTACCCAGCCAGACTATTTGAGCGCCTTGAAGCCGTTACATCGGCTGTCCGGGCAAGCGTTGGGGCTTATCGGGTTCGGCAATATAGCCCGTACCCTTGTCCCAAAAGCCAAAGCTTTCGGCTTCAGAATCATTGCCTACAGTCCCCATGTGCCTGATGTCCTGCTTAAGACATTTGATGTAAAGTCGGTGGGGCTCGACCAGTTGCTTGAAGAGTCGGACTTCGTTTCCATGCATACCAGTCTGACCCCTGAAACCAGGCATATGATGGGGCTTGAGCAGTTCAAGAAGATGAAACGCACCAGCTATTTCATTAACACAGCCCGTGGAGAGCTCATTGATGAAACGGCTCTTTATACTGCCCTTTCGCAGGGATTAATTGCGGGTGCTGGCCTGGATGTGTTGGAGTCAGAACCTCCCAGCCAGGATAATCCCTTGCTCAAGCTCAACAATGTTCTTATTACCGGTCATTTTGCTTACTATTCCGAGGAGTCGCGTGAAGAATTATTCAGGTGGCCCTGGGAGGAGGTGGCCCGGGTATTGCAGGGGCAGTGGCCTCTGGGCTTGATAAGTGCGCAAGTCAAAGAGAGATTCAGTGCTAAATGGGGTGTTCACCCCAAGTGAACGGAGCTTACACTGAATTAGCGCTGTCGAGGTACTTGGGCGATAGTCCGTAATGCTTTCACGTTGAGGATACTTCTTGAGCAGGGTAGCTTATGTATGGGAGGAAATTTGTAGGCTACGGCTGCGTTCAAAGAGAGCTCAAGGCTTCTGTTCAACAATCATGCTTGTGCGGCATGTTCCGGGAAGAGTCTCACGGCTCTTGACAAGGATTTAGAAGTGTGCTAGGATGATAATGCTCCAAGTAATCAGACAAGAACTTGGCGAGTGTGGAACCGACTGCCGAGTAAGTGGAAGCTGAAAGGTGCTGGGAGGCAGAGTCCCAGTGCAAGGTAGGTGGAAGCAGAAAGGAGAGGGGCGGCGAGCCAAGAACAGCGAGGTTACTTGGGGCAGTTTTTATTCCCAGTATCTTATCCATCATACCGGTTACTAAGTATTGCTACGGGAAGAGGGAGCTAAGCTGGGGAGTCAGCGAGGCTTCGTTCCTTTAATTAGCTCGGGATGGAGGATGCCAACGAAGGGCAAATTACGGTATTCTCCCTTGTAATCCAATCCATAACCCACTACGAACTCATCCGGAACCTCAAAGCCTACGTAATCGAGAGGAACATTTATCAGTCGGCGTGCTCTTTTATCAAGCAAGGTACAAACGCGAAGACTGGCAGGATTGTGGGCAGAAAGATGATTGAGAATGTAATTGAGGGTCATGCCAGTATCTACAATATCTTCAACCATCAGTACATGTTGCCCTGTTATGCTGCTATCCAAGTCTCTGGTTATCTCGACCACCTGACCGTCACCACCGTAGTATGAGATAGCCATAAAGTCCAGGGTAACCGGAAGAGAAAGGTGCTGCATAAGGTCAGCCATGAAGCAGACAACGCCCTTCAAGATGCCTACTAGCACTAGTCGCTGACCAGCGTAGTCACGTGAAATGTGTCTGGCGAGGGTTCTTACCCTTCGTTGAATTTTGGCGTGGCTATACAGAACTCGGTCGACTCCTTCTACTTTCGCCTCGCCGAGAGGGCCATAACCATATTTGGCTAACAACTTGAGAAAATCGCTTTTGTTCAGAAGCCTAACATTGACTTCGGGATAAAGCGCTCTAAGCTGGCGCAGCTTGCGGTTCTTCTCCGTCAGCAGATTCTGTTTTAGTGTGGTCAGTTCAACATAAAGGTCCAGCTCCGGTAAATAGAAATCGGGAGTGAACATCTCTGCTATTTTGTCGCCTTCCCACCTAAGCGGAAAGGAACGAGGCTCATAAAGCCATTCAATACAGTAGAAGTCCAGAAGTTTGGCAAAATCCTCCTCGCTGGGATGCGCGAAACTAGTTGACCTTAACGTCGCAGCGGGTGATGAAGATACTCGAGACGATTTTCTCCGTTTCTCACTTGCCTTATAGTCTTGCTCCAGCAATTGATGAAGCTCTGCTCTCTCAAATATGACAGCGCAAATATCGGCAACACTGAGGAGGAAACTTCTGTCACCTTCAGAGAACTGGCGAGGCACACGTGTGTAAATTCGAATCTCTCCAATGGCTTCTCCCTTCTCAAGTACAGGAATCCCGAGAATAGATGATATTCCTTGTGCTAGTGCTATTTCGGGATATTGAACTCGTTTATCTTTAGCGGCGTTGGCAATAAATACCACTTTGCCATCAAGGATATCCGGGAGGCTTTTATGGACGTCAAGAGGGCCTTTTTTCAGGTAGATGTCGCTCAAACCGTAGGCGCCTACAGTAATCAGATACTCCTTTTTAGGATTGAGGGATAGAATGCGGCAGCCATTTGCCTGCACTGCCGCCGCAGCGCTTTTGGCTATGGAGTTACAGATTCTCCTCAAGCTAAGAGCAGAATTGGCAACTTTGTTTATCTGCTTAAGAGCTGAATAGTAACTGGCTCTCGATCTACCCATCCTTCAACTCCGCTCAGCGCATGCTTTTGTCGTACTCTAGCCGCATTTGGTGAAGCCACAGGCAAGGCAAATATTGCAGCCTTCCTGATAAATCAAGGGACCACCACAGTCGGGGCATTGCCCGGCCCAACTTTTGACCATCTCAGGATTTCTGGAAGGCGTCTCAGGATTACTAGCAGTCGGCTCTTTCTTAATGTACTTCTCAAGTATGCTGGCGATGGCATCAGCACAGGATAAAATAGCGTGTCCCTGCTCCCAGGCAATGGAAGGGCACCTGATGCCGCGCAGGTGCTTTACAATCGAATCTATATCTATTCCAGACCTTAGAGCGAGGGATGTTAGGCGGCTAATAGCCTCAAGCTGTGCTGCGGCACAACCTCCGGCCTTTCCCAAGGCGGAGAAGACTTCGGATATTCCTTGCTGGTCGAAATTCACTGTCACATAGATGTGGCCACACCCAGTGTTGACCATTTCGGTTACACCCCTGGTGACCTTGGGTCTCTTCCTGGGACCTAACTTGCCTTCAGGCTTTTTCGCCCCTTCACCGACAGTAAGCACCTGACTTTCTCGGCTCCTGTCTCGATAAATAGTTATACCCTTCAAGCCGTCCCGATAAGCCAAGATATATACGTTGGCTACATCCTCGGGTGTTGCCTCGCGAGGGAAGTTGACTGTCTTGGATACAGCGCTATCAGTAAACTTTTGGAATACTGCCTGCATCTTAATGTGCCACTCGGGTGATATGTCATGGGCGGTGACAAAGAGCCTCTTTATCTCTTCGGGAACTTCTTCTATGTCTTTTAACCTCTTTCCTTCAGCTAGCTGCTCCATTAGTTCTGGAGAGTAAAATCCTCCCTTTTTGGCTGCCTCCTCAAAATAAGGGTTCACCTCTATAAATTCTTCGCCTTCCAGGATATGACGCACGTAGCTCAACGCGAACAATGGTTCGATGCCACTGGAGCAATTAGCGATTATGCTCAAGCTGCCGGTGGGGGCAATAGTAGTCCGGGAGGCATTTCGAAAACGAGGGCCATCGGGAATGTCGTAAATGCTTCCCTGGAAAGCAGGGAACACTCCCCTTTCCTGAGCTAGCTCTATCGAAGCTTTATCCGCCTCTGTAGATATGAAATGGGCGATCTCCTCGGCCACGGCAAGCCCCTGCTCACTGTCATAAGAGATACCAAGCTGAATAAGCATGTCAGCAAAACCCATAACGCCCAGGCCTATTTTCCTGGTGGTTTTCGTCATCTCTGCAATCTGTGGCAGCGGGAATTGGTTCACCTCAATGACATTATCGAGGAAGCGGACTGCCAGCTTGACAGTTTGGGATAGCTTCTCATAGCCAACACATGGCTGGCCGTTCTTGTCCGTCACCATCTTGGACAGATTTATGGAGCCCAAATTGCAGGACTCAAAGGGCAGCAGTGGTTGTTCTCCACATGGGTTGGTGCTTTCTATTCTGCCCAACTGAGGTGTGGGGTTATGCCTGTTTATCTCATCGATAAACACAACACCCGGGTCACCGGTGAGCCAAGCCATGTCAACTATTTTGTCGAACACCTTTCTGGCATTGAGTTTATCCATCACCTCTCCGGTTCTCGGGTTCACCAAACTGTAGTCGGTGCCTTTCTCTACCGCTTTCATAAACTCGTCAGTCACAGCTACGGAAAGGTTGAAGTTAGTCAGGGCACGTGAGTCTTCTTTGGCGGTGATGAATTCCAAGATATCCGGATGGCTAATATTAAGTATGGCCATATTGGCCCCGCGGCGCATGCCACCTTGCTTTATGACATCGGTAGTCGTATCAAAGACGCGCATGAAAGAAACAGGGCCGCTGGCAATCCCGCCTGTCGAACCTACTCTATCCTTTTCCGGTCTAAGTCGGGAAAAAGAGAAGCCCGTGCCGCCACCACTTTTGTGAATCAAGGCGGTATATTTGACTGCATCGAAAATGGACTCCATGGAATCCTCAATAGGTAAAACGAAGCAAGCTGATAGTTGTCCCAGTTCGCGGCCAGCATTCATTAGAGTAGGGGAGTTGGGTAGAAATTCCAGGTTTTCCATTAGTTGACAAAAGCTCTCTTCATAAAGAGAAACATTTGCATTGGGATCGTAGGTGAGCTCCGCCGAAGCAATGTGCCTGGCGACGCGGCGAAATAGCTCTTGGGGGTCCTCAACAGCTCTTCCCTCTCCATCTTTTGTTAGGTATCTCCGTTCCAGAACTCTCAGGGAATTGTCACTAAGTTTGATTCCAGAAATGACCTGGCTTTTGGCTTGCGGAGAGAATTCATCGGTAGTCAGCATTTCCTTGACCATTTCCCGGATTTGAGAGGGGGATGCGGGTTGTTTGGTTTGCCGAGGAACCAGCTTCTCCATGCCTGGGAACGGGTGAGCCACCTCGAGGCGCTGGCACACTTGCTCTGTAAACTTTTCCAACAATTTCCTATCACTTATACCCATCGACTCGCCGGCAGCGAAGACAGCTTGGGCTACTCTATCACGACCAACAGTCTTGTCATTCTCTTTTCGGCGGGTCTTGGGCATTTCATCTCCTCTTACGACCAGTCAGGGAGTTCGCTGCCTCAGAAGAGGGCAGCGGTAGCTGGTTTGCTGGCGTCACCTCTCTTCGTACCGCCAGGCTGTCCACCTCTTGTTTTAGATCGCCGATATCAGCAAATTCTCGATAAACACTGGCGAAGCGAATGTAGGCAATGTGGTCCAGTTTCTTTAGTCCATCCATGACCAAATCACCAATATGGGAACTGGATACCTCGCTTTTGCCCACCTTGTAAAGCTCGGCCTCGATGGTGTCCACAAACTTGTCAATGGCGCCTGTGGGAAGGGGACGTTTCTCACAGGCTTTGCGAATACCCGAAAGGAGCTTATCTCGGCTGAATTTCTCACGCCGTCCATCCTTCTTAATAACGAAGATATCATGTGGCTGTACACGCTCGTAAGTAGTGAAGCGATTGTCGCAGGCGAGGCATTTCCTTCGGCGCCTCACTCCTTCATCTAGGCTCCGGGAATCTATCACCCTTGACTCCTGCCCCCCACAGTAAGGACAATTCACCAACTCCTCCTAGGGATTGTGGTACGCAAATAGTATACCACTAGATGTAGTGAAATGCAACACCCTCTGGAGGCCCATATGGTTGTCCACTATGGCTCCTCCTCCGCTGGAGAATATGTGAATACCGTAAACACCACTGAACACCAAAGTTGGATTAGCCGCTCAAATGATTTGACATGGCACTTGTGCTCGTCCGCTACCTGACGTTCAGCCAGACAAGGCACTACTAATCCATCTGAACTAGGTCCCTTATGGGCAGCCATCCACCCCGGTGAGTCGAGAGCCAGAGAATAGGGCATCCCTTGATCTGAAGGTTGGGGCTGGAAGGTTAGCCAACGCTTTCCTCCGGTATCATTTCAATAGCGTCCCTGGGGCATACCACAGTACAGATACCGCACCCTTTGCAGTAACCATAATCAATCTCAATCTGATTCTTATTAGCATTCTCTGTAATGGCTAAGTCAGGGCAAAGCAGTCGACAGAGATCGCAAATACGGCACCTCTGCTGGTCTAGTATCGGTATATGTGTTCTTCCTGCCACTGGTGTGAATCTATCGCCTTTCCTTGTTTATCTCTGGTGTATCTGATTGCACTGGGTTCTGCCCAACCTGAATCCAATATTCATAGCTTTTAGATTGATCTCTCGCAACTTTTCTGGAATAATCTCTTCTATTGCAGATTCTAGCTCCTTCTTACTGACTACGTCGGTCATTTCCACGGCTGCGCTCAAAATGATTACGTTGGCAGCCATTCCATTATTGAGTTCCTTAATTGCTGTCCTGCTAGCAGGAATCCCTATATATTTCGGGCCTTTCATCTCCTCAGGAACAAAACGATCGTCATAAATGACGACTCCCTCGCCAGGTTTGACGCGTCCAATATATTTGTCATAAGCGGTCTGGTACATAGCAATTAACGTATCGGCGGCAATAACATAGGGGAAAACTATTGGCCTCTCAGATATCACCACTTCGGCTCCACAAGCTCCCCCTCTGGCTGCTGCGCCATAGGAATTCGTGCTGCTAACCCATTTTCCATCATTGAAAGCTGCTTGACTCAGTATAGTGCCAGCCAGGACAATACCCTGTCCCCCAAGACCACACAGTATAACTTGCTTAATCGGCGCCATTAGCGAACTCCCCGGTTATTATCTTACCCTTCAGTTCTTCTGGTGATAAGTTCTTGGCCTTCCTCCTGGTGATGCACCTATCCATCAAGTCCTTGATCATATCTCCAGGAGTATCAAGCTGGTTGTGTCTGCCAAACTGGGTCGGGCAAGGTGACAAAACTTCAACGAAGCAAAAACCATTAGTTTGTAATGCCTTCTTGATACTGGCTATAAGGGCAAAGGGCTGAGTTACCGAATACCGGGCTGCATAGGTGGCACCAGCAGCGATAATAAGCTTGCACAGGTCAAATGGCTGATAAGGATTTCCTTGGGTTGTTGTTTGCGTA
>Ga0105152_10000453_pt1 | contig 12030 bp, 9 predicted proteins | sample LakBais05cmmetaG_FD_81534 | JGI IMG/M metagenome (GOLD analysis project Ga0105152, IMG submission 81534) | Lake sediment microbial communities from Lake Baikal, Russia to study Microbial Dark Matter (Phase II) - Lake Baikal sediment 0-5 cm | ecosystem: Environmental > Aquatic > Freshwater > Lake...
AATGTTTGTTTTACTGATGCTGGCTGTACCCACAACGATCTTGGCGCAAAACTACCCGGATAAGCCGATCCGGCTTATCGTCGGCTACACGCCGGGCGGCGGCAACGATATCGCCGCGCGGCTGATCGCCCCGAAGTTGTCGGAAGCCCTGGGACAGCCGGTGATCGTCGAGAACCGTCCCGGCGCAGGGACGAATATCGCCCAAGAGCTTGTCGCGAAGTCGGCGCCGGACGGCTATACGCTCCTGTTGGGCTCTCCTGCGGTGGCGATCAACCGGTCGCTCTACAAAAAACTCCCCTTTGATGCGCTTCGCGATTTGACGGGCGTGTCCTTATTTGCAGTCAGTCCCAACATCCTGGTGGTGAATCCTTCTGTCCAGGCAAAAAACATCAAGGAACTGATCGCCCTTGCCCAGAGCAAACCGGGAAAGCTCACCTTCTCATCCTCCGGCAATGGATCGAGCCAGCACCTGTCGGGTGAACTTTTCAACTTGCGTGCAAAGGTCAATACGCTGCACGTCCCCTATAAAGGAACCGCCCCCTCGCTTACCGCGCTGATCGGCGGTGAGGTGGATATGAGCTACAGCAATATTCCCGCCACCCTGACGCACATCCAGTCGGGGCGGCTGCGCGCGCTTGCCAATACGGGCAAGAAGCGCGCCGAGCTCCTACCCGACGTGCCGACCTTGATGGAATCAGGGGTAGACGTGAACACAATAGTCTGGTTCAGCATCCTCGCGCCCGCGGGCACTCCGCGTCCGATCATCGATAAACTCGCGGGAGTCCTCATCAAGATGCCGCATACCCCGGAGATGAAGAAGCGCCTGGCCGATCTGGGGGCCGAACCCGTCGGAAGCACGCCGGAGGAGTTCAACAAACATCTCCGCGACGAGACGGCGGAGTGGGCGGAGGTCGTGAAGATTTCCGGCGCAAAGGCGGATTAGACACAAAACCGAAAAAAAGGAAAAAGGAGCCTCGATGAAAATGGAGTTTCGCGGCAACAGGGACTTCTGGGTCGGCCTCATGTTCTTCGGGATCGGCGCGGCGGCGATACTCATCGCCCGGGATTACCCGTTCGGCAGCACGCTACGCATGGGGGCCGGCTACTTTCCGATCCTTCTGGGCGCGATCCTCATCCTCTTCGGTATCTACATCATGGCCAAGGGGCTGCGCAGGCACGAGAAGATCGAGGGCACCTGGTCGCTTCGCGCCCTGATCGTGCTGCCTGTTATCACCGTTGTGTTCGGCGTCCTGCTCGATAATGCGGGCTTCATCCCGGCGCTGGCGGTTCTGTGCCTGGGGTCGGCGGCCGCGGGCAGCGAGTTCAAGTGGGGCGAGGTTCTCCTGTTTACCTTGCTCCTGACTGTGCTCTCGCTGGCCGTGTTCATCTGGGGCCTCGGCCTCCCCTATCCGCTGATCAAAGGATTCTGACAAGGAGACCTTCATGGAACTGTTTCATAACTTGCTGTACGGGTTCGGTGTCGCGTTGTCATTGCAGAATCTGCTCTACTGTTTCGTCGGCTGTCTGCTCGGCACCTTGATCGGCGTTCTTCCCGGCATCGGTCCCATGGCGACTGTCGCGATGCTGATGCCGCTCACCTTTACCATTCCGCCGGTCGCAGCGCTGATCATGCTGGCCGGCATCTACTATGGCGCCATGTACGGCGGCTCGACGACCTCCATCCTGGTCAATCTCCCGGGCGAGACCGCGTCGGTGGTTACGTGCATCGACGGTTACCAGATGGCCCGCCAGGGACGCGCCGGACCGGCGCTCGCGATCGCGGCCATCGGTTCGTTCTTTGCCGGCACCGTGTGCACGCTGATCATCGCCATGTTCGGTCCGCCGATCGCCGAGATAGCCTTCGAGTTCCGCGCGCCGGAATACTTCTCGCTGATGCTGATGGGACTGATCACCGCGGCGGTGCTCGCCCACGGCGACATGAGCAAGTCGCTGGCGATGGTGGTCCTGGGCCTGCTGCTGGGCGTTGTGGGCACCGACCTTAATTCCGGCGTGCAGCGCTTCAGTTTCAACATCCTCGAGCTGTCCGACGGGATCAGTTTCGTGACCGTCGCCGTCGGGGTGTTCGCGATGGGCGAAATCATCAGCAACCTCGGCGAAAAAGAAGAACGGGTGATTTTCACCGCTAAGGTGACCCACCTCTTTCCCTCGAAAGATGATATGAAGAAATCCATCGCCCCCATTGTGCGGGGAACCGTGCTCGGGGCGTTCTTCGGCGTGCTGCCTGGCACCGGACCGGCAATCGCCTCCTTCTCATCCTACATGCTCGAGAAGAAGATCGCCAAGGACCCGTCGCAGTTCGGCCACGGTGCGATCCAGGGCGTGGCGGGACCCGAGGCCGCCAACAACGCGGATGCGCAGTGCAAGTTCATCCCGATGCTCACCCTGGGGATTCCCGCAAGCGGGACGATGGCGCTGATGCTTGGCGCGCTCATCATCCAGGGCATCACGCCCGGCCCGCAGGTGATGGTCAAGAATCCCGACCTCTTCTGGGGACTGATCGCGAGTATGTGGATCGGGAACCTGATGCTCCTGGTCCTCAACCTGCCGCTGGTCGGGATGTGGGTATACCTCCTCAAGGTGCCCTATCGCATGCTTTTCCCGGCCATCATGGTCTTCTCCTCCATCGGCATCTACAGCGTGAACAACAGTTCGGTCGAACTCTTCCTCGCGGCGCTCTTCGGCGCCCTCGGATTTGTGTGGCTGAAACTCAAGTGCCCTGCGGCGCCGATGCTGCTGGGCTTCGTCTTGGGACCGATCCTGGAAGAAAACCTGCGCCGGGCGCTGCTCCTGTCGCGCGGCGATCCCTCTGTGTTCTTCACGCGGCCGATCAGCCTCGGGTTCATGATCGTCACTGCCGTGATCCTACTCCTGATGGCGCTTCCCGCCGTTCGTAAAAGGAAGAGCAAGATTTCTGACTGATGCGAGAACACGACCGGCCGCGCAGGGGTCGCATCAGCCGGCGCACCGCCTGTGTCGCTTCGGCCGGAAACATCCCGGAAACGAAAAAAGATGACAGGGTACGACCACCATGAATTCCCTCGATGACCAGATGACCTGTCTGCTTTCTCCGAAATCCCTCGTCATCGTGGGGGCGTCGGCGGACTATGCGAAGCTTACGGGAAGAACGGTCAAGTATGTGTTGAAGTACCGATATCCCGGGAAACTCTATGCGGTGAATCCCTCCCGTACCGACATCTCCGGCATCCCCTGTTTCCCCTCGGTGAAGGATCTTCCCGAAGCGGTGGATACGGCGTTTCTCCAGGTCGCCGCGAAGGCGGTTCCCGGGATTATCGAGCAGTGCATCGAGAAACAGGTCAAAAGCATCATCATCCATGCCGCCGGCCTCGGGGAGAGCGGTGAAGAGGGGAAGAAGACCCAGGCACGGATCAAGGCGCAGATCCGCGAAGCGGGGATCCGCGTCGTCGGCCCCAATTGCGCGGGAATCGTTAACATGACCCAAAACTTGATCCTCTCCCCGATCGCCTGTTACGAAATCGACGATCTTCCCGTAGGGAGAATCGGACTCATTTCGCAAAGCGGCGGGTTGACGGGGGCCTACGTTTCCCGGGCGGCGGATCGCGGGATCGGGTTCAGCTATGTCATCTCGACGGGCAATGAGATGGATCTTGGCGTCAGCGAATTTGCCCACTATCTCCTCCGGGATGAACATACCGATGTCATCGCCATCTTCCTCGAGGCGCTGCGGAACGTCGATCTGTTCAGGGACGTGGCCGTCGAGGCATTGAACCGGCGAAAGCCGATCGTTGTCCTCAAGGTGGGCCGCACGGAGGTCGGCGCCCGGGCAGCCGCTTCGCATACCGGCGCCCTCACGGGAGCCGACGCGATTTATGACGCCTTCTTCCGGCAGTATGGGATCGTGCGGCTGGAAACGCTGGAGGATCTGTTCGAAGTCCCGGCGCTTTTCTGCAAGACGAAGCCGCCCAAGGGGAGGAACGTGGGGATCATCACCACGACCGGCGGCGGCGCGACCATCGTCCTGGAAGCAGCCGCTCAAGCCGGGCTTCAGTTTCCCCAGCCTTCCGACAGTACGATCCGGGAAGCGACGGCGTTTTTACCCTCCTTCGCGGCGAAAGCAAATCCCATGGATGTAACGATGTCCGGTACGGGAGGCGGTTTCAAGAAGGGTCTCGAACTCCTCATCAAGGACGACACCTTCGACATGATCGTCGGCGTCGTGGGAACATCGAGCCAATTCGAACCGCATCTGGGCGTTCAACCCATTGTGGAGGTATGCAGGGACGCAAAAAAACCTCTCGTGGCCTTCTGCAATCCCAATGCGGCGGACGCGTTACGACTTTTCGAGAAGAACGGTATCCCCTCCTTCCGGACCCCCGAATCGTGTGGGCGGGCGCTCGGTTATCTGGTGAAGTACGGAGAGGCCATCGACGAATTCACATGGAAAAGAGGGCAGCGGCAAACACCCGATCCGGATTCGCCGAACGCCGCAAAGGCCCGTAAGATCCTGGCGAACGCGGGACACATCCTCAACGAGTACGACAGCAAACGCGTCCTTGCCGCGTATGGTATCCCGGTGACCAGAGAACAGATGACCGGCGACGTGGACCAAGCGAAGCATGCGGCCAAGGAAATCGGCTATCCGGTCGTGATGAAAGTCATGTCGGCCGATATTCCCCACAAGACTGAGGCCGGCGTGATCAAGCTGGGAGTCTCCACGGAGGAAGCGCTTGTCACATCATACGGGGAGCTCCTGGAAAAGGCGCACAGGTTCAAGGCCGATGTCCGGATCGACGGTGTCCTGATCCAGGAGATGGCACAAAAGGGAGTGGAACTGATTATCGGTATAAAACGGGACGCCAGTTTCGGTCCCGTCATCATGTTCGGATTGGGAGGAATCTTTGTCGAGGTGTTCAAAGACGTCGCTTTCCGCGTCCCGCCCATCTCCCTGCCGGATGCCCGGGAAATGATCGGGGAGATCAAAGGAGCGAAACTCCTGAACGGCTACCGGGGGATGGAGAAGATGGATTGCGAGGCGATCGCGGCGACGCTGATGAGCGTGGCGGGCCTTTCTTTGGATCTTGGTGAAGAGATCCGGGAACTTGATATCAACCCCTTGATCGTTTATCCGCAGGAAAAAGGGATCAGGGTGGTGGATGCCCTGATCTGTCGATAGACTCTCGCGGCGTACATGACATGAATATGTTGATTTGACCGGTCGTCCGGGTTGGACAAAAAACGAATGCAGAGGTGAAGAACAACTATGGATTTTCAATTCAGCGACGAACAGAAGATGTTTCAGGAGAGCGTGCGGAGATTATCGTTAAAGCATTTTGCCCCCAAGGCATTTACCTGGGAAACGGGATCGGGGGGGTCGTACCCCTGGGAAAATGCGAAGATCCTGGCGGAAAACGGGCTTATGGGCATGCGCCTCCCCGAGGAGGAAGGGGGGCAGGGGGCAACGCTCATGGACTGCGTGATCGCCATCATGGAGATCACGAAGGTCTGCCCCCATACAGGGGACGTTTTTCAGGCGGGCAACTTCGGCGCCATTCAGCAGGTCGCATTCCTCGGCAATGAAACACTGAAAAAGAGCGTTCTCCCGAAGCTCCTCGCCGGCGAGACGATCATCACGGCGGCGATGTCCGAACCGAATGCGGGATCGGCGGTCACCGATCTGCGGACGACCGCCCGCTTCGAAGGCGACAACGTTATCATCAACGGCAGCAAGATCTTCAACTCGAACGGCGACAGCGCCGGATATTTCTGCGTCTGGTGCCGCTTCGGCACGGGGGTCGCATCGTCGGGCGCGGTCATCGTCCCCGCCGACGCCCCGGGCTTTTCGCGGGGGAAAACGGAGCATCACCTGTCGGGGGAGCACCACTGCATGCTTTATTTCGATGAATGCAGGGTTCCGAAAGAATACGTCCTGATGTCGGAGCAGGGGTTCAAGAAGATGATGTCCGTGTTCAACGTCGAGCGCATGGGCAATTCGAGCCGCTCCCTCGCGGTGGCCGAGTTGGCCTATGAACGGTCGCTCCAATACGTCAAGGAGCGGAAGCAATTCGACCGGCCGCTGTGCGAATTCCAGGGTATTCAGTGGAAGCTGGCGGATATGAAGCTCCGCATCGAGCAGGCGCGATGGCTCCTCTACAAGGCCGTGGTCGAGGCGGATCGGGGGTTGCCCTCGGCCCTGGACAGTTCCCTGGCGAAGCTGGCCTGCAACGAAGCCTCCGAGTTTGTCTGCCGGGAGGCGATTCAAATCCATGGCGGCTACGGGCTGTCAAAGGAGTACCCCTTTGCCTACCTCTATGCGCGGTCGAGGGGCTGGGTGATCGCGGGCGGTACGGTGGAAATGCTCAGGAACAGGATTGCAGTCGAGATCCTGGGGAGAAATTTCGACCAACGGCCGCCGAAGCCCGTAGTCGTCAAAGAATAGGGTGAAACGGGGGCTTGCAGGTATAACGGAAACATGTTCTTATCAATCATACGTTGAAGAAATACTTGCTGCGCTACGCATTCTCGATCAGGGAGCAAGGGTAGAGGAAGGCGCAGCACAAAAACAGGGAGGAAGACATGACTCGAAAACTGCTGATTGGTGTGTTCGGGGTGTTGTTGTGCTTTAACGGGTTCGCATTTGCGCAGGCGCCGAAATATCCAAACAAGCCCATAAGAATGGTGGTGGGTTACGCAGCCGGCGGCGGTAGCGACATCATGGGGAGGCTGATTGCCCAGCAAATTACCGAAGCGATGGGCCAGCCAATCATCGTCGAAAACCGGGCGGGGGCGGCCCAGAATGTCGCCGCGGAGTACTTCGTTAAACAACCCAACGACGGTTACACACTGTTCATGAGTTCAGCGGCCTTGGGCATCAACATCAGCCTTTATCCAAAGATCAATTACGATCCGGTAAAAGACTTCGCGCCGGTGGCGGTTTTTGCGACTAGTCCGAATCTGTTGCTGGTGAATCCTTCATTTCCCGCCAAGAGCATCGCGGAATTCCTCGCCGTCGTAAAAAAGAATCCCGGAAAGTACAATTTTTCCTCATCCGGCAGCGGCAGTACACAACACCTTTCCGGGGAAATGCTCAAGCTCATGATCAACACGGATATTACCCATGTTCCTTATAAAGGCACTGCACCTTCCATGACCGGATTGGCGAGCGGGGAGGTTGATTTTACCTTTTGCAACATTCCCGCGGCACAGCCCCTGATGGCGGCGGGCAAGGTCAGAGCAATCGGGATTACCAGCGCCAAGAGATCGCCGTTGTTACCTGAATTGCCGACCATGATAGAAGGCGGCCTGCCGGGTTTTGTCACCGAAACCTGGTATGGGGTATTGGCGCCGGCGGGAACCCCACGCAACGTGATAAATGCGTTAAATGCGGTCATCGTGAAGGCCGTGCAGAAAGAAGATTTTCGTGCACGGCTGGCACAACTTGGTGCCGATCCGATCGCGGAAACGCCGGAGTATTTTCGCAAGTTTTTGCTTGAGGAAATCGAGCGCTGGAGCAAGGTGGTGAAGGCGTCCAAGGCAACGCCGGAGTGAACTGCCACGCCCCACCCCCGACAATGTCAGGGGTGGGGCGTGGTGTGACGATTTCTCGGGCATGGTCCGCACGTATGGCTCGCAAACGTCAAACTACATGGCCTTTTATCATTTTCGCAAAGTTCCTGGTATTTGGCGATGATCTCCTCCGCGATGATCATCGCCGCCAGCCGGCGTATGTTCCCCGAATCCATTTCCCCATTATTCCCGGCGCGGGCATGACAGAGCATTTTTGATCAGGGCGGGTATCCGATCAGGAAGTTCGGCAAGCAGAACACCGGCATCCCTGAGGGCATCGATCTTGGAGTCGAACGTCCCCTTCTTGCCGCTGATGATCGCGCCCGCGTGCCCCATTTTCTTGTTTCGCGGGGCATACTTTCCCGCGATAAAGATTACTTCTTGGGTTTCTTCCGGGCGATAATGGCCTTGATTTCCTCCGCAGAAGCCCCTTGCTGGATCGCCTTCTCCATCGCTTCCTCGACTTCGAAGATGACCTGCAACTTCTCCATGGTCGCCGAGAGGGCATCGGCGGGAACACAAACAACGCCATCCTCATCCGCCATGATGATGTCACCGGGCTTGACCGTCACCCCGCCGATATCCACCGGCACGTTGTAGCCGACAATCCGGATGTCCGGAGGCTTATCGACCGTCGCCGATCCGGTGCAGTACAGAGGCATACCCATCGACCGATAACCGGCGATGTCCCTCGCCCCGCCGTAGACCACCATGCCCGCCAGCCCCTGCCGCTTCGCGCACTCTCCCTGGTTGTCGCCGGTAAAATGGGCGTCGATCCCCTTGCCGTCGATCACCAGAACACTGCCTGCGGGGGATTTGCGAATGGCCTCGTACATGGTCAGATTTGGACTGTCGGGACGCGGCGGGCCGAAGGCGACCGTAACGGCTCGCCCCAGGATACTGGCGTCCTCACTGCCGCGGGCGGGCCGGACACCCCGGATTCCTCCGTTCACCCCCACCAGCGCGAGGGCGTCGTTGACCATGCCGGTGTTGGCCCTTTTCAGCAATTCAGCCGCTTCCCTCGGGACTGCAACCGTATCTTTCATTTGATGAAATTCTCCCTTCTGTTGTTCCTACTCCACCTTGATGTTGGCCTCCCTGACGACCTTGCCCCATTTGGTTATCTCTCCGGAAATAAATGGGCCGAACTCGGCCGCTCCCAGATAGTCCACGTCCGCCCCTTCGTTCTGGAACAGCTTTTTTACTTCATCCGAGGTCAGGAGTGCCTTGATATCTCTGTTCAGCCTGTCGACGATCGGCGCCGGTGTGCCGGCCGGCGCAAGGATGCCCCACCAGTTGGTTGCTTCGTACCCGGGCACGGTTTCCGCGATCGTCGGCACATTGGGAAGGATACTGCTGCGCTTCAATCCGCCGGTTCCCAGGATCCTGAACTTGCCGGACTGGACGTGGGGCATCGTCTGAATGAGCGAGCCGAGCGAGAATTGGCTGTGGCCGCCAATCTGGTCGATCATCGCAGGGCCGCCGCCCTTGAACTGGACAATCTTGAAATCGACGCCCGCCATCATCTTGAAGAGTTCGGTCCCCATGTGCTGGAAGCTGCCGACGCCCGCACAGGCATTAATCAGTTGGCCGGGTTTCTGCTTCGCGAGTGCGATCAGCTCTTTCACCGAGTTGGCCGGGACGCTCGGATGGACGGTGAGCGAGTTTGGTCCGCTTCCCAGCTTCGCGATCGGGGTAAAGGCCTTCACCGGATCGAACGGCAGCTTGTAGAGCGCGGGATTAAAGGCGTATGCAGCAGAAACAATCAGCAGCGTGTAACCGTCCGGCTCCGCCTTTGCCGCCATTTCGGAGCCGAGTACGCCTCCCGCCCCGCCCCGGTTATCCACGACCACCTGCTTGCCGAGGTTTTCGGACAATTTGGCGGCGATCAGGCGCCCGACGATGTCGTTGCTGCCGCCCGGCGGGAATGGAATGATGAGACGAATCGGTTTGCTCGGGTAAGCGTCGGCCGCCAAAACCACCGTAGCCGTAAAGACAACGAGCACGACCGACAGTGCGAGCGCTATGCCGATCCTCTTGCGCTTCTGAAGTTTCATGCTTGGCATCGCTTTCTCTTTTCTCATGGGTTTCTCCTTTTTTTGACATTCTCCGCAAGCCTTATGCCGGAGATTGTCCCTCTTTCCAATCTCCAATCAACGCTTCTTCTTTCGATTCCTCGCTACGCATGGACCAGATCCGCTGCGGGCAGGATGTCCAAACACAGCACAACGGGCTTTCCGATCACGTTAATCTCCTCGTTCTGTTCACTTACAACTCTCTTACGGCATCAAATTGCCGCGGATACGGTGAACAATCCATTCTCGCCTCGATCAGTTTCGGCAAGCCATCGTTCGATTTCATTGCAACCGCAAGAACGTCCCTTAACGCTTCTTCGCTATCCACACTCCAGGCTGGAATGCCGAAACTCTTGCCCAAATCCAAAAAGTTCGGTCTTGCAAAACCCGTCCCTCTCGGCACATTGTACCCTTTTTTAATCTGCTTCACGTCGATCAGGCTCAACCGACCGTCCGAGAAAATGACCATCACGATGGGCAAACGGTATTGTACGGCCGTCGCCAATTCAGGAAGGCGCATCATGAACCCGCCGTCTCCGCAAAGCGACACCACCTTTCGATCCGGATGAAGCAGTTGCAGGGCCAATGCGGAGGGGATCGCATACCCCATCGTCGCCAATCCATTGGACATAAAGAAACAGCCCGGCATGAATGCATCCCAAAGTTCGATCACCAATAGTTTGTTTGCGCCGACATCGACCGTCAGAAATGCGTCCGCCGGGGTCAATTCACGGGTAGCACGGATGATCTGGACAGCCGACAGACCGTCAACCTCGAAATCGAGAACCTCTTTGGTATTTTCCCTGTATGCGCCCACTTCATCGATCCGCCAAAGGGATTCTGCATCCGGACATTCATCCTGAAGCCTTTGCAGGGTCGAGCCGATTTCACCGACCAATTCGATATCGGCATGGTAGTTTTCTTCCATATTCGGGACGCTGTCCAGATAGACGATGGGTTGTGGATAACCCCATTTTTTCGGCAGCAATTCCACCGGGTCCAACCCGATGGCGATGATCAGATCACTCTTTTCGATAATCGACTGTTCCAGGTTTCCGCCCATAAAAACCCCCAGCGACCAGGGATGGTTGTCCGGCAGCGAACCCTTGGCTTTCGCCGTCTTGAACGTTGGAATATGGAACCGTTCCACAAAACTTTTTAATGGCCCAAACACTTCACCCTGTGCCGTATTTATGCCCAGTCCGACAATGGCGACCGGTCTTTTTGCCCGGCCGACCCTCTCCGATCCCAACTTTATGCCTTTTGCGTTGGCCTCCGGCAAGAATTCTTCGGGACCAACCCCATGTCCCGGTCCCGCTATCTCCACTTTAGACAGATCATTCGGAAAATCGATATGGACCGGTCCCCTTCTCGGCATCCTCGCCATTCTGAATCCCCGGGCCAGCATTTCGGACCAGTTTGTTTTCGTCAGTCCGGCCGAGAGTTTTGTAAACGGCTTAAAGAGATCATTGTGATCAATTTTTTGTCTGTAAGCCAGATCGACCATTTCGGACCCGTACCGATCGGTCAATGCCACGACGGGCGACCGGTCCAGCCAGGCATGACCCAGACCATTGCAGAGGTTTAAAGCGCCAGGTCCCAACGTGGAAAGGCAGACGCCGGGAACTCCGGTCACATCCCCAACCACACCCGCCATAATCGCCGCGGAAGATTCATGCTGCGTGAGGATAAATTGTATCCCCTCATCTTCCGCCCCGTTGATCAGGTCGGCCGTGCTTCCGCCGCCGGGGATTCCAAAGATGAAATCCACTCCGGAACCTTTCAACATCTTGCTTACGCCCTGAACCATTTTCATGATAGCCCACCGTCACCTTTTGGAATCATAGATTTTTCCGGAAACGTAGACCCGTCCGTCCAGGATCTTCCGTGCCGTCCGGCCGACCGTGCAGCTCAAAATGCGGGGTTCGCTTTTGTCGAACCGGGCATCCACCTTCAAATCCATCACCCCCGAAGGGTGACCGATGAGGATTTCCCTTCCCTCAGAAATCGGCAAGCCCCCACCCGCCGCCCGGTTCACCACGGAATCGGGAAGGATCGCCCCGATCGCCGCCGGAATGGCCGCGGTGATGGCGAATACCTTGTGCATCTTTCCCATCGCCATGACGCGCGCCAGCAGACTGACCTCGCCCTTTGCGACAACCTTCCCTGTCACGGTCTTATAATCCCGGGCGGGGGCGACAAAGGAAATTTTCGGAATGGACTGGCTGACCGCAATCCCCATCATCTCGCCGACCTTCCTGCGGATGGCTTCCAGTTTCGCCTGCGCCGCGTGGTCCTGATCGAATGCCGCGGGCAGTTCATCCCCCGTCAGATTCAGTTCTTCGGCGTGGACAAACGCCGTCGGATTCCCCGCATCCACGATGGTCACGGA
>Ga0105152_10000456_pt1 | contig 12007 bp, 9 predicted proteins | sample LakBais05cmmetaG_FD_81534 | JGI IMG/M metagenome (GOLD analysis project Ga0105152, IMG submission 81534) | Lake sediment microbial communities from Lake Baikal, Russia to study Microbial Dark Matter (Phase II) - Lake Baikal sediment 0-5 cm | ecosystem: Environmental > Aquatic > Freshwater > Lake...
GGGCGATGATCGAGCGATTGAAATCGCCGCAGATCACCCGGTAAAAATCGTTGGCAATGCCGATTTTTTCGGCATTGTGGCGGATGGTGCGCGCCGCTTCCGGCAGATCGTCGATGAAGATCACGTATTCGGCGCCGCGGGAAAGGGCCTCGATGCCGATATTACCTGAGCCGGCGAAACCGTCGAGAAATATTTTTTCCTTGATGTCGTTCTGCAGAATGTCAAAAAAAGTGAGCTTGATCTTGGACATGGTCGGGCGGATGAGCGGATTTTTTCCGCTGCGCAGGACCCGTCCTTTGAAAAGCCCGCTGCTGATTCTGATCACGGTGTCAGGATACATGGTTTTGGCGGGCCGGTCAAGAACATTTTTGTCAATCGCGTTGATATCGGCGCAAATTGATATATAATATATGAAAATGATCAAACGCTTTCACGAACTGCGGGAAAAAATAGTTAGCTATTATCCGGAAGCCAATATTGAACTGCTGAAAAAAGCCTACATGGTTTCCACCGCCGCCCACCTGAACCAGAAACGGGCATCCAACGAGCCATATATCACCCATCCGCTGACCGTGGCCGGGATCCTGGCCGACATGAAGCTGGACGAAATATCCATTGCCGCCGGCCTGCTGCACGACGTGATCGAGGACTCGCAGTACACCCGGGAAGACCTAGCCAAACTTTTCGGCCAGGAGATCAGCGATATCGTCTGGGGCGTGACAAAAATTTCCAAGATATCCGAAGTGGACGTCGAAGACGCCCAGGCCGAAACCCTGAAGAAAATGATCATTGCCATGACCGCCGACGTCCGCGTCATCCTGATCAAACTGGCCGACCGTTTGCACAACATCCGCACCCTGGCGCCCTTGAGCGGCGAAAAGCGGGTCAAGATCGCCCGCGAAACCCTTGAAATTTACGCCCCCATCGCCTACCGCCTGGGCATGGGAAAGATCCGCGACGAACTGGAAGACATTGCTTTCACCTATATTCATCCCGAAGAGTATCAGCGCATCAAGGCCGAAGTCAGCGACAAATACGACTGGGCCATGAAGCAGGTGGAATCCTTAAAAAAACAGATCCAGGGGATCCTGCCGGGGCTGAAGATTAAGGCTGAGATCCAATACCGCATCAAGCGGGAAATTTCCATCTACCGCAAGCTACAGAAGCAGAACATTGAGCTCGAGAACGTCTACGACCTGCTGGCCCTGCGCATCATCACCGACACCGTGGCCAACTGCTACGTCATCATGGGGGCCATCCACCAGCAGTGGATCCACATTCCCTCCCGCTGGCGCGATTTCATCACCAACCCCAAAAGCAATTTCTACCAGTCGATCCACACCACCATCATCACCCGCGAAGGGGTTAAATTCGAGATCCAGATCCGCACCCGCGAAATGCACCGCAACGCCGAGGAAGGCATCGCCGCCCACTGGAAATACAAGGAAGGCCTAGCCTTTCTGGAAAACGACCACCGCCTGGAGTGGTTCCGGGAGATGATCGACTATCACAAGACCAATCCCGATCCCAAGGAATTCCTCAGCCTGGTCAAGCACGATCTGACCCCCAATGAAATTTACGTCTTCACCCCCAAGGGCAAAGTCATCAACCTCAAGGCCGGATCCTGCCCGATCGATTTCGCCTACGCCATCCACTCGGAGGTCGGCGATCACTGCAAGAACGCCATCGTCAATGAGAAACTGGTGCCGCTGCGCACCAAGCTGAACTCAGGCGACGTGGTCGAGATCATCACCCAGAAAAACAGCAACCCCAGCGCCGACTGGCTCAAATTCGCGACCACCACCCGCGCCAAGAGAAAGATCATGGCCTTCCTGCAGAAAGAAGAATTCGCCTACGATCAGGAAAAAGGCCGCCGCATCTGGCAGAAAATCCTGCGGGAATATGGAAAAAAATACCACCTCAAGTTCAACGAACAGGACATAGAAAAAAGGCTGAAAGCGATCCATTACAACGACCTGGAGACATTTCTCCAGGACGTGGGCAGCGGCAAAAAAACGCTGGACAGGCAGGCGCTGAAAAGCCTGTTCCCCGAAGTGAGCGCCGTGGAGATCAAGCCGGCCAAAAAGCCCGCTTTCTCCCGCAAAGCGGGACTGCACAAATTGATCAGCGTCGAAGGCCAGGCGGACATCGATTTTATTTTTGCCAAATGCTGCCACCCGATCAAAGGCGAAGAGATCATCGCCTATATCACCAAGAACCGGGGCCTGGTCGTTCACAAAAAAAACTGCCCCAACGTCAATTCGGAAATCCCCTCGCGGCTGAAACGGGTCAGCTGGAATGAAGTGCCCGAACACTCCTACCAGGTCAAGCTGCAACTGCTGGCAGCCGACAAGCCGGGCATGCTCAGCACCATCACCGGCATCACCGCGGCCAGCAACTCCAACATCAAAAAAATCGAACTGGAGCAAGCCAGCCAGGCCATGGCCCGCATCACCATCGTTTTTGAAGTCCGGGACATGTTCCAGTTGAACGAGATCATCAGTCGCTTCAAAGCCCTGCCCGGCATTTATTCCCTCAACCGCAAGAAAATTGCGGAAAAATAAGCCCGGCGCTCACTCCTTGCTGGCGAAATAATTCAGTGAAACGAATTGATGATAATCTTTTCGAGCCTGTAGAAAAAGCGGAGAAGCCCGGGCCTCGGCAGTTTTGGTCTCCGGATAAACAATCGGCCACAGGAAATAAATTACAAAATTGCAAAGTGATAGATTACAAGATTAAGCGGCAAAATCTGTAATGAAATGAACCTTGTGTTGAATGCCAGGAAACTTAGGATTGGGAGCGAGGAGATTTTTTTAATAGGGTAATCATGTTTTCCTGGGTGAGCATGAGCAAGTCGTTTTTTCTTTCCACAAAAGGTTGAAGATCATCTGTTACCATTTTCCAATCCAATGCTAATATTTTTTGTGCTATTATTTGTGCCCAATTCGACAAATGAATGGCAGGTCCTGACCACTTAGACTGTTTGAGCGCCTGCTGCAAAAATTCGATATTGGGATCCGGCCATAATGGATCGGACAAATACCAAAACAAGTCAAAAAGGTCCCGTCCTTTGGTATAGGGACGCGACAAAATGGCATGGAGTTTCCCGGCCAGCAATGATGGCTGGTCATAATGAAACAGGTTCAGCAAAACATGTCGACGAATGATGGTGGTGGTTGTTTTGCCTCCACCAGGCGGATGGGTATCGATTTCAAGCTTAACCGAAAGAATTTCATTTTGATGGGTGGACAAGCCCAGTTCATATAACAAGCCCGGAAATCGCAGCCAGGCATTTTTGACCGCCGCTTTTCCGGTGGTCTTGATTCCAACTTGATAGTTTTCAGCTGCAAAAGCCCGCTGAACATAATCAATTGTGTTTGCCGGATCGAAAGTCCCGGAAGGTTGCAGCAGACAAAAATCCAAATCCTCGGAGTAGCGCGGCAGGCCATACAAAAACCTCAATGCCGTTCCGCCATGAAAAATCCAGCTGCCGAATGCTCCGCTCTCCTGAAGAAACTGCAGAATACGCGCCTGAAGATACTCCCTGGTCATGTTTCGGGCCTGGAGCTCATTGGCCGCCGAGGCATTGATCTGTTTAATATGGTCTTTCATTTTTCTTGGAGGTCCTTAAGATGCGATAAAATGAGAGACACTGCACGTTGCAGTTTTGGGCTACCGCTTCTGTTGGCAAATTCCCACAAGATATCCTCCTTCAGGATATTGGCATTTTGCAGCCGCAATTCCTGTAAATAATTCGGCAATTCAGTTTTTGCAGTCAAATAAACCAGATCCAGCAATGCTTTTTCCGGCCTGGCGATAAAGACCGATTGCCCTTTGACCATCTCAATGGTTTGAAATCCAAAAAAAAGCACCTTTTTAACATGTTTAAAAATGTAATCGCCCAAAGGATTGGAAACGGTTTCCGGACGTCCCGTGGTGATGCTGGTAACCTGGGCTACGTATTCCGGAATCAGGTGATAATAAGCCAAGGCGGATTGGAGACTGACATAAGATCCTTTTTTCATTTGATTGGCCAGGGCAAAAGGATGGGGACGAGCTTGTCCGCATTCGGCTGAAAACGCATACAACCCGCGACGGATCTGAAGCAACGAACCGGCTTTGACCCATCGTGAAAGTTGCTTCCCTAGATCTACCGTGTTGACTGGACCGCTCTTGAGAAGACTGGAATGAAAAAATGGTTCATGACCGACCATTTTCAACAATTGACCCCATTTCATAGCAATAATATACCACAAACGGTATATTGTTGCAACAGTTTCTTTAGTTCAGGATTTTGACAGTCAAGATATTTGGAAATGGTGATGATGATGATCTTTCTGAAATATCCGTATTCCTCCTAAACATCCGACAAATAATCAGGTCTTTTATTTTTTAGTAGAGAAATAATTCAAGATGCGCTTGAACAGGTTCTCGGATTTTTTATGGAGAATGGCGCTGTCCGACCTCAGATTTTTCTCGCTGAAAAGCTTCATCTCCTCCTGGCGCTGGGTGATCACAGCCGAAAGCTTCAAGGCCATTTTTTCGTTCATGTCGATCACGTGCTTGAAGCGGGCCGACGACACCTGTATGATGACGCTTTCCTGGTCGGCTACGACCGTGGCGCTGAATTTTTCCCCGGTAACCAGGGAAATTTCGCCGAAAAAATCACCGGCCCCGAGCCGGGCGATGACCTGAGTGCCCTTGAGCACATTCACGGCGCCTGAATAGACGTGGTAAAAATAATCGCTTTCGTCGCCTTCGCGGATGATGGTTTCGCCGCTGCCGAAAATCTTGTGATCCGCATCGGCCAGCAGGTCCTGGAACTTCGCTTCCTCGATCTCCCGCAAAACATGGTTGCGTTTCAAAGCTTCGGCCAAGGCCAGCCGGGAAATCACTTCCTGTTTTTCCTGTTTCTGGTAGATGTCCCGCACCGGGTAGGGGATCTCAATATGTTGGCGTTTAAAGGCGTACCAGATGCGGCGCCGGACCTCGGAGGCGATGATGTTGTGCCGGGAATAATCGTTGATCCAGAACTTGATTTCATAATCCAGCGAGTAATCGCCAAAATCTTTGAGCTGCACGACCGGTTGGGGATCCCGGCAGATATCTTCCATGGTTTCCAGCGCCTTGAGGATGACGGAGCTGACCCGGTCGGGACTGTCCTGGTAGCCGGCCCCGAGCTTGATCTTCAAGGCCACGGGTTGTTGCCCCGAACCATAGATCATGACCTCGGCCCTGGACGCCGTCTGGTTGGGGATGACGATCAATTCCCGGTCAATGGTCCGGATCGTGAACGACCGCCAGCCGAACTGCTCCACTCTGCCCTCCCGCTCCCCAATGCGTACCCAGTCCTCAAGCTTGAAAGAATCTTCAAAATTGAGGATAATCCCCGAAAACAGGTTGCCCAGGATATCCTGCAAGGCAAAGCCGATCACCACGGTCAGAACCGCCGATGAAGCCAAAAGCACTGTGATCTTGATGTTAAGGTAGTAATTCAGGATCAGCAGGACGCCGACGATATAGAGGATAAAAACCACCACGTCCTTGACCAGTTTGGGGTAGCGGATCCCCTGCTTTTTCAGGACCAGGAAATCGAACACAAAATAAGCCAGGGTCTTGATGGCCAGAACCAGCAGAAAAAACCAGAACAGCAGCCAGAGGATGAACATCAGGCGCGGCAAATAAAAAAACCTTTTGAGCAGGCCGCTGCTGAGCAGGGCGATCCCCGCCGTCAGGGCAATCAGCAGCAGCAGCTGCGGGAAAGTCTGCCTGAGCAGTCCGCCATCGCGTTTTTTACCGCCCATTAAGAACAGAACGGCCAGCAGCAAAACAAAAAGCCCGGGCAGGGCGAACAGCCAATTCATGGGGCAAACCTCCGATCGGCGTCAGCGCCGCAAAGCGTCAAAGGGCGATTCTCACTCTCCAGTTGCCGCGGCCGGCTCTGCTGGGGGGATCATAGCATTGGCCTTGTCCTTGGCCTTGGCGCTCATCTTGTTCATCAGCTCTTCGGAAAGGGAAAAGGTCAACTTGATGTGGTCGGCCGCGGAACTCAATTGGATGCCGTTGAGCAGCTGGGCCAGATCGGGATCTTTGGCGGAACCCATGGCGCCCAGCGACTTCAGGCCGTTAAGCATGTCGGCGATCTGCTTGTTTCCCGCCTCGTTATAGGAGATCAAGCGGAATTCGCCGGAAAAGGTCTTGCCCTTGTAATCCATGAAGGCGGTGAAAGCTTCGGCTTTGCTTAAGTCCACCGGCATCATGCCGCCGGCCGGAGCGTTTTTGATTTTTTCCGGGATATTGCCGACGGCCAGCCAGAACATGCTGTTTTTGTCAAGCTTGTCCACGTATTTCATCAGGCTGGCGGTCTGCAAAACACTTTTGCCTTTGTCCAGGTTCAAATCGATGGCCTTCTTGACCTGGAGCGGAGTGCCAAAAATGATGTTGCTCTTGTTCAGGAAAGCCAGGCGCATGTCCTTGCGGGAATCCTCATTTTTCAGAGTATAAATATTCCGGTCGCGATATTTTTCTTCGGCCGTAAAAACCTGGTTCTGCTTGAGTACAGCCAGCAGCTTGTCCGGGTCGTATTTCATATTGACGATGCCGATCCCTTCCGGGTTTTCGCTGTCAAATCCGCCGTAAATGGTTCCGACAACGGCATAAACGTCTTTCTGCAGATCGACGCCGGTTTTATCAACGAAATCCTGGTAATCTTTAAAGGCCTTGCCGGCTTTGGCGTTTTTCTGCCAATCCTTCTTGATCATATTGTCAAAAAGGTCCAAAGCGGCGAACTGCTGGAAATTAAAAGCCATGAGCATGACCGGGCCAGCGGGCACCATGGCCAGCATGGCCTCGCTGCTCATTTGTCCGGGCGCCTTTTTCTTGCAGGCCGGAAGCAGCAGCAGTACGACAAGAACAAGGGTCAAAGCCAGAACTTTCTTTTTCATGATTGTCTCCTTAATAAAACTTGTGCGTTGCCATCACCGGGGAATATAGCACAGTCGGAAAAAAAAGCAAATCCACCGGCGCGCCGGCGATGAACTTTTCCCTTGCGGCTTGCGTATAGTCACCAGCAGGCATGAAAGAAATAATCAGACTGGAAAACATCAGTTTCAGCTATGGTGACATTGAGGCGATCCGCAATGTTTCGCTGACCCTGCCCGCCGGCATTTTCGGCCTGCTCGGCCCCAACGGCGCCGGCAAGACCACACTGATGAAACTATTGCTCGGCTTCCTGGTCCCGGCTACAGGCCGCGGTGAGATCATGGGCCAGGCACTGGCCGAAAAGCAGAAATCCCTGCGCCGCGGCATCGGCTACATGCCGGAAAGCGACTGCCTGATCCCGGGCATGGACGCCGTCTCCCTTACCGCTTACCTGGGCGAATTGAGCGGCATGCCGCGCCAGGAAGCCATGAAAAGGGCCCACGATGTCCTGTATTATGTGGGCCTGGAAGAATCGCGCTACCGCCTGGTGGATACCTATTCCAGCGGCATGAAGCAGCGGCTGAAGCTGGCCCAGGCGCTGGTCCACGACCCGAAGCTGCTGCTGCTCGACGAGCCCACCTCGGGGATGGATCCCGCCGGACGCAAGGAGATGCTGGAGCTCATCCGCGACATCGCCAAAAAGGAAAGCATGAACATCATCATTTCCTCGCACCTGCTGCCCGATATCGAAAGCACCTGCCGGCAGGTGGTCATCATGAACAAGGGCCGGGTCGTGGCCGAGGAATCCATCGCCGGACTAAAAAAAGACAACTTCAACGTCTATGAGATCAAGGTGGTCGGCGAGCAAGCGCCGTTCTTCGCAGAGCTGCATTCCCTGCACTGCAGATTCGAGGAAAAAGACCAGGGGCTTTTCCACGTCCTGCTGCCCGGCGACGTCGCGCCGGCCGCGCTGTTCCAGGCCGCTCACAAAACCGGCGTGCAGATCCGCCATTTCAGGCAAAGCCGAACGTCCCTGGAAGACGCTTTCATGGACGTCATCAGAGAAGCAGATGGACATTAGAGAGAAAGGTTACCGCCACTGGGAAGGGGAATTGCAGTCCTCCCATTTCAACTGGCTGCCCATCGCGCTCAACGGGGTGAAAACCGTTTTCAAGAAAAAGTACGCCAAGCTCATCTTTTCTTTTAGCGCCTCCACGTTTTTCATTTTCCTGGCCGCCGTATACGTTTCCACCAAGCCCGAATTGAAAATACTCGGCGAGCTGGTCCGCCTGCTCAAGAGCGACGCCGAACTCTTCAAAACGTTTTACACCAACGGGTTCCTGATCTTCATGCTGGTCATCCTGAGCATTTTCAGCGGCGCCGACCTGATCTCGGCCGACTTGAAATTCAAGGCCTTTCCCCTGTATTTCGCCCGGCCCCTGTCGCGGGCCGATTACCTGGCCGGCAAGTTCGCCATCATCCTTTTTTACCTGCTTTCGTTCACCCTGGTGCCGGGGATCCTGCTGCTGCTGTTCAAGATGCTTTTTACCGGCAGCCTGGCGGTTTCGCCCCTGCTGCTGCTGGCCATCCTGGCCTTCCCGGTCATCGAATGCGTCTGCCTGGCTTCTCTGACCCTGGCCCTTTCCATACTCAGCCCCAACACCAAATTCATCCAGATCGCCATTTTCCTGGTCTACATGTTTTCCAACAACCTGGCTCAGATCCTGAAGGCCATTTTCAAGAGCGATTTCTTCTTTCTGGTCTCGCTGCCCGGCAACATCCAGCAGCTCGGGAGCTTTCTTTTCGGCGTCAAACCGGCCTACGACTACCCGGCTTGGCTGTCAGCGCTGCTGCCGCTGGTGATATCGGTCCTGGCCGTCTGGCTACTGGCCTGGCGCATCAAGAAAGCGGAGGCGAGCGCATGACCGCCGTTTTGCAGGCCGAAAAACTCTCCAAGTGGTACGGCAATATCCTGGGCATCAGCGACATCAATTTGGAGATCGGCAGCGGCATCACCGGATTGCTCGGCCCCAACGGCGCCGGCAAATCGACGTTCCTGAAGATCGCCGCCGGCCAGCTCAAACCCAAGATCGGCAGCCTGACGATATTCGGCGAAGAGATCTTCGGCAACCACCGCCTGTTCCGGCGCATCGGTTTCTGCCCGGAGCACGACAGTGCCTACATGGAAATGAGCGGTTGGGAATTCATCATGCTGCTGTCCCGGCTGCACGGCTTCGCCCGGAACAGGGCCGAAGAGATAAGCGAAAAAGCTTTGGTCACGGTCGGCCTGCTGGAAAGCAAGGACCGGGAGATCAAAGGCTACAGCTTCGGCATGCGCCAGCGCCTGCGCCTGGCTTCCAGCATCCTCCATGAACCCGAGATGCTGATGCTGGACGAGCCATTGCGCGGCGTCGACCCGCTGTGGCGCATCAAGATCATGCAGCTGATCAAGGACTATGGCAAACAGGGACGGACGGTGATCATTTCCTCGCACATCCTGCCCGAGATCGAAACCATGACCAGCGAGATCGTCCTCATCCACCAGGGGAAAATTTTCGCCAAGGGCGACATCCACCGCATCCGCGGTTTGATCGACAGCCATCCCCACCAAGTCTCCATTCGCTGCCGGGAGCCGCGGCAGCTGGCCCAAAAACTCATCGACAGCGATTTCGTGCTCAGCATCGATTTCGGCATGGACGGGCACAGCTTGACCGTCAGGACCAATCAGCGTGATCTTTTTTTCACCGCCCTTATCCGCCTCATCGCTGAAACCGGCCTGAAGATCGACGAGATCACCTCGCCCGATGACAACCTGCAGGCGGTTTTCGACTACTTGATCGGGAAATGAACATGAAAAAGCAAAACGCCATGCGCATCATTTTCGCCAGTTTTTTCAAAAGCGGATTCAAGGCCAAACGCACGCGGGCGTTCATCCTGCTCAGCCTGATCCCGGTCGTGCTGATGCTGATCATGCGCATCATGGAAACGGCCGGTTCCCTGGCCGCGAATGCCTCGGCCGATTTCTTCGCCAAGGTCATGCTGATCCTTTATTTCCAGCTGCTGATCCCGGTGCTGGCACTGTTCTTCGGCTCGACCATCGTCAACGATGAGCTGGACAACAAGACACTGGTCTACCTGACCACCGTGCCGGTCCGCCGCCGCTCCATCCTGCTGGGCAAGTACCTGGCCGCTTTCCTGCAGGCCGCCCTGCTGGTCGGCTGCGGCTTCCTGCTCTCGTTCCTGGCCGCCTCTCTCACCCGCCTGGACGAGGCAGCCGCCTGGGAAGAGCTGGCAGTATTCCTGGGCACCTCGCTGCTGGCCCTGTTCTGCTACAGCGCCCTGTTCACCGCCGCCGGCGCCTTCATGAAAAAGTCGATCCTCATCGGCCTGTTCTTCGTTTTCGGCTGGGAGAGCGTGGTGCAGTATTTCCCGGGCGTCACCCAGAAATTCACCATCATCCATTGGGTCAAGTCGCTGCTGCCGGTGCCGCCCGGCGAAGGCGGTTTCCTGATCTTCCAGCTGCAGCCCTCGCCGGCCCTGGAATCGGTGGCCATGCTGCTTGGAGCCGGCCTGCTCTTCCTCTTCCTGGCCGTCTTCATTTTCCAGCGCAAGGAATACATCCTCTCGGATAACGCCTGATAGTATTCAGGCTAAGAACCAGCTGCTCGGGCGCGTTATCCGCAAGCTGACAATGCCTGACGCCATCCGAAACAATTTTTAATCCTGTCAAATAATTCCCCCTTGCTGTATAATCCTCATTTGAGAGAAGGTAAATGTTTGACAACATTATCGAAAACTACCTGAAGGATATTCACCGAGTTCACTCCCGCGGCGACGCCCGCGAGGAGAGCTACTATTCGGCCATGGAGAAACTTGTCCAAGACACGGCCGCCGCATTAAAAATTAAATCGGCTTATGTAACCACCCTGCCGCGCAAGACCGAGGGCGGCAATCCCGATTTCCGCGTCTGGGACGGCAAGACCAAGATCACCGGCTACATTGAGACCAAGAAACCTGGAGTCGATCTCGATGATGTCGAAAACAGCGAACAGATCAAACGCTACCGGGCCACTTTCCCCAATTTCATTCTGACCAATTTCCTGGAATTCCGCTCATTCCGCAATGGCGAAGCGAGCGGCCGCACCGTCATCGGCCGCCAGCATACACTTGTCAAGCTGGGGGCGAAACCGGTTGCGGAAAACGCCGAGGAATTGAAAAACATTTTCGAGCAATTCTATTCCTATTCTTTTCCCCGTAACCTCAATGCCAAACGGCTGGCCCAGGAACTGGCCAAGCGCACCCGTTTTTTACGCGACCAGGTCCTGGCCGCGGAACTGAAAGCCGAGGACGAGAACGGCCGCAACCAGATCCTCGGTTTCTACGAGGCTTTCAAGACCTACCTGATCAGCGGACTTTCCGAAAACGAGTTCAACGACCTCTACGCCCAAACCATCACCTACGGGCTGTTCGCCGCCCGCATCCGCGCCCGCGAGGGCGAATTCAACCGCCGTTCCGCCATCGAATACATTCCGCGCACCGTCGGCATCCTGCACGACGTTTTCCAGTTCATCTCCCTCGGCCAGCCGCCGGTTCAGCTCGAATGGATCATCGACGACATCGCCGAAGTGCTGGCTTCGGTCGACGTCAGCGTCATTCTCAACGAGTTTTACCAGCTGGGCAAAGGTGAAGACCCTATTCTCCATTTCTATGAAACGTTCTTGAGCGAGTACGATCCCAAAACCCGCGAAAAGCGCGGCGTTTATTATACGCCCACGGCGGTGGTTTCCTTCATCGTCCGTTCGCTCGATAGCGTGCTGAAGGAGAAATTCGCCCGCGCCGACGGCCTGGCCGACCGCTCTGTCAAAGTGCTCGATCCCGCCGCCGGCACCCTGACCTTCATCGCCGCAGCCTGCCGCCTGGCCTTTAAAAACTATACAACCCAATACGGACGCGGCACGGCTTCCGATTTTGTCCGCTCGCACCTGCTGAAAAACTTCTATGCCTTCGAACTGATGATGGCCCCTTATGCCGTCGGCCACCTGAAGATGTCCTATGTCCTGGAGGAGATGGGCTACCACCTCGATGA
>Ga0105152_10000457_pt1 | contig 12001 bp, 6 predicted proteins | sample LakBais05cmmetaG_FD_81534 | JGI IMG/M metagenome (GOLD analysis project Ga0105152, IMG submission 81534) | Lake sediment microbial communities from Lake Baikal, Russia to study Microbial Dark Matter (Phase II) - Lake Baikal sediment 0-5 cm | ecosystem: Environmental > Aquatic > Freshwater > Lake...
GGACTACGGCCGCAAGGTTAAAACTCAAAGGAATTGACGGGGACCCGCACAAGCAGCGGAGCGTGTGGTTTAATTCGATGCTACACGAAGAACCTTACCCGGGCTTGACATACAGGTAGTAGGGATCCGAGAGGTGACCGACCCTTCGGGGAGCCTGAACAGGTGCTGCATGGCTGTCGTCAGCTCGTGCCGTGAGGTGTCCGGTTAAGTCCGGTAACGAGCGCAACCCTCGTCGTATGTTATAAGTGTCATACGAAACTGCTGGTATCAAGCCGGAGGAAGGTGGGGATGACGTCAAGTCAGCATGGCCTTTATGCCCGGGGCTACACACACGCTACAATGGCCGGTACAATGGGTCGCAAAACCGCGAGGTAGAGCCAATCCCCAAAGCCGGTCTCAGTTCAGATTGTAGGCTGCAACCCGCCTACATGAAGCCGGAGTTGCTAGTAACCGCGCGTCAGCACTAGTGCGGTGAATACGTTCCCGGGTCTTGTACACACCGCCCGTCACGTCATGGGAGCTGGTAACACCTGAAGCCGGTATCCTAACCCGCAAGGGAGGGAGCTGTCGAAGGTGGGACTGGTGACTGGGACGAAGTCGTAACAAGGTAGGTGTACCGGAAGGTGCGCCTGGATCACCTCCTTTCTACGGAGCTCTGAAGCTCTTCCCTTGGGAAGGCTTCTACTCCAATCTAGAGTCTCGAACAGTACCGAGACGCTGGAGCGGCATGGGTGCTGCTTCCTATCACTTTTCAGTTGTTAAGGGGACAACCATGGGCCTGTAGCTCAGGTGGTTAGAGCACTGTGCTGATAACGCAGGGGTCTCTGGTTCGAATCCAGACAGGCCCACTCCGTGTAGCAAACACGGGGATGTAGCTCAGTTGGGAGAGCGCCGCCTTTGCACGGCGGAGGCCACGGGTTCGAATCCCGTCATCTCCATCTGAGCAAGGAAAAAGAGGCAGGCAGGTGTTTTTGCAGATAAGTGATAGCTCAACCTAAGAGGAAGAAAAGTGGCACAAACGTTAGGCTTATTGAGGCCCGGCGGTGTGCCGGGCCTCTGTGTGTTCCTTACCAAGTGAGTTGAAAGACGACCAGCGCTCCTGATGCTCGTAATCTAGAACCAATTCTGAGGCCATGAGAGGCGCTAGTCGGCGGTCAACCGCCTGAACCTTACCAATTGAATAGAGTGCATCATACGAAAGTAAATTGTAGAAAAGTTTCGATTTCTCCGCATCACGTGGAGAAGCTACTAAGAGCTTACGGTGAATGCCTTGGCGCCAAATGCCGATGAAGGACGTGGGACACTGCGAAAAGCCCCGGGGAGCCGTGTACAGGCTGTGATCCGAGGATGTCCGAATGGGGAAACCCGCCGTTGCGATCCAACGGCGTCGACCGGTTGAACACATAGACCGGTCGACGGGAACCTGAAGAACTGAAACATCTAAGTACTCAGAGGAAAAGAGATCATTCCCCTAGTAGTGGCGAGCGAACGGGGAAGAGCCCAAACCCAAGAGGCTTGCTTCTTGGGGGTTGTAGGGCCCGGCGTATGGAAGTTACAAATCGCCTTGTTAGCAGAAAGGTGTGGGAAAGCCTACCAAAGAGGGTAATAGTCCCGTATGTAAAAGCTGGGCGACTTCCGCCGGGTACCTGAGTACCACCGGGCACGCTAATCCGGTGGGAAGCTGGGGAGTCCACTCTCCAAGGCTAAATACGTTTGGCGACCGATAGTGAACAAGTACCGCGAGGGAAAGGTGAAAAGTACCCCGGTGAGGGGAGTGAAAAGAACCTGAAACCGTAAGCTTACAAGCAGTCGAAGGGCTAATGGCGGGTCTGTGCGCCGGCGAAAGCCGGAAGCGCGCCGCTAGGCCTGACGGCGTGCCTCTTGGAGAATGAGCCTGCGAGTTAATCTTTGTGGCGAGGTTAAGGGAGTGACACCCGTAGCCGTAGCGAAAGCGAGTCTGAATAGGGCGTGGCCCCTTCGGGGGCAAAGTCGCAAGGATTAGACACGAAACCGGGTGATCTACCCATGGCCAGGGTGAAACGAGTCTAAAAGCTCGTGGAGGCCCGAACCCTTTAGTGTTGCAAAACTATGGGATGAGTTGTGGGTAGGGGTGATATGCCAACCGAACTCGGAGATAGCTTGTTCTCCCCGAAATAGCTTTAGGGCTAGCGTCATGTGTTCAGTATCGGAGGTAAAGCACTGGATGGGCTAGGGGGCTTAGCGCTTACCGAACCCAACCAAACTCTGAATTCCGATACTCTAGAGCATGGCAGTCGGACTCCGGGAGATGAGTTTCGGGGTCGAGAGGGAAACAGCCCAGATCATCAGCTAAGGTCCTAAAGTTTAGGCTAAGTGGGAAACGATGTGGGACTACTCGGACAACCAGGAGGTTGGCTTAGAAGCAGCCACCCTTCAAAGAGTGCGTAATAGCTCACTGGTCAAGTGGCCCTGCGCGGAAAATTTAACGGGGCTAAGCCTAACACCGAAGCTATGAGTCTCAGCTTTTAGCTGGGGCAGTAGGGGAGCGTTCTGCCAGCAGTGAAGGTCGACTGGAAAGACGGCTGGAGCGGGCAGAAGTGAGAATGCAGGCATGAGTAGCGTAAAATACGTGAGAACCGTATTCACCGTAAGTCTAAGGTTTCCGACGCCAGGTCAATCCGCGTCGGGTTAGTCGGTCCTTAGTCGAGGCCGATAGGCGTAGATGATGGACATCCGGTCAACATTCCGGAACTACCCAGAAGGAGCTGAAGAGGGGACGCAGCGAGGTAGGCCAGCCTGCGATTGGTCGTGCAGGTGTAAGCGTGTAGGTGTTGAGGTCCGCAGGTAAATCCACGGACTGAGCTGAGGCGCGAATGCGAGCCCTTGAGGCAGAAGTGGTTGAGCCTTGCTGCCGAGAAAAGCCTCTAGGCGTTGATATCTGGGTACCCGTACCGCAATCCGACACCGGTAGACGGGTAGAATATACCAAGGTGAACGGGAGAACCTTCGTTAAGGAATTCGGCAATTTAGCCCCGTAACTTCGGGATAAGGGGTGCCTTCTGACGTGAAAGTAATTCTACTGGAGCGTTGGTAGGTCGCAGTGAAATGGTTCTAGTGACTGGTTAACAAAACCACAGGTCTATGCAAAGCCGCAAGGCCATGTATATGGGCTGACGCCTGCCCAGTGCCGGAAGGTTAAAGGGAGAGGTCAGGGCGATTCGTCGCCCGAAGCTTTGAACTGAAGCCCCGGTGAACGGCGGCCGTAACTATAACGGTCCTAAGGTAGCGAAATTCCTAGTCGGGTAAGTTCCGACCCGCACGAACGGCGTAACAACTAGAACAGTGTCTCAACGAGGGACCCGGTGAAATTGAAATACGTGTGAAGATGCACGTTTCCCGCAGCAGGACAAAAAGACCCCGTGGAGCTTTACTGCAGCTTGGCATTGAGTTTGGGCATGGTCTGTGTAGCATAGGTGGGAGGCTTTGAAGCTGGGGCGCTAGCCTCGGTGGAGCCGACAGTGAAATACCACCCTGATTATGTCTAGACCCTAACCTCACACCGTAAACCGGGTGAGGGACCGTGCCAGGTAGGCAGTTTGACTGGGGCGGTCGCCTCCTAAAATGTAACGGAGGCGCCCAAAGGTTCCCTCAGGTTGAATGGAAACCAACCGCAGAGTGTAAAGGCACAAGGGAGCTTGACTGTAAGACCAACGCGTCGAGCAGAGACGAAAGTCGGGCTTAGTGATCCCACGATACCGCGTGGAAGGGTCGTGGCTCATCGGACAAAAGCTACCCCGGGGATAACAGGCTGGTGAGGCCCAAGAGTTCATATCGACGGCCTCGCTCGGCACCTCGATGTCGGCTCATCGCATCCTGGGGGTGTACAATCTCCCAAGGGTCGGGCTGTTCGCCCGTTAAAGCGTTACGTGAGCTGGGTTCAGACCGTCGTGAGACAGGTCGGTCTCTATCCGCTGTGGGCGTAAGGGATTTGAGAGGGGCTGCCCCTAGTACGAGAGGACCGGGGTGGACAGACCTCTGGTGTGCCAGTTGTCGTGCCAACGGCATCGCTGGGTAGCTACGTCTGGCAGAGATAACCGCTGAAAGCATCTAAGTGGGAAACTCGCCTCAAGATTATATCCCTCACTCTGTGCGCAAGTGCAGAGGTAAGACCGCAGGAAGACTACCTGCTTGATAGGCGGCCGGTGTAAGTGCAGTAATGCATTCAGCCAAGCCGTACTAATGGTCGAGGGCTTTGCTGCGTGGTGCGGAGAACTCGGAACTTTTCTGGGATTAAAACACTCTATTCAATAACATTAACTCGTGAATCAGTCTCTTGGTGATTGGAGCGGCGGGGGTACACCCGGTAACATCCCGAACCCGGAAGTTAAGCCCGTCAGCGCTGATGGTACTTGGGGGGTAACCCCCTGGGAGAGTAGGTCATTGCCAAGAGGCTTTTTCTTTTAATTGACAAACCGGGGGGTTGGAAGTATAATTTTTAAGTTCGCGGACTTATTTTTGATGGGTGTTGTCAACCAAATGAGACATGGAGAGGGCATCTTGAGCTTCTAAGCAGTGGAGAACATAAATGCCAGTACCTGGCTCGGCTGAGTCCGTGAACGTCAGCCGAGTCTTTTTTTAACGGTTGACGGGTAATTTTATTTGGGAAAGGAGGTGAGAGAATGGCTAGTGTCGTTCTGCGCCCCAATGAATCTCAGGACCAGTTACTCAAGCGCTTCCGCAAGAAAGTGGCAAAAAGTGGCATCCTGAGCACAGTCCGTCGCAAACGCTGGTTTGTTTCGAAGAGCGAGTTGCGCCGCATTCAGAAGAAAAAGGCAATCCGGCGGCTTAAGCGCCGCGTTCATCCTGAAATGATGGAATAATCCGTCCATTCATTGATATTTACGACCCTCAGATCCGGAGAGACGTGCATGGCAAAAGACGAGGACAAAATTCAGGTCGAAGGTACGGTTATCGAGGCACTCCCTGGGACGCAATTTAAAGTGCGCCTGGAGACCGGTCATGAAGTGTTGGCTTATCTGTCGGGTAAGATGCGCAAGTATTATATCCGCATCCTTTTGGGAGACCGGGTGCGGGTAGAAATGAGCCCTTATGATCTGACGCGTGGCCGGATCGTCTATCGCCATAAGAAGCGCTCTGGACTGCCGGGTGAAATCGAAGAAGAAGAATAACGGGCAGCAGATCTCTGGGTTTATTATTTAAATCCTTATCCTGCTGGAGGAACCCTCCGGTGGAGTAAAAAAAGACTTTGCAGGCGTTTCACACCTGCAAAGTCTTTTTTTTTACCGTAGAATCCCTGGATTTAAGAGCTTATTATCTAGGGCAATTGCTTGAATGAGCTGAGCACCTTCATGTAATTAACACGTTCATAACCAGAGGCCTCTCCAACACCCTTCTCGCTCATACTGCCTCGCATTTGAGTGACGGAATCGTATTGGCGTTCTTCCATCCAGGCCTGCAGTTGAGCCAGCATCTCGGCGGCGCGGGCGGGGGCATTACCATCCTGTTTGAGCAGCTCTGAGGTGGTCATGGTGACATTAGCGCCTGCCATGAGGCCCTTTACCACATCGATCGCAGTGTGCACGCCGCTGGTAAGGGCGAAATCCACCTCCAGGCGCCCGTATAGCAGGGAGATCCAGCGCAGGGGCAGGCGTAGCTCCTGAGAGGTGCTGAACTCCAGGTTTGGAACGACTTTCAATTCTTCCAGGTCGAAGTCCGGCTGGTAGAAGCGGTTGAAGAGCACCAGCCCATTCGCACCTGCCTTTACCAGGCGACGCGCCAGGTTTGGCAGGGCGGTAAAATAGGGACTGAGCTTGACAGCCAGGGGGATCTTTACCTTGGCGCGTACATCGCCGACCAGCTGAACGTAGGTATCTTCCAGCTCTTGGCTGGTAATCTCTGGGTTGGTGGGCAGGTAATAGATGTTAAGCTCAAGCGCATCCGCGCCAGCCTGCTCAATCTTCTGGGCGGATTGGATCCAGCCACCCGTGGAGACGCCGTTTAGGCTGCCGATCACAGGGATGCCGACGGTTTGTTTCAGATGGTGAAGATTATCCAGGTAAACCTCCGGGAGGAGGCGGTATTGGCTCATTTCAGGCAGGAAGCTGGTCGCTTCGGCAGAAGATTCGGGACCATAATTCAAGTAATGGTCCAGCTCCAGGCTCTCGTGGATGATCTGCTCTTCAAAGAGAGAGTACATTACCACGGCAGATACCCCGGCTTCTTCCAGGCGCTGGACGGTCTCGATTTTCCTGGAAAGAGGTGAGGCCGAAGCCACCAGGGGGGTTTTGAGTTTTAATCCAAGATATGTTGTAGTCAGGTCGACCATTATGTCCTCCAAAATCAGGGGATGTACATCAGGGCGCACAGCCGTGCGCCCCAACAAGTTTTATTTTGACTCAGTAGTTGCTGCCCCGTAGTGCATGGCGGCCAACTGGCGGTAGAGTTCCCAGCGGGCTCTTATATCCTCTTGGGCCAATTTCAAAAGCATCTCGGCGCGTTGTTCGTCGCTCTGAGCGAGCTGGCGGTAACGAGTTTCATTGTATGCGTACTGCTCCAGAGGGATAGAAGGCTCTTTGGATTCCAGGATAAGGGGATTCTTCCCCTCGGCGACCAGGGCTGGATTGTAGCGGTAAAGTGGCCAGTAACCGGATTGGACAGCCAGTTTTTGCTGCTCCAGGCCCTTGCGCATATCGATGCCGTGGTTTATGCAATGGCTATAGGCGATCACCAGAGATGGTCCCTCGTAGGCGTCCGCTTCGAGGAGGGCGGTCAGGGTCTGTTGGTCGCTGGCGCCCATGGCGATGCGGGCAACATACACATACCCGTAGGACATGGCCATCAATCCCAGGTCTTTCTTGGGCAAACCCTTGCCATTGGCAGCGAAACGCGCCACGGCCGCGCGCGGGGTAGCCTTGGAAGACTGTCCACCGGTGTTGGAGTACACCTCGGTGTCCAGCACGATCATGTTCACGTTACGCCCGCTAGCGAGCACATGGTCCAGACCGCCGTAGCCGATGTCATAAGCCCAACCATCACCGCCGATAACCCATACACTCTTGCGGACCATTGAATCGAGGATACTGGTCAGGTTCCGGGCCGCGGAATCATCTACTCCAGCCAGGCTCTGTTTCGCCAGGGCAACTCGTTCGCGCTGATCCTTGATCCCGGCTTCGGTGCTCTGGTCAGCTTTGAATAAGCCATCAACCAGGCTTTCACCGAGCACACTGGCAAATTTAGGTAACATTTCACGGGCGGTTTCCTGCTGTTTGTCCAGGGTGAGGCGCATACCCAGCCCAAACTCGGCATTATCTTCGAAGAGTGAGTTTGACCAGGAAGGTCCACGCCCGTCTTTGTTCTTGGTCCAGGGGGTGGTGGGCAGGTTGCCACCGTAGATCGAGGAACAACCGGTGGCGTTAGCGCACAGCATGCGGTCGCCGAACAATTGGCTGAGGAGCTTGAGGTAAGGTGTCTCGCCACAGCCTGAGCAGGCGCCGGAGAACTCAAACAACGGTTCCAGAAGCTGGGAGTTCTTGACAGCCCGGGGGCTGACGCTGGTGCGATCGACGTACGGCAAGCTGAGGAAGTAATCCCAGTTGACATTCTCGGGCTCGCGGAGAGGTTGTTGTGAGGCCATATTGAGGGCTTTACGACCGACCTGGGTTTTGTCCTTCGCCGGGCAAGCTTCAACGCACAGGGCGCAACCGGTGCAGTCTTCAGGGGCTATCTGGATAGAGAACTTGGTATTGGGGAATTCTTTGAATTTGGCATCCAACGATTTGAATGTAGCTGGGGCCTGCGCCAAAAGGGATGGATCATAAATTTTCTCGCGGATCACGGCGTGCGGGCAGACGAAGACACACTTTCCACATTGAATACACAGGTCAGGCTCCCAGACCGGGATCTCCAGGGCGAGGTTACGCTTTTCCCACATGGTAGTAGCCGTAGGGAAGGTGCCGTCAACGGGCATGGCACTGACCGGCAGACTATCGCCATCGCCCAGGATGATCTTTCCTAGCACGTTGCGCACAAATTCGGGGGCTTCGGCGGACACCGGTGGGCGGCGAGAGAAGCTACTGGTGACTTTATCAGGCACTTTTACTTCATGCAGGTTGGCAAGAGTCATGTCAACCGCCTCAAAGTTCTTCTGGACGACAGCTTCACCGCGCTTACCGTAGGTTTTCTTGATGCTCTTTTTGATCTCTTCAATGGCTTGTTTTTGGGGCAAGACACCACTGATGGCGAAAAAGCAGGCCTGCATGATGGTGTTGATACGCTGTCCCATGCCGGTTTTCTTGGCGACATCAATCGCGTCGATGACGTAGAAGCGTAGTTTCTTGTTGATAATCGCCTCTTGCACCTCACGCGGCAGGTGATCCCAGACATTTTCAGCTTCGTAGATGCTGTTGAGCAGGAAAACCCCACCGGGAGCCGCATATTTGAGCACATCGAGGCGCTCCAGGAAGGTGAACTGGTGGCAAGCGACGAAGCTGGCCTGGCTGATCAAGTATGGCGAACGAATCGGGTGCGGGCCAAAGCGCAGGTGGGAAATGGTAGCCTGGCCTGATTTCTTCGAGTCGTAGTAGAAATAACCCTGTGCGTAGTTGTCGGTTTCCTCACCGATGATCTTGATGGAGTTCTTGTTGGCGCCAACCGTGCCATCTGCGCCCAAGCCCCAGAAAACACAGCGTACGGTCTCTGGGCGTTCGGTGGAGAAGGTCGGGTCATAGGCCAGGCTGGTGTGGGAAACATCATCGTTGATGCCAATGGTGAAGTGATTCTTCGGGTCTTCCTTGAGCATTTCATCGAAGACACCCTTGGCCATGGCAGGAGTGTACTCTTTGGAGGACAAGCCATAGCGCCCACCAATCACGCGCACTTTACCCGCCAGATTCCCTTCCGTGAGGGCGGTAATCACGTCCTGGTAGAGGGGTTCGCCGATTGCCCCGGGTTCCTTGGTGCGATCCAGAGTGGCGATCACTTTGGCAGTGGGAGGGAGGACTTTCAGGAAGTTTTCCACCGGGAAGGGTCGGAACAAGCGCATCTTGATCACACCCACTTTCTCACCGCGCTCAGCCAGGAATAAGGCTGTATCAGCGGATGTTTCGGCGCCTGAGCCCATTATGACAATCACACGCTCGGCATCTGGGGCGCCCTCATAGTCGAAGAGATGATATTGTCGTCCAACCACCTTAGCAAACTTGTCCATCGTTTTTTGAACGATCGCCGGACAGGCGGTGTAGTAAGGGTTGACCGTCTCACGACCCTGGAAGTATACATCCGGGTTTTGAGCAGTGCCGCGCAGGACCGGGTGATCAGGGGAGAGGGCGCGGGCGCGGTGGGCACGTACCAGGTTATCATCGATCATGGCGCGGATTTCTTCGTCGGTTAGTTGTTCGATCTTGTTTACCTCGTGGGAGGTACGGAAACCGTCGAAGAAGTGTAGGAAGGGGATGCGCGCCTCGAGTGTGGCAGCCTGGGCAATCAGGGCGAAATCGTGGGCCTCCTGTACTGAGTTGGAGGCGAGCAGGGCAAAGCCGGTGGAGCGGGTTGACATCACATCGGAATGGTCACCAAAAATGGAGAGGGCTTGGGCTGCCAACGAACGGGCCGAGACATGGAATACCGTGGAGGTCAACTCTCCAGCGATTTTGTACATGTTCGGAATCATCAAGAGCAGACCCTGGGAAGCCGTGAAAGTTGTTGTCAGAGAGCCGGACTGCAGGGCGCCATGGACAGCGCCCGCCGCTCCACCCTCGGACTGCATTTCGATCACCAGGGGTACCGTCCCCCATATATTCAGTCGCTTTTGCGAAGACCATTCATCCGCAAATTCTCCCATCGGTGAGGAGGGAGTGATAGGGTAAATGGCGATCACCTCGTTTGTTTTATGAGCCGCATAGGCAGTTGCCTCGTTGGCGTCTAAAGTGATCACTGGTTTTGTCATTTTTTACTCCTTAAAGCTGTTTTGGTATTTATCCGGGAATTAATCGGAGGGGCATTATTTCCGGATATTACTATAAATAGTATCGCCCCGTTTAGCCAGATCAATTGAGCATATCAAGTATGCCTGAACCAGGCAGAACCTGTTAAACTCCAATCTAGTAGTTTAGTACAAGTCCATTGTAACTTATAGTTATATATAGCACAATTATTACCTGTTTACTGTCACTTATCAGAGCGGGTAAGAAATGAGTCTGCGAACGGTTGACATCGTCCATTTAAAGGTTTATTTTCTGAGTATTTTATCCTTAACCTGCCAGGAATCTAGCGCATAGGCATATTAATTACTTGACCCTACAGGAATGTGGATATAAAATGAACTCAACATCACGAAATTGGATTTGTGCTATACTGTTAATATGGATGGTGACCGGCATATATGGGATATATGGGCTAGAAACTTGCATCGGTGGGGGATGGAGGAGCTGGTTTCGGTGTTGTTGGAAAGCGCGGGACCATTGGCATTAATAGGAGCACAGATCGTCTATATCGGTCAGCCGTTGTTGAGTTCAACGGTTCCAGATGAGCATTTGAACGCTCTGGTGCGCCTGTTGGAAGATACGCAAGAAGCGCGGGCATTTACACATTATTTGCGGGAGGCGGCTCAGTCGTGAAATGGAAGCAATCCTGGGTTTAACCGTTCTATTGGTAGTCACCGGCTTGATATTGTTTTTCTACTTTTCTGGTCGGCGTAAACGCCCTGCCCGTCTGTTCCGGGATATCCCCGCTTACACCCGGTTAAAACGGGCGGTGGGTTTAGCGGTGGAGTCTGGCTCACGCCTGCATATCTCGTTTGGGAGAGGCGGCTTAATAGGTGAGCAGAGCGCCCCAGCCCTGGTGGGCCTGAGCATGTTGGAAAGGATCACGCGGGCGGCGTCGGTCAGCGATAAGCCTCCCCTGGCGACAGCCGGCGACGGCGCGATGGCCATCCTGGCGCAAGATACTTTAAGAAGCGCCTACCGATTAGGGAGTTTGGAGAGCCAGTATGATCCAAATTCTGGCCGGTTTATCGGTCCAGCCACTCTTCCATATGCGGCAGGGACGATGCCTGTGATTGACGAGGAGCAGGTTTCTGTCAACATCTTGATCGGGCATTTCGGCAGTGAGGTCGCGCTTATTAATGAGGCTGCAGAGCGAAAAGGGTGCCTGACGATAGCTGGAACAGACGATCTTGCGGGACAAAGCGTATTATACGCGACGGCTGAGGAGTCGCTCATCGGCGAAGAGGTGTTTGCGGGAGGAGCCTACCTGGGAGCGGGTCCGATGCATGATGCCAGCTTACGCACCCAGGACATCCTGAGGCTTCTGGTTGTCGCTGTGGTAGTCATCGGAGCAATCCTGAAACTATTCGGGCTTGACACCTTCATCATCCAATTAATCCCGGGTGGGTTAAGATGAAAGCGCCTGTTTCGACGGCTATTGCTATTGCTGTGGGTATCTTGATTCTATTGGGATATTTCATCCCGATCGCGGCGTTGCTATCTCTGCGTGTGGTCCTGGTGCAGTGGGCTATTATCCTGACTTCTTTTGCCCTGTTGGTGGGTATCAATAATCTGGCGAGGGTCCACTGGGCAAAATTGAGGAAAGGTGGGATCAATGCCGTTTACAGTGCCATCTTGCTGCTCTCACTTTTCGCTACGCTCATCGTCGTGGGGTTTTTTGGACCGACGAATGCCTGGTCGGTATGGATTTTTAATAATATTCAATTGCCAATCGAAAGCAGCCTGATGGCTTTATTGGCGGTCGTATTGTTATTGGCAGGTGCACGCCTGTTCAGCCGCCGGTTGGACCTGTTTTCGATTGTTTTTATCGTCACCGGGGTAATTGTGTTGTTAGGTACAACGCCGTTCTTTTTCATTGGTGATATCCCAGGCTTGAATATTTTGCGCTCCTTTATCGCGCAAGTACCCGCTGTGGCGGGAGCCCGAGGGATTATCATCGGCGTGGCCCTGGGCACAATCGTCACCGGTGTGCGGATTTTGTTGGGGTCAGATCGCCCCTA
>Ga0105152_10000458_pt1 | contig 11995 bp, 12 predicted proteins | sample LakBais05cmmetaG_FD_81534 | JGI IMG/M metagenome (GOLD analysis project Ga0105152, IMG submission 81534) | Lake sediment microbial communities from Lake Baikal, Russia to study Microbial Dark Matter (Phase II) - Lake Baikal sediment 0-5 cm | ecosystem: Environmental > Aquatic > Freshwater >...
CGCGGCCAATTCATCCTCAGCCTGCAGGACGGCATAGGTCTGCTTGCCGTCAGTGGTTTTGCGTAATTGAGGGAGAAAAACATTGAGCGATTCAGCCAGCGTGGAGGCCGGGGTGATGGGATACCAGGCGGCAAACTGCAGGCCACCGTAGATGGCGCCCAGCGCAGCGGCAGTATTGCCATCGGCCATGACAAAGCCGGAGGTGGAATCCATTTGGGCGACGGAAAATGGATCGGACTTTTTCAGGTTTTGGGCAGCCCAGTCAGCGGCGGTTTTGATCGTGCTGAAATTGGAGTCTATGGCTTGTGCTTTGCCCTTGAAATGGAAGCTCAAGGCCTGCTTGATGGTTTCCAAGTCAATGCCAAGCATTTGTGCCAGGATGCCAACATAGACCATGTTTGTAATGTAATCCCGTAAAAGCGGGGGAGACGTTCGCAGCGCGCGCCAATTGTTTTACCGGCATTGGATAAATGGTGATGTCACTGCGGGCGATGGGTAGTTTAATATCGTCGGCGTAGAAAAAGGCACCGCCCGACTGGACAGAGGCAAGGTCCCGGGCAAACGAGACCGGATTCAGGGTGACAACCACTTCCTGTTCGTCACGCCGGGCAATAAATCCGGCTTTGCTGACACGGATGGTGTACCAGGTGGGCAAACCCTGGATATTGGACGGGAATAGATTTTTGCCGGAGACCGGTATACCCATTTTGAACAAAGCCCGCAATAATGTAACATTGGCGGTCTGCGAACCGGATCCGTTTACCGTGGCGATGGTAATAGAAAGATCGTTGATTATTTTTTTAGTCATGAGAATTCCTGAGTATTAGATGCATAATTAGACAAAAAGAGGCCTATTTATAGTAAATCAAACCAGCGAGAGGGAATAAGGAAGTTCAATTCTTCAACATATCTGCTATCGCGGCGGCCATCAAGGCTGAACCACATGGCAGGGCCGCCTCATCAATATCAAATTTTGGATGGTGATGACCCGCATCCAGTCCTTTTTCGGAATTGGCTGAGCCGATGAAGAAGAAGCATCCGGGCACTTTTTCCAGGACAAAGGCGAAATCTTCCGAGCCCATCGTTATGTGATTTGCGGTGTCTACGTCCGCTCGGGGGAACAGGCGGCGGGCAACTACCTGGATGCGCACAGCAGAATCGGATTGGTTGATGGTGGCGGGAGTCAGGATCTGCAAGTCAATTTCTGCCTGGCAGCCCATCCCTTCAGCAATCGAATGGACTGTCTTCTCAAAGCGTTCCAGGACCCGGGTCCGGACCGCCGGCTCGAAGGTGCGGATCGTACCGGTCATTTCTACCATGGGCGGTATGACGTTAAATGTCTCACCGCCGTGGATGGTGCAGACGCTGACCACCGCCGTCTGCAGGGGAGCGATGTTACGGGCGACGATCCCTTGCAACGCAGAGACAATCTGCGCGGCGGCCAGGATAGGATCCACGGCCAGATGAGGTACCGCGCCATGCCCACCTTTCCCTTGCACCTTGATTTTGAAGATTTCTGCTCCAGCCATGACCGGGCCGCCGGCAACGCCAAACCAGCCGACGGGTTTCTCGTTCCAGACGTGCAGGGCTAAAGCAATATCCACTTTAGGGTTTTCCAGTACGCCGGCTGCGATCATTTTTTCCGCACCACCCATGCCTTCTTCGGCAGGCTGGAACATGAACTTTACTGTTCCGGCCAAATCGCTGCGGTGCGCGTTGAGCATTCTTGCAACTGTTAACAAGACAGCGGAGTGGCCATCGTGTCCGCAGGCGTGCATTACGCCGGGGTTCTGGGAGGCATAGGGCGCACCGGTCTCCTCGCGGATGGGCAGGGCATCCATATCGGCACGGACGAGCACTACCGGGCCAGGTTTAGCCCCTTCGAGCAGGGCTACTACACCCGTCCCGCCAACCCCGGCATGCACTTCCAAACCAAGGATGGTCAACTCACTGGCGACAATTCCAGCCGTGCGGACTTCTTGGAAGCCGAGTTCCGGATGGGCGTGGAAGTCACGACGCATGGACTGGGTGTATTCGAACAAGGCCTGAGCTTCAGAGATATAATCGTGCATGGGGAACCTCACTTGTGGTAATGGATCAGGTTGTCACTATGCAAATTTAAGCAGGCGGAATTTTTCTTCATAGCGCGGGGCTTCATCGGTGCTGTCTTCAGTATGACGAGAGCGCATGCGCTGCTCGAAGGTGAGCAAATCACCAATCTGGGATTTGTGCTCTTTCAGCGCGCTTATTTTCACTTCCCAGGTACCGGTTACATCCAAAGTAACAGTCGGGCTGGCAGCCAACGAAACCCATACCTCGCGGGGAGTATGGGGCTGCAATCCTTCGTTTTTAAGCAATTCAGGAAAGAAGTGCCCGTTCCCGGCGGCTGGAAAGACGGCATCCAGTACGACCTGTCCGGCGGCGCGGTGGTCGGGATGGTTGACCCGCCCAAGCCAGTTGTAGAGCAGGGTTGGGTCGCAGGTGACGAGGATGTCGGGTTTTTCGCGGCGGAGGATGCGCACTATTTCCCGGCGCAGATCCAGGCTGGGGAGGAGATAACCATCCTCAAGGTCCAGAAAACGCACTGACCGGGCACCGATGACCGTTGCGGCATTCTGTTGTTCGATCTGACGCAGGGTGCACAACTGTTCCGGTGTCATTTCCGGTCCGCCGCCTTTATTGCCATTGGTCAGTAGGAAGTAATGGATTTGATGACCGGCCCTGGCCCAGCGGGCAAGGGTGGCCCCGCAGAAAAATTCCGGGTCATCCGGATGAGCCAGGATGACCAGGATTTTTTGGGAGTTCTCCCAGGCATCGGGAGCTGGAATACTATTGGCGCTCATGCTTTTCTTTTTTGGGATTGGGGCAATTCTCACAGAGTTCCTTGGATTTACGCCGCAGAGCCTCCAGTTCGTCCCAGGGTTCCACGTCTTCACGGGTGAATTCCCGCCAACCCACGTCGGGCAGATCCACGCGGATGGTCAATTGCAGTGGATTAACATCAAGGACTTTACCTTCGCCCAGCGGGGTGACGACACGTTTATTACGTTTGGGCAGTTCCTTGCGGGCGGCGGCATACTGCTCATATTCATAAACCAGGCAGCAGCGCAACCGTCCGCACATACCGGTAATTTCAGTCGGCGTGAGCGAGATGCCCTGCTCTTTGGCCATTTTAATGGAGATGGGACTGAACTCAGTCAAGAACCTGGAACAACAGCGTGTTTCCATGCCGCAAGCGCCCATCCCACCCAGCATCTTCGCCACGTCGCGCGGGCCGATCTGCCGCATTTCCACCTGGGTGTGTTGGTAAAGTTTCTGCATATCGTGACGCAGGGATTTCAGGTCTGCCTTGTCTTCTGTCTCGGCGCTGAACATCAGAGTCAGGCGCGTGCCGTCAAATGAGAACTCGGCGGCCACGATCTTGACCTCGGATAGTTTCAGGTTAACGGCGTGTTCCCGGCAAGCGATCATGGCCTCAAGTTCTTTTTGCGCCCATATTCGGCGCAGGATCAGATCGCGCGGGGTGGCGAGACGCTCAACAGGTTTCCACGGCCCTTCGGGGGGCGAAGAGAGGTTTTCGACAATTTGGGTAACCTCGCCCAATTGCTTGCCGCGCGAGGTTTCAACGATGACATGGTTACCGACTTTGACCTCCGGGATGGTGGATGCGTCAAAGTGATAGGCTTTGCCAATTTGTGCAAACCGGACACCAACAATAAGAGGTTGCATGGGGCTGATTATACCGTATTGAAAGAGACCAATTGGAGTTGCAGTGGGTTCTTTAAGCTGGACAGCCGGCTGAGCCTGGGTGGGCAGGCTGCCAGTATCGGGGATGACCGGCGGGACCGGCGTTGCCGTGGTCAGGAGGGCTGGGAGAGGGAATGTGGCCAATTTGGTAATTTGTCATACAATTATCTCATCAACGTGGTAATTCCCGGAAAGTCTGAAAAAGAATAAGCCAGCCATTGGGATTGGCTGGCTTAGATTTTTGTGTTCTGTAAGGCCAACAGTTCCCCTGTCATCCGGGACAGCGGGTAATGTTTATTGACCCGTCAGTTATGCCAATTACAGTTTGAAAATTTGGTTCCAGATACGCCAACGCAACAGTTTACGCCACCTCCACCGTCAATTTGATTTGTTTCAGGACGCGCCAGAACCAATTCACTAGCGGTTGTTGCAACGCACTTTTTATTTGTCGCATAAGGACAAATATAGATAGCCGTCAGGTCGAATGCCGCGCACCCCGCAGGCTTGAGAGCATTGGCGTTGATGGCACTGGTCTGATCCGTGAGGCGGGTAGATGGAACCGTGTTGGCCGCTGCGGCCGCAGTGAGGACGCTGACCAGCAACAGGACAAGCAGAGCAATAACAGCGAGCCGAGACAATAGCCGTGTGTTCATCCAGCATCCTCCTTGGAACGTGGCCGCCGCTTGGCGGGTTTTGGGCGATCTGATTTCCTGCCTTTTTCCAGGAGCAAGGTCACTTCATCAGCCGGCGCCGGGCGGCCGAGCAGGTAACCCTGGGCCAGGGTGCACTGGTGGGAACGCAGGAATTCCAATTGTTCTTCCGTTTCAACACCTTCCGCAACCATATTCAAACCCAAGTTAATACCACTTTTAATCATTGCATTGACAGTGGTCGCGTTCTCCGGATTACTGATTTTTTCTACAACAAGCCGGTCTATTTTAATGTTGTTGATCGGGAATTGCTCCAAAGCCGAAAGGGAAGATTGACCGGCAAAATTATCCACGGATAGTTGTATGCCTAGGTCCGCCAATTTCTGCAGGCCTGGGAGAACCGTAGATACGTTCTTCATTATATTAGCTTCTGATATCTCTATTTGTAGTGCTCGGGGATCCACGCCCGTTTTTCGCAGCACTTTGGAAATGATTTCTGCCGGATCCTTTTCCAACTGATACTCCGAGAGATTTATTGCCAGCCCGATCTGCAACCCGGCTCTTTGCCATTGCTCAAACTGTGTGCATGCCACCTGTAACATCCATTCGCCGATCTTGTCGATTAACCCGGTTTTTTCGGCTAAGGCGATGAATTCTGCCGCAGAGACCAGGCCGCGTTCGGGGTGTTGCCAGCGCAGGAGCGCTTCCACTGCGCTGATCTTGCCGTCAGACAGGGAAAAGATCGGCTGGTAATAGACCCGGAATTCCCCGCGCTCGAAGCCTTGTTGCAGGTTATCCTCCAATTGCAGCATTGACGATACTTCCGGAAAGTTCCCGCCACTCTCATCCAATATAAAGCGATAAGTAATCCGGTCTGCCTGTACAAGATAATGGTGTATCAAACCACGCGTCTCATGGAGAATCAAGGAGTTATGTCGTTCAGCCAGCTTCGCCAGGTCATCCATCGTGACCACGTCAATTGCCGGCGATGACAACTCCAATGTTTTGTCATGTATGTCTACCAGCATTGAAGAATATTTCATCTGAACGAGTGCATCCCGACTACCGCGCACCTTATGGGAGATGAAAAAACCGAGGAACAATAACCCGCCTAGGGAAAGACCCAGCCCGATCAACGAAAGCGTACGCATCTTCCCGACTTCTGGTTTTAGACCGAGCAGAGCAAACGTGTTCGCCTGCCTGCGCGTGCCTTCGATCAATCCTGCTTGTGAGGGGTTCAGGGGATCGGTAGCCGTATCGCTTTTATAAAGATAAAAATGCACTTTGTCGAATAGGAAGAGCAGGTGGGGCTCGAAGGCAGCTTGCAGGTCCCGACCGGTCATTGTTCCAGTAATTGCCACGCGCGGGTTCACGATCAGGGAATAGCTGGACTGGTGTAGGTCGGTTGCCTCTTCCATGGCGGAAACCATCGCTTCGATCCGGCATAGATTCAGGCTGGTATTGGTCACAAAGGTGTTGCCGCTGAAAACCGTTTGGGTTTCAAGAGAGAGCGTGCGCTGCCAGCCGCTGAGTTCGTCCAGGATGGTCGCAGTGATTTGGTGGGTGCCAGCCAGATTCTGCAACTGGTCTCCAAGGAGGGCGTAGGCGAACTGCAAATTCACCGTGCAGGCCAGCTTGGGGAACAGGGGATCACCGGAGGACACAGTGGTCGTATCGTAAACCCCTGCGGGCGCTGTTGAAGCGTACGAGAATGTCCCGAGTTGCTTATAATTGAGGTTGTCGGTGACATCCTGCAAGACCGGACGGGTGAAGGCAAAAACACCCAGGACGAGCGAGGTAAGCGCAATAAATCCCAAAATAAAGAATGAACCCTCGATCACTGCTCCCAAATCCTTGAGTTTTTTGTCTCCGGGCGGGATGGACTTTCCATTGGACGACAGGATAGCAAGTGTTGTCGTTTCGGGGGGTTTTGGCTTGAGGATCTTTGCCAAAGAAAAATTCTTGAGCCTCGCCACAAAATTCCGGTACGCCCATTGCCTGATACTGGCGAGCCATTCCCGTTTGGGTTGTTTATTCATTGCTTTTCCACGTTTGGAAGGTCCCAAGATGATCGCCATAACAATAATTCCCAGACTCCCTGCCAAAACTCCCATACTGATGGGCGCCCGCAGCCATTTTACTATATTACCGGCGTTGGGTATATAGATCCATAACTTGCCAAGCAGATCCACCTGGGTGGGCTGATACGAATCGGTCCAGCTATTATTGTCACCTTTCAGGATGAAATGGTCAAGGTCCAGCGCAATGATGCGGTGGAAGACAAGACTGTTCAACTCGGCACTGCGATAAACCACGATGTCGCCAATCTGGTAGTCTGCTGCCTTGTGTACGATGACCAGGTCGCCGTAATGGAAATGTGGCTCCATGCTGTTGCCGTTGACGATCACGTATACTGCCTGGCCGCCCAACTGGACTGGTGCGAAAATAACCCAGGCTGTAACCGACAACACCAGCAGGAAAGCCGCTAAAACCGCCTGCAACCAGCGTTTGTGAGAATTCATCCCTAGCCTGGCCTTCTGCACAAAAAAGCGAACCTGCCCCGGTTGCACCGGGCTTCTTCATCCCTAGACAACCTGGATCAGGTTCGTTTTTCTAGACAGGGCTTTTGTCAGCACCTGAATAGAGGAAATTAGGTTTCCTCTTTAGTTGGCGATCACGATGTGCAGACTATTTGCTGAGTTCACCGTGGCGCCGCTGGTCGTGCAGGATATGCTCGTGCTGCCCTGGCCCGAGCAGGTGTCGTACCAACTACCACTAGTTGCGAGCTGGATCTTCACCGTTGAACCAGACGGAACAGCCGGGCTCGTCGTGAATCTAACGGAGGCGATATTCTGCGGGTCGGTATCCAGAGTATAGTGCACGTCGCTGATCGTGTAACCGCTGATGTTTCCTGCCCCATCGCCTGCGGTGGAGACATTAACGGTGTTGGAAGCCGCGTAGGCGGTAACGACGCTTGCGAAAGCAAATGCAACGATGACGATGACCAAAACTTTGATAGAACGTTTGATGTACATAATATTTCTCCTTTACAAATTGTATGGTATTGTCAGACATTATTGTCAGACATTTGCCCATATTATACAGCAGTGCATGAAAAATATGCTTAACATCTATGATAGGTACATTACAACTTCGTTAGGCTTCAGCTCTCTTGGATTCGCCGGGGAGCCGCCACATATGGAGAAATTTCCGTGTAAAAGTTGGATTTCTGGTTCCATATCTGGTGAGTATCCAGGCAGTTCGCAATAAACCTAGAATTTAAAGTTACAAAATATCAGATGAACAAAACGCAGGATGTCACAGCAGGCGTAAGGAAAATCCTTCGTGTTTGGGATTTACTGCTTCAGGCAATAATTAATGAACTGGCAGGTTTCCGCACCGGATTTAGCGATGACGCCCAGCAGGCACGCGGCCGCATTGTCAACCTGCCGCTGACTACCCGCGCCGTTGAAACAGCCCTGGCCCAGATCGCCGGGGAGGTCCTTTCGCCGCTAGACGAGCGTTTCCAGCGGGGCTGGTATCGGTTCGATTATGGAATTGTAAAAGATAAGCAATTCGTCGCATATCTTTTTAGAAAGAGGCCTATCAGGAAGGATCTTTAGAAGATATTAATGGTAGGGACCTTTTTACTTTCGTTCAAGGCCTCGACACTGACACGTGCCGCCACCTGCTCCGCAATGGATTTGAGCGCCTTGGCGGCGTCCGAATCGGGTCGGGAAGACACAACCGGTTCGCCGGTATCTCCGCTGATCCTGACCGATTGTTCCATCGGCACTGCACCCAGAAAGGACACCTTTGCTACCCGCGCCAGGTCTTCGCCGCCGCCGGAACCGAAAACCTCACCGCGCATGTTTTCGATGACACCCAGGATGGGCACTTCGAGGGTACGGAACATTTCCAGCCCGCGGCTGGCGTCTTCGAGCGAGACGGCCTGGGGCAGGGTCACAATTACCACACCGGAGAGCGGTAGAGCCTGCGCCAGTGACAGCGGCACATCGCCTGTACCGGGTGGAAGGTCAATGATGAGATAATCCAACTCGCCCCATTCCACGTCGGACAAGAATTGGCGGATGGCGGAATTGAGCATTGGACCGCGCCAGATGAGCGGTTGTCCGGGCTTGACCAGGAAACCCATGGACATCAACTTGACGCAGTAGGCATCCGCCGGGATGAGTTTGTTATCTTTCGTACCGGGAATATCGTGGATGCCCATCATGGTTGGGATGTTGGGCCCGTAGATATCAGCGTCCAGCAGGCCGACGCGCGCGCCAGTCTGCGCCAGTGCAATGGCCAGGTTGGCGCTGATGGTGCTCTTGCCTACACCGCCCTTGCCAGAAGCCACAGCGATGGCGTTGCGGACTGGGAGCTGCATCAGTCCGCGCAAGCGCCCATCGGAAGGCACGCTGGAATCCATCTTGATGTTGACGGTCTTGACCCCAGGGACGGTCAGGACGCCCTGGCGGGCAGCATTTTCGATACTGCCCTTGAGCGGGCAGGCGGGCGTGGTCAGGAGGATGGAAAAACTGACCACCCCGCCTTTGATCTCCAGGTCGCGAATCATATTCAACGTGACCAGGTCTTTGTGTAATTCGGGTTCCTGGACCTTGCCCAGGGCGGCCAGGATCGTTTCAACAGAGATTTTTGGGGACATGGTTACCTTTATAGGGTGTCATTATATGAATATGATATTTCAACCAGTGGCGAACTCGTTCAGGCTTTCTTCTGCATGAATACAGCCACTTCGGTCCTAGCTGTTTGGTACATGCTTGTTAAGTCCTGGTCCGAGCCGTGGAAGCGCTTGAGGGACTGTATGGCGCAGACGGTGCAGCCATGCATGGCGCGGTATGAATCGGCGTTACAGGTGGCGCAACTATTCAGGCGGGCCATCATTAGAATGAATGCCATCTGTTCAGGGCTATCCGACCCGGATTTTTCAACTGCCGCGACCAACTCCTGCCAGGCTTCGTCCCGTTCACTGCAGAGGGACGAGATGATCCGGGGTGGAAAGATCAGGTCGGTGTCGGGGTTAACCATTGCGGACTTTATTCGCCTTGACCTGTGCGGGAGGCTGCCTTGGCAGCCCGTGCGGCATCTTCGCGTTTTGCGTTAGCCATACGTATGCTGGCGTAATACCCGGCCGATTTCGACAACCTGGTTTCGTCGTATACATTACGCCGGAAGGAAGCCAGTTCGTAATCATGATCCATTTTGATGGCGTCAAATGGGCAGAATTCGGCACACAACCCACAGTTCATACAAATATCAGCGTCAATATTAAACTTGGCCGGGTCCGGGATCGGGCGGCCTGTGGCGGGATCGGTGGAGCGGACGATCCAGATACACTGCGGCGGGCAGACTTTGGCACAGATCCCGCAGGAAGTGCAGCGCAAGGTTTTTTCCCCGGTCGGGCTTTCATCATAAACCAAGAACGGTATAAAACGGAATTCTTCCGGAACCGGAATCTTTTCTTCCGGGTATTGCACGGTGAAAATGCCGCGCGCATCCTTGTTGCCGCGGTGGGCAATGCCTTTATCAGTGCGGTAACGCTTGCCCAACCAGCTTAGATCGTCGAGGTAGGTCTCGGCAAAGCGTTTAAGACTGACACTGAGGCCTTTCAAGATACCTTTACCGTACATATCGCTCATGGGTTTCTCCTAGCGGTCCACTTCACCGAGGACAATGTCAATCGAGCCAAGCACGGCCACCACATCGGCCACTTTCTGTCCAATGCATATCGGGCCGAAAGATGTCAGATTGATGAAGGATGGGGCGCGGACGTGGTAGCGCCAGGGGGTGGGTTTGCCGTTTGAGACAACATAGAAACCGAGCTCACCCTTGGGACCCTCCACCCGTCCATAGGCTTCGCCGGGCGGGACGCGCACCTGATACATCGGCTTGAGAGCCATCACCGGCCCATCCGGAAGCTGTTTAACGGCCTGCTGGACAATGCGAATGCTCTGGCGGATCTCGTCAAAGCGCACCATCAGGCGGTCGTAGATGTCACCATTTGTACGCACAACCACGTCAAACTCGAAGCGATCGTAAATGGAATAGGGTTCGGCTCGGCGCACATCGTAAGGGATGCCGGAAGCACGCAGCAGGGGGCCTGCGGCAGAATACCTGATGGCATCTTCGGGGGTCAGCACACCCTGTCCGATCCCGCGCGAGCGGATAATTTCGTTCTCGCTCAAGAAGCGGTCGATTTCATCTATTTTGCGGGGCAACCGTTCAAAGAACAAATCCTTGATCTTCTGGAGCGATCCTTCCGGGAAGTCCCGGGCGACGCCGCCAAAGCGGAAGTAGTTGCACATCATCCGCGAACCAGAAACTGCTTCGAAGACGTCCAGGATGAGTTCGCGCTCTTCCAGGGCATACAGCATGGGGGTAAAGTACGCGCCAAGATCGTTAAGCAATGCGCCAATCGCCATCAGGTGACTGGCGATACGGGTCATTTCGGCCATGATCACGCGGATGTACTCGGCGCGTTCCGTCGGTTTGACGTTCATTAGTTTTTCAACCGCCAGCGCGTAGCCGAAGTTATTACTCATGGACGAGAGATAGTCCAGACGGTCGGTGTAAGGCATGTTCATGATAAAGGTATTGCGCTCACCGATCTTCTCGTGGTTGCGGTGCAGGTAACCCATTACCGGTTTCAGGTTGACGATTATTTCCCCATCCAGCACAACTGCGACACGGAAAACCCCATGCGTGGAAGGGTGCTGCGGACCCATGTTGACGATGATGTGATCGGTATCCAGACCAACCTCGTCTTTCTGATATTTGCGCAGGGCGTCGTAAAGGGCTTTCTCCGGGTCAAAAGTCTGGCTTTCGGGGTTAAAACCTTTGGGGTAGGCAATATTGTCGCCGTAGAGGTTACTGCTCTCAGCCATGGCCAGCCTGCCGTCCGGCCAGCGCGATTTCAAGGGCTTGGCTTCCTCCTCGAAGTAAGGCTCGTGCCAGTCCTTACGCATAGGATGACCGCCGAAGCCTTCCCACATCAGGATACGGCGCAGATCAGGATGACCAGTGAATTTGATACCGAACAGGTCCCATGCTTCGCGCTCCTGGAGTTCTGCGCCCGGATAAATTGAGACTAGTGATGGAACTTCTATTGTATCGGTACGAGGTACCTGGACCTTGAATACCACCCCCGCTCCGCCGGTGGTCTTGTAGACGTGGTAGACCACTTCCATTTTACCTTCGGGAAGATAATCCACTGCGGTAAGGGAGGAGAGGTAATCATAGCCGAGTTCGTCACGCAGTGCGGTGGCGAATTCGAGTAAATTGGCATGCTCTACCATCCAGCCAGAATAACCGGGGCGGGTATCGGGGCTAAGAAACCCAGGGAAACGGGCAGACAGATCAAGGCTCTGAGCAGGTGCAGGCGTTGCCATGTCTGTCTCCTAGTTCTTTTCGCCGTTCTGGATAAGTGTGATTTTGCGCGGGTCAATCAGGTCTGGGCCAAGCATCGGGATGGGTATCTCAGCCATATCCGGGCCTTTCTTATACCAGCGGGCAGTCTTGATTGATTCCCCCTTGATCTTTTCCTGGATTTTCATCAAGCCGTTGAGCAGGGC
>Ga0105152_10000459_pt1 | contig 11989 bp, 11 predicted proteins | sample LakBais05cmmetaG_FD_81534 | JGI IMG/M metagenome (GOLD analysis project Ga0105152, IMG submission 81534) | Lake sediment microbial communities from Lake Baikal, Russia to study Microbial Dark Matter (Phase II) - Lake Baikal sediment 0-5 cm | ecosystem: Environmental > Aquatic > Freshwater >...
ACGGCCACCCCGAGGTACAGTGCCGTGCGTCTGGCAAGGCGTCTGTGAAGTGCGGCCATTTTCAGTCTACCTCACCGAGTTTCTGACGCGCCTGAACGACGAAGTAGACGGCGGTAACGGCTACGAAGGAGTAGGGGACGTTGCCAATTTATTCAATTTGCGCCAGGTTATCTATTCTCTCCAGGCATTTCTCTATGAAAATGGACGATCGACGCCATTTCCATTTTTGGGACCAAGCGCTTGAGTCTTCGACGGAAACACCAGCAAACGTTGTGGCTGAAGACCCTGAGTGGGTAGTGGCCTTGTTCATTCCTACAAGCAGCCGCCCACTGGATTGGAGTCCGCCCCAAGGCGAGTCCATCGCGCCAGCACATTCCGTTCTTTCGTTGTTCCGAGTGCCTGTGGTACCCTATGACGCGAGGAGCTATGCGCTGGGTGACGGCGAGAAGAGTTCTGGCCATGGGTGGATCTCGTTCTTACTGATGACTGGGGGTTGCCTCCAGGATAAATGGTACCGAAAAATGGTACCGGACACCAATTGAGGATAACTGCTTGATTCTGCAAAGGGAGGGTGTAAGTTCTAGTGTGTATTGTCCATCTGATATGCGGGAGGTCTAAGGCGGTTTCTTTGCAGAGAAACAGAAAGGAGATGCGATGAGCGTGGAAAAACCGGCGGCGGGCGATTCACTCTCACCTCACGCCGTTCTGGAGATGGCTGCTGCCTTCCAAAGGAGCCGGGTTCTTTTGACAGCTTATGAACTGGATCTCTTCACGATCCTCGGGGAGGAGAGCAGATCATCTACCGAGATCGCCCAGGTACTCGGAACGGATGAGCGCGCCACGGACCGGCTGATGAATGCGCTGTGCGCGCTGGATCTCTCCGCAAGAGAGACGGCCGCTTTTCGAATGCCCCGATTGCGTCCCGGCTCCTCGTCCGGGGGAAGCCGGAGTTCATGGCGGGCCTGATGCATATGGTGCATCTCTGGGAGACATGGAGCACGCTGACGGCGGCCGTGCGGCAGGGGCGATCCGTGGTGGAGCGCCCGCAGAATATGAATGAGCGTGCCGAGGACTGGTTGCGAGCATTCATTGCGGCTATGCACTGGCGCGCACGGCAGCATGCGTCGAGCGTGGTCGCCCTGCTCGATCTGTCGAACGTGTCCCGGGTGCTGGATGTCGGGGGCGGCTCTGGCGCGTATGCCATGGCTTTCGTGAAGGCGAAGCCTGGCCTCAGCGCGGTCGCCTTCGACCTGCCCAGCGTGATTCCCCTGACCGAAGAGTACATCCGCCGCGAACGGCTCTCGGACAGGGTGACAACCCTCAGGGGGGACTACGAGCGTGACGTGTTCGGGAACGGCTTCGACCTCGTCTTTCTTTCGGCGATCATCCACAGCAACTCCTCGTCGCAAAACCGTGCCTTGATGCTGAAGGGAGCAGAGGCGCTCGCACCTCATGGACAACTGGTGGTGCAGGATTTCATCGTGAACGAAGATCGCACAGGGCCACCGTTTGCCGTTCTGTTCGCGTTGAACATGCTGGTGGGGACAGAAGCGGGCGATACCTACACGGAGTCGGAGGTCCGGCTGTGGATGGAAGGGGCTGGCCTGCGGAGCGTCGAGCGAACGGATACTCCTTTCGGCACGAGTCTGATCGTGGGGAGACGCGTGGTTGAAAGCTGACATTGACCATGACTCTGATGTGTGCGATACTGACACAGACGTCGCAGATGGGGCGAAACAGGTTCGCAGATATGTGGAACGGTCTGGATAAGCTGCTCGATTTACAGAAAATGGACTCCACGATCGACCGACTCGAGACAGAGGTTCGGGTGATCCCGCAGCAAATCCAGGCGCTCGAGGCGCGGCTCACGGGGGCCCGAGCGAGTCTGAACCAGTCCAGAACCGAGGCGGACCAGATCCAGAAGGATCGGCGGGCCAAAGAACGCGAGCTGGATGATGTCACGCTGAATATCAAAAAGAAACAGGCGCGCCTCTTCGAGATTAAGACCAATGAGGAGTATTCGGCCGTCCTCAAAGAGGTCGAAATGCTGAAGCAGAAATCCTCCAAGCTCGAGGAAGAGATTCTGGAGCTCCTTGAGCGTGCTGACGCTGTGGCCAAGACGGCGGCCGAGACCGAGAAGGAGCTCAAAGCGACCGAGGCTCTTTGCCAGAAAGAACGGGCCGAGAAAGAGGCGCAGCTTTCGACGCTTGGGAAGGATCTCACCGATCTCCGGGACTCTCGCAAGGCGCAGGCCAGCCGGCTGGACAGCGCGCTCCTTCAGCAGTACACCAGGCTGGTGAAGTTGCGGGGCGTTGCCGTGGTTGCCGTGAAGGACGGCTCGTGCACCGGGTGCGGCATTGCCCTGCCCCCCCAGACCTACAGTGAAGTCCGCCGCAACGACCGCATGTTCACCTGCAGTTCCTGCAACCGCGTCATCTACTTCGCTGGATAGCAACGTGGATGTAGCAGAGCTTGTGTCCAGGCTCCGCCGTTTGAGCCAGGCCACCCCAGGCGATGGCGTGCTGCACCTTCCAGTCGGGGTCTCCGCTTCCGAGGCCATTCAGATCATCCACTCGGCCCTCCGGGCCCTGGACCAGCGATCCCCCGCCAAGGGAAAACCTGCAAGGGATCGCGGCAGCGTTCGGATTCACACAGACGGCGCTGCCCGCGGGAATCCGGGGCCGGCTGGCGTCGGCGTGCTCATCCTCGGGCCGGACGGCAAGGTTGCGGAAAGGATGTGTCGCTCGATCGGCGAGGCGACCAACAATGTGGCGGAATACCGCGCCCTCCTGCTTGCCCTGGAACGGGCGCAGGCGTTGGGGTGTGCGGACGTCGAGGTGTACTCAGACTCTGAGCTCGTCGTGCGACAGATGCAAGGGCGCTACCAAGTCAAGCACCCTGTCCTCCGGGATCTGCATGCTATGGCAAAAGAGCGCATCGGGCATTTTCGCCGGTTCGTCATCCATCATGTCCCGCGCGAGCAGAATGTCGAGGCGGATGGCCTGGCCAACCGGGCCATAGACGAAGCATGCCAGCCGGGGTATCGGGGAACGAAGTTCGCTGGGGCCACTTCCCATGAGGGAGGAGCGGAATGAGTTCGCCCGGCTGGCGCCAGCCGGTCAGAATCGCCGATGCGGTTGCAAGCGCGTTCCAGCGCCTCGGCTTGGAGAGTCGCTTCAAGGAAAGCGAAATATGGAGGGTCTGGCCGACGGTTGTAGGGCCGCAGATCGCACGGCATGCGCAACCGCATGCCATGTCTCATGGCCGACTCGTCGTTCACGTTACTGATCCCGTGTGGTTGCACCACCTGAGCATGATGCGCCACCGGGTCGTCGCGGCGCTCAACAAGAGCCTGAAAGTGTCGAGCGTGCGGGAAATCATTCTCAGGGTGGGGGAAGTAACGGTGCCGACGGAATCTCGCCAGGGGGCGGTTCCCAAAGATGACGCGGTTGCGCCGGACCCCGCTCATGTAGAGCGCGTCGAGGCATTGTTGAAACCCCTCGGGGATACACCTTTCCGTGATGGCCTCTACCGCCTTCTCCTTAAGGCGTATCGGCCCGCAGATCACGGGCCCTCCCGGTAAGAGCGCCACAGATCGTTGCAGTCCCACCACACAAGACGGTTCTTCTGAGGAAATGGGGGATCATTTTCAACACGTTGATAGAATCCTCCCAGTGTTTTCAATTGGTTATACATGGGCGGATAATTGCGGGAATGGTATTACATTTGCAGAGCTAACCACCAGCACGGTGTGCCTCAACCACGCGGTTCTCGACAATCAACACGGGGGGAAGCTCTTGAGCCATCAGCGAACCCTAGAACGGTCAGTACGGTGCGAGGGAGTCGGATTGCACACCGGTGGGTGGGTTTCCATGACGCTGAACCCGGCCCCGGTCAATCGCGGGGTTGTCTTTCGCAGGACGGACCTTCCGGGGACGCCATTGATCGAGGCGCGGCCGGCACATGTGGTGGACACGCAGAACGCTACCACCGTTGCCAAGAATGGGGCATCGGTCAGAACGATCGAGCATCTGATGTCCGCGCTGGCAGGCACGGGTGTGGACAACGTCCAGGTGGATCTCACCGGGCCCGAGGTACCTATCCTGGATGGAAGTGCAGCCCCCTTTGTCGAGTTGCTGCGGCGGGCCGGCCTGCGACGGCAGTTTGCCCCGAAAACATTCTTGAAGGTCCGGCAGCCGATCACGGTCGAGGTGGGGACGCGGAGCCTTCGGATCGTTCCCTCGGAGCGGCTGAAGGTCATTTACACGATGTACTTCGACCACCCCCTGCTGGGCGAGCAGACCGTCGCTATGGAGTTGAATCGCGAACGGTACGCGCGCGATGTGGCGCCCAGCCGCACGTACGGGTTCCTCAGAGATCTGGACATGCTCGCCCGCCTTGGATTGGCCAAGGGAGGCTCGTTGGAGAATGCCCTGATCATCGGGGAAGAAGGTGTTTTGAACGGGCCACTCCGCTTCCCGGACGAGTTGGTCCGCCACAAGATCCTAGATCTTTTGGGTGACCTCTACCTCTTGGGGAAACCGCTGGTGGGGACGATCATCGCACACGGCGCTGGCCATAAGCTTCACGTGCAGCTTGTCCATCGCATTCAAGAACATCTAGGACTCGAGCCCGAGCCGCTCAGCCTCTCGGCTTCGGCGGTCGAGCAGTGGGTCTCCCCGCTTCTGCCCGCAACTGGTCCGCTGAAGGCGGCCGCCATCTGATCCGCCGGGGCCGGCCTTTCAAGCTAAGAACCCCACCGCCAATCCCGCCAAGGGCGGGACAAAATCGCGAAGACTCACCACCCCCATCACCCCGCTCCGGAGCGGGGCTTCCGGGTCGAGATCTTCCGGGGGGTCTTCAAGTCTTTTCGAGTCAGTGCTTTGACCCGCCTGCGCCGCGGTCGGCGCGGCAGGCAGGATACCGGCAGTTCCTTACATGCGCCCCTCCGCCAGAGGCGGACTTGCGGTTGAACTGCACTGTTCGTTCCGAGAAGGGTTTTGCCTTGCTTTGACCTTCGCCGTTCCCCTATACTCTCTACGGATCGTTTCCGGCGGGCGTAGTGCCAGCCCAACGAATCCGGCAGGCGCGGGCCGGAATGCGGCTTGGTCGCAGGGTTGCCCCGCACGATTCGCGGCGGACCATGAATCCCGGAGGAACGGGGATCTTTGCTCACACCGATGACGCTCTCCCCCCAAAGCGAATCAGCCGCGCGGACCCGGCGGAACCGCATCATCCTCGTCTCGGTCCTAGTCCTGGTGGTGGCGCTCACTGCGGTCCAGGTCCTCATCCACCAGCTACGCTTTCCCAGCCCCATCGCCAGTAACATCCTTATCTTTGCCCTGGTCAACATCAACATCGTCCTGCTGCTGCTTCTCGTCCTCCTGCTCTTCCGCAGCCTGTTCAAAGTATATCTGGAGCGGCGCGAGAACGTCCTGGGCTCCAAGATCCGGGTGAAACTGGTCATCGCATTCGTGGGCCTGGCGCTCTTACCGGCAGCCGTGCTGTTCCTGGTTGCCAGCAACCTGATCACCACCAGCGTGGACAGTTGGTTCAACATCCAGGTGGAGGAATCCCTGGAAAAGGCGCTGGAGGTCGCGCAGACATACTCGCGTACCAGCCAGGAGCGCACCGTGAGTCTGACGCGCCAGGTGGCATCGCGGCTCGGGGATGTGCTCGGTTCCGAGGGTGGAGCAGAGGCGGCACGACGGCTGGCCGGAGAGAAGTTCCGGGAATACGGCTTCGGCGGCATGCAGCTCTTCAGTCGGCAGCGGGTCGAGCTGGGACAATGGCGCCGACCCGAGGTGCCGGAGGGGGCGATGCTGTCCCCGGCCTCGCGGCTCATCCGTCAGGCGTTGGACGGGGAAACTTCCACCACAGTGCAAAGCATCCCCGAGGGTGATCTGATCCGGGCGGTGGTGCCAGTTGTTCGACCGGGGCCGCCCCACGGCGTGTTGGGTGTCATCGCCGTCACGGCCTTTGTGCCCGAGGCCCTGTTTAGCAAGGCGACGGACATCAGCACGGGGGTCAAGGAATACCAGCAGCTTCGCATGCTGAAGAATCCCATCAAGGGGATCTATCTGATGCTGTTCCTGATGGTGACCCTGGTGATCATTTTTGGCGCCATCTGGGTTAGCGTGTACTTGGCCCGGGGCATCACGGGGCCGATCCAGCAGCTCGCCGAGGGCACCCGCAAGGTGGCGGCAGGTGATTTGAGCTACAGGGTCCAGGTCAAGGCCGACGACGAGATCGGCATGCTGGTGGAGTCCTTCAACCGAATGACCGAGGACCTGAGCCGTAGCAAGACCGCACTCACCCAGGCGTACCAGGAGCTACAGACCTCAAATGTGGAGTTGGATCGCCGTCGCGGCTACATGGAAACTGTCCTGGAAACCATCTCGGCAGGGGTGCTGTCCCTTGACGCTGAAGGCCGGTTGAACACCATAAACCGGGCGGCCGCGCGCATGTTGGGGGGGAGGGGTGAAGAGCTCCTTCATCGCCCCTACGCCGAGGTGTTTGCGGGCGAGGCCATCTCCCCGCTCTACCGCTTGGTAGCACGCCTGCTCAGCAGCGGGCAGGAGACTACGGACGAGCAGGTCAGCCTCACGTTGAATGGACGACCGGCCACCCTGGTGGTCGCGGTGAGCGGTCTGCGGAACCTCGAGGGAAACAGGCAGGGTCTCGTGGTTGTGCTGGACGATGTCTCGGACCTGATCCGGGCCCAGCAGGCCATGGCGTGGCAAGAGGTGGCGCGCCGCATCGCCCACGAGATCAAGAATCCACTGACCCCCATCAAGCTTTCGACCGAACGTCTGCAGAAGAAGTTCGCCGAGGGTGCGCCAGACATGAATCATGTTTTCGCGGAGTGCACCCAAATGATCATCGAGGAGGTAGAGGGGCTCAAGAACCTGGTGGACGAGTTCTCGCGATATGCCCGCATGCCCACCACCTACCCCCGGCCCGGCGACCTTCATGCGGTTGTTCAGCAGGTGGCGAAATTGTACGCGGGCGTTCAACCGGGGATCAAGTTACGGACCGATCTGGATCCTGCGGTTCCCTCCCTCGGCCTGGATCCGGATCACATGAAGCGCGCCCTGATCAACCTGGTGGATAACGCCGTTGCCGCCATCGCCGATGAGGGCGAGATCGTGATTCGCACACGATACCTGTCAGAGACAGGACGGGTCGTGCTGGAAGTCGCCGACACCGGCCAAGGTTTCCCTCTGGAGGATCGGGATCGCCTGTTCCTTCCGTACTACTCGACGAAGACGCCGACGGGGGGCCTCGGCCTGGCCATCGTGTCTCGGATCATCGTGGAACACGGCGGGACGATCCGCGTCGAGGAGAATGAGCCGAAGGGTACGCGAGTGGTCATCGAGCTACCGGCGCTCGCGGCGGACGCCTGAGCCCTGGAAGAGCGTTCGGGTGTTCGACCGTTCGACGGTTCGGGTGTTCCAGGCAACAGGAGGCTTGATTGCCGAACCGCCGAACAGCCGAACCACCGAACGATTTTTCTGACGAGCTGAAGGCGGACGTTGGGTCACGCTACAGCGTCGAGGACGTAGAATGAGTCACGAGGAAATTCTGGTCGTTGACGACGAGAAGAACATCCGAACCTCTCTGGAGGGAATCCTCAGAGATGAGGGGTATCGTGCCCGCGGGATCCCAACAGGCGAGGACCTTTTGAAGCAGGTCGCGCAGGCGGCCCCGGATCTCGTCATCCTGGATGTCTGGCTTCCGGGAATGGATGGGATGCAGGCCTTGACAGAGCTGAAGCGGCTTCACCCCGAGCTTCCCGTGATCATGATTTCGGGGCACGGCACGGTGGAGACCGCAGTCAAGGCGACGAGGCTTGGAGCCTATGATTTCATGGAGAAACCCCTCAGTCTCGAGAAAACGGTCCTGGCGGTCCGTAACGCCCTGGATCGCCAGCGGCTGGAGCAGGAGAACCGGGCGCTTCGCCAGACGCTCGAGCGGCGCTACGAGATCGTGGGGGAAAGTCCGGCTGTCCAGGCCCTGCGGGCCCAGATCCAATCCGCGGCCCCCAGCCATGGGCGCGTTCTCATCCGGGGGGAAAGCGGCACTGGGAAGGAACTGATCGCCCGGGCTATTTACCGGCAAAGCTTGCGCGCGGACAAGCCGTTCGTCGAGGTCAACTGCGCCGCCATCCCGGACGAGCTGATCGAGAGCGAGCTGTTTGGTCACGAGAAGGGCGCTTTCACCGGGGCGACCACCAAGCGCCGCGGGAAGTTCGAGCTGGCAGACGGGGGCACCATTTTCCTGGACGAGGTCGGGGACATGAGCCTGAAGACACAGGCCAAGGTCCTTCGCGTCCTGGAAGAGCAGACGTTCGAGCGAGTTGGGGGGACCGAAGCCCTCAGCGTGGACGTCCGGGTGATCGCGGCATCGAACAAGAACCTCGAGGAGGAAATTCAACATGGCAACTTCCGCGAGGATCTGTTTTACCGACTGAACGTCATTCCCTTTGAGGTGTCACCCCTCCGCGGGCGGACAGAGGATATCCCGCTCTTGGCTGAGCACTTCCTTCACCTGTTTTCGGAGGAATACGGGAAGCGGGTGAAGCGCCTGAGTCCCGAGGCGCTGAAGCTGCTGCTGCAGCATCCGTGGCCGGGAAATGTGCGGGAGCTTCGCAACGTGATCGAGCGCATGGTGATCATGGTGCCGCGGGATACGATCGCACACTACGACGTCGCGCCCTCGCTACGTGCTCGCCCGGGGGCGACACCCGAGTCGCCGGCCGAGTCGGCCTTTGGCTGGGACGGGACGCTTCGCGAGGCGCGGGACCGCTTCGAGCGTGAGTTCATCCTGCGCCGGCTCGCGGAGGCGCACTGGAATATCACCCGGACGGCGGAACGCCTGGTGATCGAGCGCAGCAACCTGCATCGCAAGATGAAGGCATACGGGATCGAGCCGCCGAAGAACTAGAGCCGAGAGAGGAAATGACGACAGAGACAGCGACGGGACAGGAACAGCGACAGCGACAGGGATAGGGATAGGGATAGGGATAGATGATGGAGGGTTACGTGACCCAGACTGGCATGCTGGATGACGCGATCCGGCATCGGCTGCGGGCCATCCTGGCGCCCCTGCGGGTGGTGTACGGAGCCATGGTCGGCTCGATCCTGATCTACTGGGTCGTCGTCCAGGTCATCCGCAAGGTGGGCCAGATCCCCCGGGGACGCGACATCTTCGGGGCCGTGGATTGGCTGCGCTATCCGCTGTACGTTCTCGGGCTGGCTGCGTGCGTGGCGGTGGTCGTGATGCGCCGGCGGCTGTTCGATCCCGAGGGTGTGATCCAGCGGGCTCGGGGCCAGAACTTGCCGGAACTGCTCTCGGTGCTCTCCTCGAATCAGGTGCTTGTCTTCGCCGTAGGTGAGGTGCCCGTCATCCTCGGCCTCGCCTTGTATTTCGTTGGGGGATATCTCTTGGACTTCTACATTTTGGCCGCCCTGTCGCTGATGGCGTTTGCCCTGGCCTTTCCCTCGGCGGTTGAATGGGAGCAGGTCCTGATCCGGATTCGCACCGTCCGGCCGGAGCTGTTCTCACAACCCGGATCCTCCGCGTAGGGGCGTCCTGCCGTGACCAGTCCTGCAATCCCAACGCTTTCCACGGAACGGGAAACCAGCCAGCAGAAGGTTCGGGTGGCCAAGATCTCGGCATTGGCAGCGCTGGCGCTCGTCGTTGCCAAGTCCATCATCGGCTGGCAGACGGGAAGCCTGGGTATCCTCTCAGAGGCTGCCCACTCCACCCTGGATCTTATCGCGACGCTCATCACTCTTTTCGCCGTCCGGGTGGCGGACCGCCCGGCCGACCTGGACCATCATTACGGCCACGGCAAGGTGGAGAACCTCTCCGCCCTCGTGGAGGTGGTACTCCTGCTGGCGACCTGTCTCTGGATTATCCATGAGGCGCTGGAGCGCCTGCTGGGGAAGCCCGCGGAGGTCGAGCCGAGCTGGGTCGCGTTCGGGGTTATGATAACGTCTATCGTCGTGGACGTCTGGCGATCCCGGGCCCTGGCCAAGACGGCCAGGGCAACAGGCAGCCAGGCCCTTGAGGCGGACGCATTGCACTTCAGAGTGGATGTCTGGTCGTCCTGCACGGTGCTGGGGGGGCTTGCCGCAGTCTGGGTTGGACGCCGTTGGGGAATCCCCTGGCTGTTCTTGGCGGATTCCATGGCGGCCATCCTGATTGCGGTTATCGTCCTGACGGTGGGTGGTCGGTTGGCGAAGCGCGCCGGGGATGCCCTGCTGGATCGTGCGCCCCTCGACGTGATGGACCGGATCCGCGCCGCCGTGAGAAGCGTTTCGAACGTTCGGGGACCAGTTGCCCTTCGGGCCCGACGGGTCGGGGCGCACCTTTTCGTGGATGCGGCCATCTCAATCGGTCGCGACGCCTCCTTCGAAGGCGCTCACGCCGTCGTGGACCAGGTGGAACAGCGGATTCGAGAGGTGGCGCCGAATGCCAGCATCGTGATCCATGCCGAGCCGCGCCGGACCGAGAACGAATCCCTGGGCGAGGCCATCCGCCACATCGTGTCCCGGCATGCCGCCGGCGCCCACGACATCTTTATTCGCGATGTGGGCGGCAAGCCGGGCGTGGACCTCCATTTCGAGGTGTCCGGGGATCTTACCCTAGCCGAGGCACATGCCCTCACCGAGCGGATCGAGGAGGACCTGCGCCGCGAAACCCCTGGCATCGGGCCGGTACACATCCACGTGGATGCCGTGCGGCCGGTGCGGGAGACAAGCGTCCGGGCGGAGGATGACATCAAGCGCGTGGCCGCGCGTGTGCAAGGCCTGGCCATTGAGATTGCCGGCATTCTCGATTGCCACAAGGCTTCGGTTCGAGAGGTCGAGGGGCGAATCTGGGTCGCGTGCCACTGCACCATGGACGGCAGCCTGACGATGAGGGAAGCGCACGAGCTCGGCCTGGAATTGGAGCGGCGAACACGACGAGAGATTCCCGGCGTGGAACGGTTCACGGTACACGCGGAACCCGCAGCGATGTCCGCCCGACAGCGGGCCCCCTGAACTCCCACGGTTGCACGCCCAGATTATCCCATCGGCTTTGGCTCTGCGCTCCCTGCGATCCGTGCGGTGATGAATCTGGGTTGAGCGGCGAGGACGCGATGCCAGAGCTTCCAGAGGTCGAGGTGATTCGGCGAGACCTGGTGCGGTGGGTTGTGGGGCGCCGAATCCGACGGGTCGAGATCACAGAGCCGCGCCTTACGCGTCGGGGTGAGGCACCGCGCCAGGTCGAGAAGGCGCTGGTGGGCCGCAGGGTGCGGGCCCTTCGCCGACGCGGGAAGAATTTCGTCTTCGATCTTGGGCAGGACAGCCTCATCATCCGGTTGGGGATGACAGGACAGCTTCTGTGGTGGCATGGGCATGAGGACTTCCGGCCGGACCAGCACACGCATGCCCGCTTTCTCCTCAGCGGGAGCGGCGTCCTGGCCTATCGTGATATCAGGAAGTTCGGCGAGATCTTCCTCCTGCCATCGGAGAGCGTGGAACGGACCCTCTCGCTCGGGGTCGAGCCGCTTGAGGCCATCTTCACCCCGGAGGTGCTTCGCAGGCTGTGCACGTCGTCCTCGAAGATCAAGCCCCTCCTTTTGAACCAAGCGAAGATCGCAGGCATCGGGAACATCTACGCGGACGAAGCGCTCTTCCGGTCCGGCATCCGGCCGACAAGGCGTGCAGCCTCTCTCGGGTGGCATGAGATCCGGTCGCTGCATCGGGCCATCCGCGCGGTTCTCCAGGCTGGGATCCGCCATCGTGGGAGTTCGATCTCCGACTATCGGGATGCCTACGGGCGGCCGGGTCGGTTCGTAGCACTCCACCGCGTGTATCATCGGCACGGGAAGCCGTGTTATCGCTGTGGGACGCCGATCCGGAGGATCGTGCTGGGCCAGCGGGGCACCCATTTCTGCCCGAAGTGTCAGCGGTGAAGCCGGCAGGAAGAGCCGGAC
>Ga0105152_10000460_pt1 | contig 11983 bp, 11 predicted proteins | sample LakBais05cmmetaG_FD_81534 | JGI IMG/M metagenome (GOLD analysis project Ga0105152, IMG submission 81534) | Lake sediment microbial communities from Lake Baikal, Russia to study Microbial Dark Matter (Phase II) - Lake Baikal sediment 0-5 cm | ecosystem: Environmental > Aquatic > Freshwater >...
ACTAGTGAAATTGATCGAGAGAGATATATGGCCCCAGGTCTCGTGGGTCCCATAAAAGCAGAATTGGGGAAATTACCGACAGACACTTGGTGGTGGAGCTATGTTGGTAAAAGAAATACAGATACCTGGTGGCAAACTATAGTCGGTACGAGCAGTAAAGAGAGGTTGGGGTATCCTACACAGAAGCCGCGGCGTCTAATAAATCGAATACTACGCTCGTCATCATCGCCTGGAAGTGTTGTGATGGACTTTTTTGCTGGAAGTGGCACTGTTGGGGAAAGTTGTTTATTAAATAGAAGAGAGTTCATACTAGTCGACAATAATAAAGAAGCGCTAGAGGTTATGGCTAAAAGATTTTCAGGCATAAACAATATAGAATGGATTAATTTTAATCCAGTTCCGTATCAAAAAGAAATAAGCCCGCTCGTAAAAGAATTAAAGAATCAGCCAAAAGACGAAGAAGATATCTCTTATCCAAACATTGCTTCTGATTTTTTAATGCTTGCATCAACAGCGAGTTACCTACAAAAGGGGTTAGAGGAAATGAATGACCTGTGGAAGGATAGCCCGTTCGAATGGGTTCTTCAATTACCACCAAGGTCAAAGGGTAAACTGGCTAGAAGTTTACTTCTTTCTTTCTTTGCAACCAAAGGACTTTCAATAGCCCCCGTAAAACACTCAAGCGAAACCTTAATAATTAATGGGCTACAATTTGCCATTAAGTTTTCTATGCTTTGGAAGACGGGTATTTACAAATTTCAACAGATAAAAAGCAAAGGTCCTGAAAATATAATATGTTTTGGTATCTCACCTTTTGAAGCGCATTGTTGGATTTTTAGTAGAGACTATGCGATTATGCATGGGAAAAAACAACATCAGGGAGCGAATGAAGCAGAATATTGGCTTTCAATTAATCCAAAAGAAATACCTGATTGGGCTAGACATTACGGTGGATCTCTTGATGAAGCATTTGCCATAATCAAAGCAGGAAAAATACCACATATTAGTTGACGTAAAATCTATTAGGTTTTTTATATGTCAAATACAAATAATGGGTCAGACTTTAATTTACTAGTCGCTGCTGCGAATTTTATTAAAAAAGACTTGGAGACTACAGATTCGATATGGAAGGAAAGTCCATTAAAATGGATAATTAATCTTTCAAGCGGCAAGAAAGGTAAATTAGGAAAACGTTTGGTATATCAGTGGTGTGCGGTAAAAGGATTGGCAGTAGATAAAAGCCCTGATAGCGAAGCAGATATGTTAATTAATGGTCATCGCATTGAAGTTAAATTTTCCACATTGTGGGAAGCAGGTATTTACAAGTTCCAACAAATAAGAGATCAAAATTATGAGTATATGGTATGTATGGGCATTTCTCCAGACCAAGCTCATTGTTGGGTAATAAGTAAATCATTATTAAAACAAACTGTTATTGGCCATTTAGGTCAACACACAGGCTCTTTAGGTAAAGATACAGCTTGGATTGAAGTTGCACCTAACAATCCCCCTAAGTGGCTTAAACAAACTGGTGGAACATTAGAAGAAGCTTTTATTGTTCTATCAAAACTCAGACATACATAAGCTCATTCACTATTAGCAAACCACAATATTTATAGGGCTTTCTGGATTATCGTGACAAGCTCTCCCGAGACCTCATCCAGCGAACCGGCCAGTTTTTGACGCTTGCGTTCCCTGACTGGCACTTTGGCCAGCTCAGACACCGTGGTTGGGGATCCTGCCAGCCCGATGCATTGCGGATCGGCCTTCAAATCTACAGCATTCCAGACCGTCACCCGATCCTTCTCATATGCCCACAGCTTTCTGGAAAAATCCATGAAGCGCGGTTCGTTACTGGCGGTTTTTACCGAGACCACACACGGCAGGGGTGATTCCAGGATCTCATATCCTCCCTTGAGCGACCGTCGCCCAATTCCCATGCGGCGTGTCAGATCGAGATTGATCTCGGTCAACAGGGTCAGTTGGGAAACATCCAACCATTCCGCCAGCCCGGCCGGCACCTGCCCGGTCGCTCCATCCGCTGATTCCTCACCGCAAATGATCAGGTCGGCGCCACCCATTTTTTGGATCCCCTGAGCCAGGGTGTAGGTGGTTGCCAGGGTATCCGCTCCACCAAAGGCACGATCGCTGAGCAGGTAAATATGGTCGCAACCCATCGCCAGACCGATACGCAACAACGGCTCAAAATACGGTGGTCCCATCGAGACGATATCCACCCGCCCACCGTAGCGATCCTTGACGCCCAGCGCAATTTCAAGCGCATTCATATCCGGTGGATTGATCTCGGAATGAGCATTGCTGCGATCAAGCAGTTTGGTGGAATAATCCACGCGGATCTCTTCCGACTTCGGGACGATCTTGACACAAACGACCGTACGCAGCTCAGGCATGACTCACCTCCCGCCGGGTTTGAAGGGCGGCAATGATCGCCGGCAGGTACTGGTTGACATCCCCCACAATGTAATAATCAGAGAATTCAAAGATGGGGGCTTCCGGGTCTGAATTGACCGATACAACCACATCCGCTTTTTCGATGCCGACCAGAAGATGGAATGCTCCGCTCAACCCGCAACAGATCGCCACCTTGGGGCTGCAAATTACGCCGGTTTGACCAATCTGGCGCTCACGCTCGATATGTCCCTCATCCACCGGCGGGCGAGTCGCGCCAACGTCGCCTCCGAGCAAACCGGCCAGATTGCGTAAGGTGGCAAAATCACCGTTGACACCCCGCCCACCGACCACCAATACCGGAACGCGGGTCAGATCGACCACCCCGCTCTTTACGCATTCCAGGATACGGGTTTTGATCATCTCGGGTTGCAGCGCCACCGGGAGAGTAATGATCTCTCCTTTCCGATTCCCGTCAGGCTCATTTAGAGCGAAAACTCCCGGTCGGACGGTCGCCATCTGTGGGCGATGGGCATGCATTTCGATCATCGCCACTACCCCTCCGCCAAAACCTGAAACCTCGCTGACCAGTAATCCACCCTTTTTATCCATGTGTAAATTCGTGCAGTCGGCATTCAACCCGGTCCTGAAGCGCACCGCCAGCCTGCCCGCCAGGTCCCTCCCGTTGGGAGTCGCACCAATGAGGAACACGCTTGGTTTACCATCCATTACTGCCTCGAACACCATCTTGCCGTAGGCATCGATCGTGAATTGGGCAAGCAATGGATGATCTGCAATCCGTATTTCATCCGCACCATGGGATATGGCGGTCTTTGCCAGAGGTGCCACTCCCTGGCCGACCAACAGGCCGACCAGCTTCCACTTCAACTGGTCCGCCATTTCCCGCCCCTTGGCAAACATCTCCAGCGAGACATTCTCCAGGACCCCATCGTCCTGTTCCAGATAAACCCAGATCGCCTTGCTTTCCTCTTTTACGCCATATAGGGATTGTGGCATACCGTCACTCCATTTTATTTTTCAAGCGCCAAAGCAACGACTTCGGCGATATCCAGTACACGCATCCTGGTAAGGGCTAAATTCTTCGCGCTATCTTCCAGGCAGACGATGCAAAACGGGCAGGCAGTTGCCAGAATTCCCGCCCCTGTTTCTGAAGCTTCTTTTGCACGCAGGTTTGAAAAACGATCCGCATTTCCCGTCTCAAGCCACATGCGACCTCCCCCGCCGCCGCAACACAGTCCTTCTGAACGGCTTCTCGGCATCTCAACAACCTCCGCCCCGGGAATGGCGGCCAGGATCGAACGCGGTGCTTCGTATTCATTATTATGCCTGCCCAAATAACAGGGGTCCTGGAAGGTGATCTTTTCCTTTAGCGATCCAGTTAATTTCAAACGTCCATCCGCAATGAGCCTAGCAAGGTACTGGGTGTAATGGAAAGCCTCGAACGAATTGCCGGCATCCGGGTAATGATTTTTAAAAACGTCAAAGCAATGGGGTGAGATTGTCACCAATTGCGTGATCTTTTTCTCGCGGAATCGCTCTGTCGTTTTTTGAGCAATTTCGTTGAAGTACGGCAGGTGCCCCACGCTGAGTGCTGATTCACCGCAACAGGGTTCGTCATTCCCCAGATATCCATATTTAACACCCGCGGCATTCAATACGCTCACCAGGGCACGGGCAACCTTCTGGGCACGCCGGTCAAAAGATGAGGTGCAGCCGATATACAGCAATATTTCATGCTGCTCGGGATCAAATTCCGGAATACCCAGTCCCTTTGACCAGGCGTCCCGCTGCGAAGGCGGCTGGGACCAGGGATTTTCATTCCAGTAGATCGACCACAGCAGGGATGGCAATCCCTTTTCCGCCCGCCGTTCCTCCCAAGCCAGTTCACGCAGGCCGCGAAACACATCCGTAACCTTTACCCCGCGCGGGCACAGCACTTCACATTGACCGCAAGTCGTGCACAGCCACAGGTTGGATTGCCAGCCCGGCACCCCCAACTGGGCCTGATGGATGATCGTCCGAACCGGCAGGTGCTCCTCACGCACCAATCCCCATGGGCAGCTTGCAGTACACGTCCCGCATTGATAACACAAGGCTGCCGCCCCGCCGGTCAGTTCGATCAGGCGCTCATGGAGGTCGTCATCGATCACAAGATGAAGCTCATCAGGCATGGCTGACCTCCTTGGTCTTCTCGGCGCTCTTTTGATGGGACTTGATCACCCCATCCATTTCATAAAGCTTTTCGGCGAACTCCTTGCCTTCGGCGGCGGAAATCCAGCGCAACTGCAATCGCTCAGGAGCGATCCCCTGGCGCTCGAACTTGCGCTGCCAGAACTCAAAGCGTTTTTGGGTAAAGCGGTTGGCATAGTTGTAGTGACAATCCGAGCCTGTCTCCGTCAACCGGCAGCCTGTCACCAAAACCGCTCCGGCGCCTTTCTCAAATGCCCGTGCCACAAATGCTTCTTCAAACCGGGCGGAACACATCGTGCGGATCACCCGCGATGAGGGGGGGTATTGACGCTTCTCAATACCCGCCAGGTCTGCCCCGGCATAGGAACACCAGTTGCAGGTAAAGACAATGCACTTCTCTTCGGGTTTCTCTGCCAGGGCAGCATCCACCTGTGCCAGGATCTGGGCTTTGGTAAAGTAAGGCATTTCAATGGCATCGAAGGTGCATTCCGCCGCGCAGGTGCCGCAGCCCATACAGGCTGCCTCGACGATCTTGATGGTGCCCTTGCCGGGCGTACCGATCTGTTCGATGGCGCCGAATGGGCAGACCTTGACACAGCGCATACAGCCCTTGCACAACTCCGCGTTAAGCTGCGCAGTTAATGGTTCCTTTTCGATGACACCGCGGGCAAGCAATGCTCCGGCTTTTCCGGCAGCCGCCATCGCCTGTGCCATTGATTCGCGCACGTCCTTGGCGCCCTGGGAGGCACCTGCCAGATATACCCCCTGCACAGCCGTTTGAACGGGACCGAGCTTGGGGTGCAATTCCATGTAAAAGCCATCCTCGGAGCGCGACAATTTGAGTTGTTCTGCCAGAGTATCCTGGGTTGGTTTCAATCCGACCGCCAGGACCAGCAAATCGGTCGGTACTAACAGGTCTTTATCCAATAAATGATCATGCAGCCGCACTTCACGACCGTCAAAACCAATCACCTCCTGCGGTGTGAGGGCTGGGTTGTACTGCATGAACTGTACACCCGAACGCATGGCTTCTTCATAAACTTCTTCTGCCTGACGGCTATACGCCCGAATCTCTTTGTAGAGAACGCGCACCTTCTTGCCCGCTTTTCTCAGGCGCAACGCCTGGCTGATCATCGACGTACAGCAATAACGCGAGCATCCCATCTTCCCCTGCCGCGATCCGACACAGGCAACAAAGGTGATCCGCTCGGCATCAGGCATGCCGGTCTTCATTTGTTTTTCAAGGTCGAGGTTCGTGATGACTTTCGGGTTCTGCCCGTAGTCGAATTCATTCGGCCGGTACGGCTGAGCCCCGGTGGCTACCACCAGCGCGCCGATCGTCAGATCCTTCCCGTCACTGAGATGAGCGTTGAAGTTCCCGACCACCCCGCCGACCGTCTCCACGGTCGAATTCATGTGCACTTTCACGTGACTCTTTTTAATGTGCCGCGCCTTGGCTTCGATCAGCTCATGGGCGGGATTTTCAGCCGGGGCAATGGTCTCCAGGTCATTCAAGATTCCGCCGAGTTGATCGCCCTGTTCCACCAGGTGGGTGATAAAACCCTGATCTGCCAGAGCTGCCGCAGCGGTCATGCCGGCGATTCCACCCCCCACCACCAACGCGCTCTGGGTCACCGGAAGATGGGATACCTCGAGCGGCGTCAGGCGGCGGGCTTTCTCCACCGCCATCCAGACCATATCCCTGGCTTTTTCGGTGGCGGCTTCCTTTTCATGCTTATGCACCCAGGAATCCATGTTGCGGATGTTGGACATCTCGAGCAGATAGGGGTTCAATCCGGAGCGGATCATCACTCCCCGAAAGATGGATTCATGGGTTTTTGGCGAGCAGGCTGCCACGACCACCCGGTTGATCTTTTCTTTTTTGATCGCGGCTTCGATCTCGGCCTGGGTATTCCCGGCGCAGGAGAACATCTGGTTGGAGGCATACACCACGCCATCCAACGTCCTGGCATATTCAACCACCTGTTTGACATCGATGACACCCGCAATGTTGCTGCCGCAATGGCAGACAAATACTCCGATGCGCGGGGTATCGATATCCTCCATCGGTTCAATTTCAAGCGGTTCAGGCCAGTTGCGCTGGGTAAGGTGGCTGAGCGAAAGCGCTGCAGCGCCGCTGCCCTCGGCAACACTGTCAGGAATATCCTTGGGACCGGAAACGCAGCCGGCAGTATAAATGCCCGGGCGGGTGGTCATGATCAGACCACCTTCAACCTCCTGCGAGCGGATGAATCCATCGCCATCCACTTCGATCCCGAGTCTTTCTGCCAATGAGGTCAAACTGGCAGGTGGTGTCACAGCATTGGCGAGGACCACCAAGTCATACTTAGCCTCAATCCGTTTTCCCAGAGCGGTGTCTTCATATAAAACATTTATGTTGGAGCCATGAGGGGATATGTGACTCGGCCTGCCGCGGATGAAACGAGCGCCCTCTTCATGAGTGCGGGTCCAGAAGCCGTCAAAGCCTTTGCCGAAGGCACGTATATCCATGTACATGACGTCAACATTATGGACTCCGTGATCGAGCGCCTGGTAGGCATGTTTGATCGAATACATGCAGCAAAATCGCGAGCAAAACCTTGAATGACGGTGGTCGCGGGACCCGCCACACAGCACAAACAGGATATTTTCGGGATGTTTCCCGTCCGATGGGCGGATGATCTCACCGCCGGTCGGACCTGCCGAATTGACCAGCCGCTCAAACTCCAAAGCCGTCAGAATATCCGGATGAGAGGCATAACCGAACTCCATTAATTCGCGCGGGTCAAGCATGTCATACCCGATGGCGACAATAATGGAGCCCACCTGTCGTGTCAGGAAGACTTCCTTCTTCATCGAAAAATCGATCGCCTTCGGTTGACAAACCTCTATGCAACGATTGCAGGGCAGGTAATTGGGTGGGTCATTCAGGCAATGCCCGATATCCACAACATAAGCTCCGGGAGTGGATTGTGGGATGGGGGTATAGATCGCCTTGCGGGCTGCCATGCCCGAATCGTATTCGTTGGGCAGAACCACCGGGCAGGCTTGCGTGCAATCGCCACAGCGCGTGCAGGTATCTGCCACATAACGCGCTTTTTGAGCGATCTGCACCGTGAAATTGCCCGGCTCGCCCTCCACCGAAGAGACCTCCGCCAGAGAGAGGATCTCGATATTCGGGTGGAGCGCCACCTCAGACATCTTGGGCGCCTCGATACAGATCGAGCAATCAAGGGTCGGGAAGTTTTTATCCAAAACCGCCATGACTCCCCCGATGGTGGCTTCCTTTTCCACCAGGACGACATGTGCGCCGGCTTCCGCCAAGTCGAGCGATGCCTGAATTCCAGCTATCCCACCACCGATCACGAGGATGGAATCGCTCATGCTTTTTTCTCCTTGGCAATCGCATATTCAAAGCCGGTGGCGAATGCCTTAAGGTTTAACGGGACAATTGAAGCTTTCATGGAAGACTCAAGCGCTTTTTCCATGTTCTCACGTTTTACCAACCCGGTGACAGCAGTTAAGAAACCCAGCATGACGATATTGGTAACAATACGCTTGCCCAATCCCTCCGCCAGCTTTTGGGATGGGATCGCCATGACCTTGTCGTTCTTATCCGGTATGACCAGGTCCTGGTCGATCAGTACCATGGCATCTTTTTTGGAGAGCGGGCGATATTTCAGGTAAGCCTGCTGCGAGAGTGCAACCAGGATATCCGCTTCCTGAACGAATGGGTAAGCAATATCAGAATCTGACACAATGATATCTGCGCTCGATGCACCACCCCGCGCTTCCGGTCCATAATTCTGGGTCATGACCGCCTCGATATTTTCATACAGGGTGGCTGCTTTTCCAAGGATCATTCCCGCCAGAGCCACACCCTGGCCGCCAAAACCACTGATGCGAATTTCTTTCTTCATGGTTTCTCCAACTTTATCGGCATGAACGGGGCGCGGTCTCGATCAACAAACCTGCCCACATAGATCGGATAGTCGCCGCGCAAATCTATACTCAGATCTTCATCGCTGACGTTGGCATCCTGGATGTGGACGGATCGCTCCCGATACATCTCCATCTCTTCCAGACCGTCCTCGATGCCATTCGATTTCCCGAACCCGATCGGGCAGGGAGCCAGAACCTCGATAAAGGCAAACCCCGGCTTGGAAAAGACGTACAGAATGTCATCTCTGACCTGCCGCACATGAATGGCAGTCCAGCGTGATACAAAATTCGCGCCGCAAGCCTTTAACAGATAGGGAAGATTGAAAGGCAATTCCGGATTACCGTACGGCGCTGTCGTTCCGTAAGCCCCCTGAGGGGTGGTCGGTCCAGCCTGGCCGCCGGTCATTCCAAAATTAAAATTATTTATGCATACAACCTTGATATCCATATTTCGCCGGGCGGCATGGATCAGATGATTGCCGCCGATGGCTGCCAGGTCACCATCCCCGCTAAAGACGGTCACGGTCAGAGCCGGATTCACCAGTTTCAACCCGGTGGCAAAGGGGATCGGGCGCCCGTGAGTCGTGTGGTAGGAATCGAGTTTCATATACCCTGCCACACGTCCGGAACAACCGATCCCCGACACAACGATGTGCTTCTCGATCGGGATCCCGGAATCCAGGATGGCTTGCGCGTAGCAGCGCATGATGATACCCACACCACAACCCGGGCACCAGATGTGAGGCATGCGGTCGGCACGGATCAAATCGTCAAGGGGGTGTTTTTCGGCAACAATCGCGTTGCTCATTTCGCCACCTCCTTGATCGCGTCGAAGATGGGAGCGGGCGGGATCATTTCCCCGCCGGCATGATGCACTCCACGCACAGGGTGATGCGTCACCCGTTCGACTTCCAGGCGGACTTGCCCCAAATTCATTTCGGCGACGATAAACTTATCGACTTTTCCGGCCAGTTCTTGTAGAATTTTTTCCGGGAAAGGCCAGATGGTGATCAAACGTAACAACCCGACGGGAATACCCTGCGCCCGCGCCTGCATGACCGCGGAGCGGGCCGAACGGGCAGTACAGCCATATGCGACCACAACAATACGCGCATCATCAAGTTTATACCCTTCATATTTAATGATGTCATCAGCATTGCGCTGCACTTTCTCAAACAAACGCGTTACCAGGCGGTTGTGGGTATCAGCCGTCATATCCGGGTATCCACGCTCGTCATGCGTCAAACCGGTGAGGTGGATGTGATATCCCTCGCCAGCATGCGCCAGTGGCGGAACCAGATCCGGATCGTCGACCTGATACGGTTTGAAAGTTTCGTGATTGGATTGTCGCGGCTTTTTTCGTTCCGTGAGGGTGATCTGGTCTTCGGGCGGAATGACTACCTTTTCCACCATATGCCCGACCACCTCATCCGCCAGAAGCAATGCCGGCACGCGATACTTGTCTGCCATGTTAAAGGCCAGGATCGTCAGGTCGAACATCTCCTGCGGTGACCAGGGTGAGAATGCCAGGACCGCGAAGTCACCATGGGATCCCCAGCGGGCTTGCATGACATCCGATTGCCCGGGGAGCGTTGGCAACCCGGTGGAAGGGGATCCGCGCATGACATCCACCACAACGGTCGGCAATTCCAGCATCACCCCCAATCCCAGGTTCTCCATCATGAGACTCAAGCCTGGTCCCGACGTGGCGGTCATCGAACGCGCCCCGGCCGCAGATGCCCCCAGGATGGCAGCGATACTTGCCAGTTCGTCCTCCATCTGAATAAAAACACCGTCAACCTCAGGTAAACGGCGAGCCAGATGTTCAGCTATTTCGGTTGAGGGGGTGATCGGGTAGCCTGCGAAAAAGCGACACCCGGCAGCCAGAGCACCTTCGGCGCAGGCGTGGTCACCATGCATGAAATGCTTTCCGGTCAATACCGCCGATCTGGTCATACTGCCACCTCTTCGCCCTCATCGGTGTAGATGGCAAATTCGGGGCAGACCAGCATGCAGAATTGACAGTGGATGCAGGCAGACTCTTTCCCTTCCGCAATCTCGGGATAGTGATATCCCTTTGCGTTTTGCAGCTTGGATTCCTGGAGCACCTGGCTGGGACAAAACCGGATGCAGATATTGCAGCCTTTACACCTATTGGAGATGAGATACACCCGTCCCCGGGGTATTACCATTTTATCGAGGTTCAAAGGGGTCCGTTCATATACCTTCATGGGCACCTCATTGGGTCTGGTATTAATGCAACGCTGCCCTCACCGCGCAAAGCGGGAGGGCAGTCATAGTGCTCAACAAAACTGTATATTGCTCCATGTCAATCGGGTTGTTTATGGTTGGTTGTTCTATGTCAGCATTTAATCTTCAGTGCGCCTATCAATCATGTTATTAGTATTATTCCTATTATACCTGATTGCAAATTAAATCAAGGGGGTTCAGTCGTGTTGGGATGATAATTCAGCTACTCGCCAATGATCTTGATCAATACCCGCTTGGGGCGCCGCCCATCGAATTCGCCGTAGAAGATCTGTTCCCATGGGCCGAAATCCAGGCATCCATTGGTAACCGCCACTACCACCTCGCGCCCCATCACCTGCCGTTTCATGTGAGCGTCGGCATTGTCTTCCCCGGTATCGTTGTGGCGGTATTGCCCAACCGGCTCATGCGGAGCAAGTCTCTCCAGCCAGGCATCATAATCCTGGTGCAATCCGGATTCATCATCATTAATGAAAACCGAGGCAGTGATATGCATCGCGTTCACCAGGACCAGACCTTCGCGAACGCCGCTTTCCTTCAGGCAGTCAGACACCTGGCGGGTAATGTTCACGAATCCGCGTCTGGCCGGGATATTGAAAAGCAATTCTTTGCGGTAACTGATCATGGGGATAACCTTCTCTTTGTTTTGGAATCAACAATACTGGCGCCAATTATAAATCTCGTATCGCTCATTTGTCGGATTATGCTCCAACTGTCGCCTGCAGCGTTTGTCCTTACTCCAACGCGTACTACGTGGCGACACTCTCCCCTCCCGCCCAGGCATCCGTCAATTCTGCGATCGCGCCAAGACCATAGACATAAGTGGTCGTCAGGTCACCGGCGGTGGCGGTCAGTAACCTCCCATTATCCAACTCGTAATTGGTGGTAACGCTCAAGCCCTCCGCCCAGGCGGTCATGGATAAGCGGCCCGCACCCGTTCTTTGGGTGTTACCCAACCCGTCGTAGACCATCTGGGCCTGATTTTGCCAGGCGGCTCCGTCGTGGTTCTCTATGGAGACAAGGAGGCTGGCTTTTATTTTATTGATACACATGCTTACAGAATAATACAATTTTTGAGCTCACCTCTTTCTACATTGTTGCACTTGTGACTTGAATCTACATTAAAAATAAAATACTAGGATATTCTGAATAG
>Ga0105152_10000461_pt1 | contig 11977 bp, 7 predicted proteins | sample LakBais05cmmetaG_FD_81534 | JGI IMG/M metagenome (GOLD analysis project Ga0105152, IMG submission 81534) | Lake sediment microbial communities from Lake Baikal, Russia to study Microbial Dark Matter (Phase II) - Lake Baikal sediment 0-5 cm | ecosystem: Environmental > Aquatic > Freshwater > Lake...
CTAGGGATTTTAGAGATATCAGCATTTATTTGCCGGGCTCAGAGACCGCCCGTTAATGTATAGGATTCATCAAAGGCGCTGTGGAATCAGACCACATGCCACTACTGAAGTTTTATCCTCTGGCGTATGATGAATTCAACAATTCCCAACTCCACTTCCCCGCCCAACCGACTTACGCTGGCTGAAATTAAATTGATGGCGCATCGCATTGGCAACGCGGTGTTAACCTTGTTTGTCATCGCGTATCTGGCTTCATTTTTATTAATCCTTGCAGAACGTGGACGTGAAAGTCTGCCTGCCGACCCATTGAATGCTGCCGCTCAATCCTTTCTGCGGGTGGGGCAATATTTAATAGATCATCCTCAATCGTACTACTGGCATAAAACGGATCTCGCTGCATCCAGTCTCGTTCTGGATACGTTAATTAAAAGTGCGGGTTTATTGTCAATCTCGCTTGGCGTGGCTCTTATTGTTGGGCTTGTATTGGGAATAACCGCTGCCGTTTCGAAGCGTAAAACTTTTTCTACTATTATTGTATTGCTTTCCACATTAGGCGTCTCGACACCCAGTTTTCTCCTGGGAATGTTGTTCTGGGTGGTAAATATTCAGGTACACCGCATCTTTGGCATAAATGTATTACCATCCGGGGGTTTTGGCTGGGATGCCCACCTCGTTCTGCCTGCTTTAGCCCTTGCCATGCGTCCTTTGGCCCAAATAGCCCAGGTTACATACATATCCCTGACTGACATCCTACAGAATGATTACATCCGCACTGCATATTCCAAAGGACTCAATTCCCGCCTGGTATACAGCCGCCATGCTTTGACCAATGCGCTGATCCCGATATTGACCACACTTGGCACTTCATTGCGCTTTTCCCTTGCCAGCCTACCGGTGGTGGAGTTGTTTTTTAGTTGGCCTGGAGTTGGACTCACATTGCTTCAAGCGATAGACAAAGGCATGTCGACCTTTGTGATTGACCTTATCCTTTCGCTGGGTGTCTTCTTTCTCCTGGTCAACCTTGTAATTGAAGTCCTGTTTCCCCTGATTGATGCCCGGTTGCGGAGCGAGGCCGACGAGGCGAGGATGCAGGAAGAATCAACCTTCATCGGCTCGTTAAATACTTTATATCAAGGCTTGCGCGATTTGGCGCAGAATCTCAAAAATGTATTCAAGCCCCGCACATCCAAGCTGCCTCCCCTGCCTGCCTCTGAGAAAAGATTGGAAGGATATGATCATGTTCATTCCCAGCGCAAGGAGATCATCCGGGCTTTTCTTCGAAATCCGTCACTAATTCTTGGGATTCTCCTGGTGCTTGGCTTGGCAGGACTGGCATTTTGGGGCGGGCAACTTACCGATGTGAACCCATACGCGACACATAACATTCTCTCCATTGAAGGCACAATCTGGGCTCCCCCATTTCAACCCTCATCTGTTTTTCCCTGGGGAAGTGATTATATTGGACGTGACATTCAGTCATTGGTATTTTACGGCGCCAGGCAAACCCTCTCCCTGGCTCTTTTTGGCATGTTGGCGCGGGTCTTTTTAGGCGGCTTGCTGGGAACCCTGGCTGGATGGCACCGCGGAGGCCGGTTGGACCGTTTGATCAGTGGTACGATCGGGGTTTGGGCAGCCTTCCCGGTGACATTGTTTGCAATGCTTTTGATACAAGGTTTGGGCATTCAACAAGGAATGTGGGTTTTTGTGTTGACCATTTCCGTGGTTGGCTGGGGAGAAGTGGCCCAGATCGTCCGCAGTCAGGTAACCAGCATAAAAATACAACCCTATATCGAATCAGCACGCTCCATTGGCGCGCGCTCCTCTCAAATCCTGTTTCGCCAGGTTCTTCCCAACTTGATCAATGACTTGATTGTTATTGCCGCGCTGGAAATGGGTGGCATCATGATGCTCTTGGCGGAATTGGGCTATCTTAACATCTTCTTGGGAGGCGGCTTTAGCGCCATGATCGGCGAAATAGGGTATGCGCAACCGCTCATTGTTCGTTTTTCAGACGTTCCAGAATGGGCAGCCCTGATCGCCAACGTCCGCGCCTGGTGGCGCAGTTATCCCTGGATGGCTTTGTATCCGGGTTTGGCATTCTTCATTTCCATCATGGCATTCAACCTGACGGGCGAAGGTCTGCGCCGTTTCCTTGCTGAAAGCCGACTCGGTTTATCCCGCCTGTTCAATCGTTACACGATCCTGGCAGGCGCCGCGATTGTGGTCATCATATCGCTTCTTCTTCAGGCAAATGCTCCGCTGGGATTATACAAGTCCGAGGGTCTCAAGTTTGATCCACAGCGGGTTATGCAGGATATAAAAGTCCTATCCTCCCCCGAATTTCAAGGACGCGAGACCGGCACGCCGGGCGCAGAGTTGGCGGCCCAATACATCGCAAAACGGATGGAGGAGAATGGACTGATGCCTGGCGGCGAGAAACACACTTATCTTCAAACCCAGATCACTACGCGCCGGCATCTCCTCAGTATACCTACTCTTGCAATTGAAAATAACACCGGATCGTACGTTTATCGCCGGGACTTTGCTGAAATTGTCGGTATAAAACGTTACGGTGAGAGCCAGGCGTCCATTATCGGCGTTGCCTTTGGGCCTCTCTCCAGCGATGATAGCAAATCAGACCCGTATGGTTTGTTGAACATGGATACGCGCGAACACATTCTGGTTGTTCACGGCAAGGATTACTTAAAAGTTAGCGATGGTTCAGCCCTGGGGATCCTCGTTATCGCAGACGAATATTACACCATTGAACGGAAGGATCTTATTCCTTTCGAACCTACCGGTTTTGGTTGGGGGATCGGCATTCCAGCCATGGCCATTACCCCCCAGGTAGCTGAACAAATACTGGCGACGGCTCAAAGCAGTATTGCAAACCTGGATGAGATGGCGGACGGCCTGGGCGTCAACCAGGCATCCATCACAGTTCCAGGTGCAACTGTTCATATGAAAGTGGATGCCCCACAACAACAATATGAAGTAAACACCATCGACAAATACATCAATGTGCTTGGGGTTATTCCTGGCCAAGGGCACTTCATGGGGACCGAAAGCCAGGTGATCATTGTCAGCGCATATTATGATGGTTTGGGAATGGGACCCGATGGTACCATCTATCCGGGCGCAAATGATAACGCCAGCGGCGTGGCGACGTTGTTGGAACTGGCACGTTTACTGAGTACAACTGTGTACCAGCCTGAAAAAACGATTATCTTTACAGTTTGGGCAGGCGGTGAAAGAGGCGAAGGCTTGAGCGTCGTAAATGTGATGAATGCACGTGCCGGGACGAGCAGCTTTACGGTTGAAGCAGTGGTCGAACTATCAGGAGTCGGATACGGATCTGGTAAAACCATTGCATTGGGAGCCGACAGCAGTTACCGTCTGGTCAAATTATTCCAGTCGGCGGCAGGAAAATACAATGATCCAACCACCACGCGTGGGCGCAGTCCACATTATGGCCGCGAGATTTCCCCCGGCTTTGGCGACCGTCGGGCATTGACGCTTTCCATCAGTTGGGATGGCTCGGATTCTCTGGCGCACACGCCGCGCGATGTGCCGGAAATCATTGACCCGCAAAAGCTGACGCGCGTTGGACGCTCCACGCTCCTAACCTTGATGGTGCTTTGCCGCGAATCCAATTATTAAACCGATCGCATAATTCGATAGGGATAAAGCCAATCTATTGTTCCTGCTCCTTGGAGCAGGTTGCATTGGGTTGCTCAAGAGACCTTTGGAAAAATTACCGGCTACCCGGGTTGTCCATGGGATTCTGATCGCTTTGGCAGTCTTCTGTATCCTCGCAGATGGGTATATGATTTTTTTGGCTTTCGGTCAGATAATGAATAAGTGAGTTGGACCAGAAAGCCAGGGGTATCCACTTCGGAGATGATGAGCTTCGCGTCAGCCGCCAACAAGTAAAGAATCCTTTCTCAGGCTTTCCACTCAAAATAGGAGCCGCAGGCCAACAACGCCTCCAGCGGACCATCTAACAGGCTCAGGGCAGACAGCGGCTCCGCCGCTCGCGAATAGTGCGCGTTTTGCCAGAATTTGCGCGATAAACGGGAAGGGGTTTCTCCGGTCCCGCCGCTGCCTCTGAGACACACCGTTTGGCGGCTGCTTGTGGACACAAAATCCCATAATAAGTTGTAAAATGAGGGCATGGGCACAAAAGAAAAACTCCGAAACATATTTTTAGCAATAGGTGAAGTCTTATCTGCGCATAACTCACATTAATATGGAATCGAGTATAATTCCTTCTGCTAAATATTCTGAACATAATTCATTTCCCAAATTCTCTTCAGTAAAGGATAACGTTGATGCCCGATCTTCTCCTTGATGTTCAAGGACTTGAAACCCAATTCAAAACACCTGATGGGATCGTTCATGCTGTCAATCGTATCTCCTTCGGGCTGAAGGAAGGGGAAACGCTGGGGATAGTGGGAGAAAGCGGTTGTGGGAAAAGTGTAACCGTGCTTTCACTACTTAGACTTATTCCATCACCACCTGGTAAGATAACTGCAGGTTTGGCATTATACAATGGACACGATCTGTTGAAAATGTCAAACGAAGAGATTCGTCATGTTCGGGGCGCGCAAATAACAATGATTTTCCAGGATCCGATGACTTCATTGAATCCGGTATTGACTATTGGTTTGCAGCTAACCGAACCCTTAATGTTACATTTAGGGATGGACAAGAAACATGCGCTTGCGCGCGCAGCTGAACTATTGGAGACGGTTGGTATACCTAAAGCCAAAGATAGATTATCTGATTATCCCCATCAGTTTTCCGGTGGGATGCGCCAGCGCGTGATGATTGCCATGGCGTTGTCTTGTAACCCACAGATTCTCATTGCCGATGAACCCACCACTGCGTTGGATGTTACCATTCAGGCTCAGATTGTTGAACTGGTCAAGCGCCTGCGCGATGAGCTGAGCATGACGGTCATCTGGATCACGCATGATCTAGGGATCATTGCCGGTTTGGCGCAGCGCGTCATTGTGATGTACGGAGGCTACATCATCGAAGAGGCCTATGTCAAGGACTTGTATGCCCACACGGAGCACCCTTACACGATTGGTTTGATGGGTAGCCTGCCGCGGGTGGATGAAGAAGGGCATCACCGCCTTACATCCATTGAAGGTCAACCCCCAATTTTATTTGAAAGACCAAATTACTGCCCATTTGCACCGCGTTGTAAATACGCTATTGAGCGCTGCTGGAAAGAGAATCCCGCCCTGGAGATAGTTGGTCTAGATCATCATCGTATGGCTTGCTGGGTAGATACCAAAACCGGGAGAGCGCGCTAATGGCCGAAGATAATGTGATTTTACGTGTGGATCATCTGGTTAAATATTTTCCGATTAAACGGGGGATCATTATACAGAAGCAAATTGGGGCTGTTCATGCCGTGGACGATATCTCCTTTGAAGTGAAGCGGGGTGAAACACTTGGTCTGGTGGGCGAGTCTGGTTGCGGCAAGTCCACTACTGGTCGTACTATTTTGCAGCTTTATCGCCCAACCTCAGGGTCAGTGGTCTTTGATGGGGTTGACCTGGTAAAATTAAAGGGGGAAGAACTGCGGCACATGCGTCGCAAAATGCAAATGATCTTCCAGGATCCGTATGCCAGCCTGAATCCGCGCATGACGGTGGGTGAAATTGTTGGCGAACCTTTGATCATTCACAAGATTGCCTCGCAGAAGGAAACTGACGAGCGCGTGGATCATCTTTTGGAAACGGTGGGATTAAACCCGTCTTTTTCCTCCCGTTATCCGCATGAGTTTTCAGGCGGACAACGCCAGCGTATTGGCGTAGCACGCGCCCTGGCTTTACAACCAGCATTGATTGTCTGTGACGAACCAATCTCAGCGCTGGATGTTTCGATCCAGGCCCAGGTGGTCAATCTTTTGGAGGATCTCCAGCAACAATTTAATCTGACTTACCTGTTCATTGCCCACGACCTTTCCATGGTACGTCACATCAGCAAACATGTCGCAGTGATGTACCTGGGTGCACTTGTGGAATTGACCGACCGCGACCATCTGTATGCTGAGCCCCTGCATCCCTACACCCAGGCGCTGCTATCAGCCGTACCCATCCCGGACCCGGTGGCTGATTCCAAACGCCAACGAACCATCCTGGAGGGAGATGTTCCCTCGCCGGTCAACCCGCCCTCGGGCTGCCGCTTCCGCACGCGCTGCCCGATTGCCGTTGCGCAGTGCGCCGAATCGCGACCCGAATTCCGTGAATTAAGACCAGGTCATTTTGTAGCCTGTATTCTAGCTAAATAATACCCAAAAGGAGGTGATCGCTTTTTCACAAACCCCAAAACTTGTATCCACAATTGTATCTAAAAAAAGAGTTTTCAAACCATATTCACATTTCATGAGGAGAAGGAAAATGCGTAAAAATTTTGTTTTTCTGAGCCTGCTGGTCGTCCTCAGTATGGTCATTACGGCATGCGGAGGCGCAACACCTACTACAGTGGCCACGGAACCGCCGGTTGTCCCGGGTGAGACCCAAGCACCGACGACCGTACCCCCGACCGAAGTTCCTCCAGTTGAAGGCCCCAAGGTTCTTTACCAGACCTTTGGACCTGGCGATGTACCGACTTTGGACCCGGCAATCGCGGAAGATACCACTTCGATCCAGGTCATTAACGAGGCCTTTGTCGGTTTGACCGTCATTAACGAGGTGACCAACCTGACCGAACAAGGCATCGCTACTTCATGGGAATCCGTCACCAACGCGGACGGTACTGAAACCATTACCTTCCACTTGCGCAATGACATTCCCTGGGTGCGCTGGAATGGCACAGAGGTCGAAACCGTGAAAACCTGCGACGGCTCCGCTGACCGCATTGTGAACGCCAACGATTTCGCCTACGGTATCGAGCGCAACTTGAATCCCATCGTCGCTTCCCCTTACGGTTACCTGCTGGGCATGGTGCTCAAAGGTGCAGCCGACTACAATAACGGCGTGACCACAGATTTCGCAACCGTTGGTGTAGAAGTTGTTGATGATTTCACCATGAAGATGACCTACCTGGCACCGGCCGTCTACAACCTCCAAATCTCCGGTCTATGGGTTGCCCGACCGCAGCCCAAGTGGGTGCTCGAGGGTGATTGCGATGGCGCTGTTGAAGCTCGCGGTGAGCGCTGGACCGAGCCCGGTTTCTTCCAGAGCTTTGGCCCCTACACCATGAGTGAGTGGATCCATGATTCGACCATGACCCTGGTCAAGAATCCATTCTGGCCTGGCAGCGATGCACTTCCAGTCCCGAAGATTGACGAAATTCAATTCTCGATGCTTGATGAAGCTGTCGCCTTTGCTGATTACGAATCTGGCAACCTTGATTCCGCAGCCGTCCCCGCCGCTGACCTCGACCGCGTCAGGGCGGATCCCGTGCTGTCGGCAGAACTATATAACGGCGTAAATCTATGCTCCTATTACTATGGCTTCAACATCACTGCGCCAATTGTTAATGATGTGCGCGTCCGCCGTGCCCTATCCATGGCAGTTGATCGGCAGGCTCTGGTCGATAATGTGCTTAAGGGCGGTCAGCAACCCGCACAGTGGTTTGCTCGCCCCGGCCTGGCCGGTGCTCCGACCATGGCAGATCACCCTGACCTGGGTATCAAGTCTGATACCGCCGCAGCCCAGGCTGAACTGAAGTCCTACTTGGATGAGAAGGGCCTGACCGTTGACCAACTTGACATAACCCTGATGTTCAACACCTCTTCCGGCCATCAGAGAATTGCCGAGGCCATCCAGCAGATGTGGAAGGATAATCTGGGTCTTACCGTCAAACTCGTCAATCAGGAATGGGCTGTTTACCTGGCTACCGTCAAGGGCGCAGATACCCCGCAGGTTTGGCGCATGGGTTGGTGCCCGGATTACCCGGATGCCAACAACTACGATCGGGAAGTCTTCGCACCTAATGGTTCTTCCAATCCATACAATGCGGCGGGTGAACCTGAAGGTGGTGTCTTCTGGAAAAACCAGGCGTACGTCGACCTTCTGAACCAGGCCGCTGTCGAAAACGATCCTGTCAAGCGTGTTGACCTGTATGCACAGGCAGAGCAGATCCTGGTCTACACCGATGCGGTGATCATCCCCATTTACTGGTATGCCCGTAACACCTGTACCAAACCGTATGTTGTTCGCACTTTTGGCACGGGCGGCCAAGAGGAATATGCAAAGTGGGATATCCTGCCCCACTAGGTGCGTAGTTAGCTTTTGAACGAACAAGAGAGGGGGGCTTAGTCTCGCCTCTCTTGTTCGTCATTTTTCTCTAGCTGGAGAGTTCTGATGGGCCGATATATTATTCGTCGCTTGCTCTACATGGTGGTTGTCATACTGGTAGTCTCTATCATTACATTTGGCCTGATGCACGCCATTCCTGGCGGTCCTTTTTCACGAGAGAAAGCATTGCCTGCAGCGACATTATTGATCTTGGAAGAACGCTATCATCTGAATGACCCTTACTGGAAGCAATATGTAGATTATATTAATAATGTCCTTGTCCCGCATATCACGACAACGCCGCCTTCCACCGCATTGGCAGACGATTGTTTGGTGAACGTTAAGATTGGCAAGGTTTGGATCCGGTGGATGAATTTCGGGCCGTCCTTTAAATCCCGGAGCCGGACCGTGAATGATATTTTCCGCGACAATTTGCCCATCTCAGCCCAGTTGGGGACGATGGCGTTGCTTGTTTCAGTTTCAATCGGCATGCCCCTGGGCATCATGGCTGCTTTAAAGCAAAACACCATTTGGGATTACATTGGGATGAGCATTTCCATTATCGGGGTGTCTGTGCCTGTCATTGTACTCGGCCCAATTTTTGTATGGGTCTTTGGAGTGGCATTAAAATGGCTGCCACCTACAGGCTGGGGTGCACAACCACCATATATACTTGGTTTCCTCCCATCCAGCCTGGGCTGGGATTTCTTCAAACATGCGATCATGCCATCCGTTGCTCTGGGACTGGGTGCATCCGCCATCATCGCCCGTTTGACGCGTGCCTCTTTGCTTCAAACGGTGCGCGAAGATTATATTCGCACTGCCCGCGCCAAAGGCTTGCACGAACGTGTTGTTATCACCCGCCATGCACTGAAGAATTCGCTGATCCCGGTCGTCACCATCCTGGGTCCTCTTTTTGCAGCCCTGGTGACCGGCACCTTTGTAACCGAGTTGATATTCGGTATACCGGGGATGGGCAAATATTTTGTGACCAGTATCACCAACCGGGACTATCCGGTCATCATGGGAACCATCCTGCTCTATGCAGTCTTTCTGGTGATTGCGAACCTGGTGGTTGACATCGTGTATGCATATCTCGACCCGCGCATTCGCTACGATTAATTTTAGAGGAGAACTTCATGTCACAGGTAGATCAGATAGCAAAACCCCTCGGGTTGGGTGGTATCCCGACCTTGAAAAAGCGCGAGAGCCTGGTTAAAGATGGTATCAGGCGTTTGGTTAAGAACCGCGCCGCAGTGTTAGGTTTCTCCATTATCCTGTTACTTATTTTAATGGCAATCTTCGCACCGTTGATTGCCATTAAGTCCTTTGACACGCAGGTCTTGGTGGATCAGAATAAGGTTCCCACATGGATTTTGTCATTATTCCCGACAATGAAGCCATATGCTCAAATCTCATCTGCTTATCCCCTTGGCGCAGATTATGTGGGGCGCGACATGTTCAGCCGGATTGTCTATGGTGCGCGTATATCACTGACCGTGGCGTTCATTGGACCATTCATCAGCCTGATCATCGGTGTTATATACGGCAGTATCTCAGGCTACTTTGGTGGTCGCGTGGATAATATCATGATGCGTATTGTAGATGTTTTGTATGCCTTTCCAAGCCTGCTCTTCATCATCTTGCTGCTGGCTTTCTTCCGGTCCTCCATGTCCCACCTTTCACCAGGGTCACCTGCATATTTACTCAGTAAATTTGATGAATCTTTGGGAGGTATGTTCTTCATCTTTGTAGGCATTGGTCTGACTGCCTGGGAGACAATGGCGCGCCTGACACGTGGGCAGGTGCTCTCCATACGTGAAAAGGAATTCATCGAAGCTGCACATACCATTGGCGCTCCGAACCTGCGCATCATGTTCCGGCACATCCTGCCCAACATTCTTGGTCCCTTGGTTGTTGCTGAGACTCTAGCCATCCCTGGCTACATCGCCACCGAAGCATTCCTTTCCTTTATTGGCTTGGGCGTAAACCCGCCGACCCCTTCCTGGGGCGCGATGATTTCGGAAGGCGCAAATTCCATTCGTTCTTATCCGAACCAGGCGATCTTTCCTGCCCTGGCGCTTGCTATTACCATGTTTGCCTTCAATTTCCTCGGCGATGGGTTGCGTGATGCGCTGGATCCGCGTTTAAGAGGTACTCAATAATAGTAAAGGCTTAAGACGGATTTTTTAGATACAATAAAACGCGGGGCTGTCCCAAAAGTAATGGAGCGGCCCCTTCACTTTTTTAAGAACCGTGATTTATTGGGGGCATGAAAAAAGACACATCCACAGTGACTCAGGGCACCAATACTTCACAGACCTATTTTATCCTTACCCATAATTATTACATCACTCCCTCCATTACCAGGCGTGGCAACTGCTGGGACAACGCCCCCATGGAAATCTCCTTCGGACATCTGAAAGAAGCATTCCGCCATCTCAAAAATCCCACTATTAAACTGGCCAGACAGCTAACCGGCAATCATATTTGCTTCTACAACTACGAGAGGTACAATTGAACACAAGAAAGACGCTTTACCAACTTAGGTGTCTGTGCAGTTTTCGCAGGGGGGCTTTTTTTTGTGTCTACTTTATGGGGCGCTGATCAAATAACCGCCAGTTTTTTGCCATTACTCAATTTTGGGCTTCTTTCCAAATTACTGAGAAGCCTATAGGTGCTTTTAAACAGCCCCCCTTGTGTATGGATGGAGGAATAATCAATCAAAGTATGGCAGCCTTTCACATAAAAAGATGTCTTGATCCGCTTTGAGGATTGTTGGGTAGATCGCTTGGTCATTTACGCGCAACCGTCTTTTTGTAAAGTTGCGGATTAAAAATTTGTTAATCCGTGTCAAGTCAAACGATAATGTTACTGAGCGCGATTTAAAACAGGGACATTAAAACAAGGGCTACTTGACTTTTTGAGTTACTTGTGTTAATCTTCTTTTAACTCTTCTGGTATTTTGCCAATTCCAGGACTAAAATCCTTTAAGCGAAGGAGGTGATTCTCGGGAATAGCCTCAAGTTGCCTGATTTGCTCCACACATTCACCCTAACCTGTTCAACTAATTAGATTTGGAGGAGAAAGACAATGTCTCGAAATCGCATTACATTGGTTGTTGGCCTGTTGGTGGCTTTCAGCATGATGCTGGCCTCCTGCGGTCCGACGACTGCCGTACCGGCGACTGCCGTACCGGCGACTGCCATACCGGCGACTGCAGTACCGACCACCGCCGGTCCTACTGCTGTTCCCACCGTACCGCCGACGACCCGCCACGGCGGCTGGCTGGACGAGATTGATTATTCAGTTGTCGATGCCCAATCAGCCATTACACAGATCGGCGCCGGTGCTGTTGACCTTTTCAGCTATGGTCTGGCTGCCGACAAGCTTGCCGACATTAAGGCTGCCAATTTGTGCTATACACAATCCTATGGTACCTACTACGATATGATCTACAACCCGGCTGTCTTCACAGACGCCACCAAGCTGAACCCCTTCTCGAATCGCAAGATTCGCGAGGCGACGAACTGGCTTATTGACCGCAACTACATCAACCAGGAAGTCTTTGCCGGCGGTGCGCTGCCAAAATTCTTACCGCTGACCACTCAACTGGTGGATTACACGGGTGTGATCGATGTCGCCCGCGGCCTCGAAGCTTATTATGCTTACAACTTCGACAAGGGCAAGGAAGTAATTGTCGCTGAAATGGAAGA
>Ga0105152_10000462_pt1 | contig 11972 bp, 11 predicted proteins | sample LakBais05cmmetaG_FD_81534 | JGI IMG/M metagenome (GOLD analysis project Ga0105152, IMG submission 81534) | Lake sediment microbial communities from Lake Baikal, Russia to study Microbial Dark Matter (Phase II) - Lake Baikal sediment 0-5 cm | ecosystem: Environmental > Aquatic > Freshwater >...
CGCACCCGATCGAAAACGCTCGTGGAAATGACGGACCAGAGTGCTTTCTATTTTCAGGACAAGGTGGGCTATGACCCGGAAGCGGCAAAGAAATTCCTGACGACCGATATGAAAGAACACCTGCTTGCCGTTGCGGACAGGCTTCCGTCCTGCCGGGAATATTCGAAAGCCGGGATGGAGGTGTTTCTGCGCGAATTGGCCGAGGATCGGGGCGTCAAGCTCAAGGTGATCGCCCAGCCCCTGCGCGTGGCTCTCACGGGTAAATCGATCAGTCCCGGCGTTGATGAGGTGATGATTACCCTTGGAAAAGACAGGGTTATCCAGAGAATTCGCCAGGCCATTCAATTCATGCTTAGCGGTTAGGGAATTTTCATTTCCACCTTGACATTTTTGAGATTATTGCATAGAAGACACCATCCTGATTTACGGTCCCATCGTCTAGTGGTTAGGACGCTGGCCTCTCACGCCGGAAACCGGAGTTCAACTCTCCGTGGGACTACCATTTTTCTTTTTATTTCAATCTAATACTAAATTTCGCCTTTCACTACACAACCTGTTTTAGCCATCTACCAGGATAGAGGGCTCTCAGACGGCTCATCAACTTCCTTACCAGGAATCTTTCAATCATAGCCATGTTTTCACCCGTTCTGCGCAAGAGCGATCAATAAAAATATGAATTGTGCCGGTAATTGCTGTTAGTAGAGTAGAGAGCTGGCGTAGTAGCTGAATGCACTATTTCAATAGAATTACATTCCAAACATTTTCTTTAAATCATCTTAATACTTTGGTTTTTTTAATTTCTTTGATAGCTATTTCCTTGGGCGTTTTCACCGGTAATATCCGGTGCCGACAACCCATCCGAAGGGTTTGAACGGCAGCACGTATGATGTCTTGGGTTGGGCGGTGCTCTCTCCCCGCTTCGAAAACCAGTACTCCACATATCCGCCGCCGGCTTTTGCCTTCCCGATGAATTCCTTTACGTAGAAATTGCCTTTCTGGTCCTTGTCCTCAAGCCGATTTCTCCCCTCCACATCTTTCCGGCCGTAGAGGATCACATTGACACCCTCCTCGGTATCTGCCCAGAAATATCCATCCGCTCCGTAACGAAGTTCTCGCAGCAGGTCCGCACCAAGCTTCTTTGCCTGCTCAATGGTCATTTCGCCTTTCTTTTGTTTTTCAGAAATGGCCTGGAGCATGCTGATTGCCGTTTCAACCTCACTCTTAATCATCAAGTCCCGGGCCGATAAGCTTTTCCCTGTTTTTGACTGACAGAAGGCGGTTTGATCAAGAAACAGAATGCTCAGAAAAATCAGAAGAATAAACACGAAAGATCTTCTCATATCCCCTCCTCCTTATCGGTCATTGAATTTTGTTTGAGTCGGTAGGCCGGTTTCTCCCTACAGCATAACAGTTTTTCTATTTCAAAGATTCTAAGACCTTTTTCTGCATGGCGTCAAAATAATCGTCGGCTTCCTTAATGCTGGTAAAGAGAGTCATCCCACGCAGCAGCTTGGCAATCTCAAACACCTTTTCAATTTGCGGCTGCATATTGATCATATGGACACCGCCGCCGCTGCCCTCGATAAATTTTCTCGTTTTAATGACGATACGCAAGCCCATGCTACTTATGTACTCCAAGTTGGACATGTCAAACACTATGGTCTTCGTTTCGGGAATCAGAATCGAGGTAATTTTTTCCTCACAGTCTGCGGATGTTGTCCCATCAAGGCGACCGTTCAAAGTGACGACATAGTAACCGGGCACCTTGTTTTCAATATTCATGATCAGAGACATTTTTTTCTCCTGACTTTATTTGAGTTGCGTAGAGTGGTTTCTTTCGCGCCTACCAGGTTGATGTTTGTTTTCTCTGTTTGCCTGTGTGGTGGCCTTCTGTCTGATGCGCAATAGAAGACTGGCTTCAATGTGTACAAGCATCATGGAAATCAGCGCGTCCAAATAATGCCGGTTTAATTGGCTCTTTCTCTATTTTTTCAGCAGATCATTCAGATCCGCATTGGGAATGTAGCTCCGGTATATCTTTCCGAAGGTGCCGTCCGCCTTCATGCCATCCAGGACGGACTGCCATTTTTTAACCATATCAAGCGGAGTTCCAATCGACACTGCAATGTAAAAATAGGTATTGCTCACGGTAAAGACCGGTTCCAGATCCTCCATGCTATATCCCGCATTTTTCACAATTTCCGGGATTGTAATATCAGTAAAGACCGACAGCTGCACCTCGCCGTTCATGAGTTGCTTAACATTGGTGACGGGAAGAGGAGAACTAACCAGATTCGTAAAACCTTTGCTCTTCAGGTACTGTTCGGTAAACCAGTCGGTAGTCGTTGCAATGGCAGCAATCTTTCTGGCCTCTTCCAAGCTGTTGATTCGAATACCGGAACCCTTCTTTGCGTAAAAGATCGCGCTATTTTTTCCGACCGGCCCTACCCATTGAAACAGCTTCTCTCGTTTTTCCGTCCTCTCGGTGCTGAAGAGCACCACATTCGGGTTGCTCAACGCCGCATTGTAGGCTTCATCCCAGGAGGTCACCCGGATGTTATCCGGAATGCCCTGACGGGCAATGATCTCCCGCACCATGTCCGTGACAAAACCGGCGACCTTTCCATCTTTCATAAAGGTAACCGGCGGGTATTCCTCCGTCAACATTTTCAGCGCAGAAGTTCCGTTTATATTTTTCTGAGTGGCGCATACGCACCCGGCAAGAACGAATAAACTCAAGATCAAACAGAAACAACCTATTTTTTTCATAAATTATTCCTCCCCCTTAAATGTGTTTACAATAATAAAGAGCGCCGTGTCTTTATCGCTCTCTTGCCGAATAATCAAGGCATTATTGTCATCATATAGCGGTTACAGTTGATTGCATCATGAGGATCTTGATTGTCTTGTCAACTCATGTTGCGCACAGGGCAGATCATTATTTAACCTCTTCGTAGGCCACAATAATCCAGTCGTTATTAAAAAAATGAGCGGTTTTCCAAACGGCCTGTTTCTTTTGCAACACGAGAAATCGTACCTCCGATTTCATTCAGAATATTTAAAATGCCGGATTCGATTTTTGAAGCTGCATTGCTCAGATTATCCGCTGCAAATGCCTGCCCTGTCATGAAAAAGAACAAGAATGCTGTAACAAATACAACACGTCTCATGTATCCCCTCCTTAAATTCTTTGCTTGAGTCGAGATCGGATAGAAATACGGTGTGAGCATGTTTAGGGCAACGCATTCCATTGTTTCTGCCGTTTTCAGCTTCGTGCGCCAGACCATGCATCACGTTTCCGCAAGCTCCCTATTCAATCAGCCGTCAACATCCACGTCCCACATATCACAATTATTGAGGAAATATCATTATTGACGTAAACTACCGATATTATAAAACCTAATATTGAACAGCCGGCGTTTTTTAGAGGTGATATTTGCGGACGACGGCGGCGACAATGCCCTCCAGTCGCAATTCAGATTGCGGGCTGATGGCGGGATACCTGGGATTTGCCGCTTCGAGAAAGACTTTCTTCCCCTGTTTCCGGAAGTATTTCATTGTCCACTCCCCGTCCACCTGGGCGATCACAATATCCCCGGTTCTGGGTTCCCGCCCTTTTTCCACAATGAGCAGATCCCCGTCCATGATGCCTGCACCAGACATGGAATCCCCGGCGGCTTTCAGCAGGAAGGAGGCGTTGGGCCGCGTGATCAGGTAGTCGTCCAGGGAAATCACGTCCCGCAGTTCTTCCTCGGCGGGCGAGGGAAAGCCGGCGGCGACGTCGCCCAGCAGCGGTAACGCCGCCCCACGGCGGACAGGTTTGAAGAATCCGCCCCCGTCCTTTTCTAACAGCCCCTTGTCCAGCAGCTTTTTGATCCAGAAATGGACGACACTTTTTGAGCGCACGCCCAGCAGTGGCATCATTTCCGCATAGGTCGGCATGCGCCTGTTTTCCCGGATAAAACCCGCGATGGCAGCTTCCACGCTTTTCAGGGTCCGCTTCTTTTCCATGCCCCTCACCGTATAGAACCGTCGTTCTATTGTCAAGCTTTTTTACGGTCTTCGCAATGAGGCGGGATTGATCATGAACGCACGCGGCTGTCTTTCACCCGGTTCGGCGGGTTCAATCTGCCTGCCGCAAGCGTGCAGCCGTAGGCCAGGGCGGCGCAGAGCATCACAGCGGTGAATCCGACTTCGACGGCAATGATCGTCGCCAGGGTGGCGCTCACGACGGAGAAACATCCATTGATTCCCCAGGCCCAGGGAATGTCCCCCTCGCTTTTTGCTGCAAGCGCATGAATGCCGACCGGAAAGGGAATCCCCATCAGGAAGGCAGCAGGGAAGAGCATGCACAGGGATACCAGGAACTTGGATACCGGGGACAGGCCGATGGTTTTCAGCATGAGCGGCGTCAGCAAGACGCTGCCCAGCAGCAACAGCAGGATGATGCCCGCCAGAATAAGGGACTGCCTCGTCCTGAGGACCGGGAACCGCGCCGAGGCGTAGCTGCCCATGCCGGAAGCGAGGAGCATCGTGCTGATCACGACGGCCGCCGCATGGATGGGGTTCCCGAAATAGAGGACAAAGCGCTGGATCATGGCCATTTCAACAAAGAGATAACCGACGCCGATCCCGCTGAAATAAAAGAAAATCTGTGCTTTGCCCCCGCTGCGGCCCGGCCTGCGGGCGGGAATGAGCGGAACAATAATCAGCAATATCGCCGCCAGCGAGGCTTGAAGCAGGGTCAGAAAGACCACGAGATAGCCGATTTCAAAAAATGGTATGGTCTGCTTCCCGAATTGTTCCGAAATGTTCCAAAGGCTCGGCCAGCGCAGAAACTGGGCAAAGTAAGGGCGGTCGTCCGTGGCCGGACGAATATTGAAAGCATAGGCGGCATACAGGGCGTCCCGATCGGGTGAGAGCAGCTGGTTGAGGTGGTCGAAAAAAAGCTCGTCCTGCAGGGCGTTGAAGAAAGCGCGTTCGGATGCCTGGATGTCGGGCAGAATGGCCGGATCGAAGTTCATGCGGCGGCAGAATGCGCGGATATTGCTGATTTCCTGGGGGTTGTAGGGTGTTTTCTTGAGCATGAAGGTGATTGTTCCCCAGCTGCGAACGGCGGCAATGTGGTTCCAGGAATTTTCCACGCCCCGCTCGGCGAGCATGGCCGCGAGGGTGGCAAGCATCTTGAGCGCATGTCGCGGCGGATAGTCCATCCAGCACGTGACGCTCAGGACACCGCCCGGTGTCAGCCTGAGCCAGATATCGCCGAAAGCCGCTTGCGTGAAGAGGTAGTGCTCCTGGATCGCGTTGAGCCCGGCGGCACCGCCGAACGTATCGATCGTCGGCAGGACAATCAGGTCGTAGTACAGCGGGTCCGTCAGCAGCCATGTCCGGGAATCGCCATTAATCACGGTTAATGCGGGATGCTTCAGGGGGCTGCTCGCTTCGCCTGTGAACGCTTCTGCAAGCAGCGCCAGCAGGACCGGATTCGGCTCGACGGCCGTGATCTTTTCCACTCTCCGGTCGATAGCCTGCATGACATGCATTCCCGTGCCCATGTTCAGCACGAGCGCCGTCATGCGCCGGTCCAGTGCGTAGGGCAGGGCAGCGGTTGAAAAATCCATGACGGAGAGGGCGCCCTGTTGCAGTCGGGCCGGCAGTGGTCCGACCCAGTCGCCGTTGTTAAAAACCGCCCGGCGCACGGGAACGGCTTCCGGATAGGTCAGGCTGAGCCCCGGCGCATAACGCAGCGCCGGCGACGAAAAAATCTGCATGAAGCCATAAGGACTTTTTTTCCCCGGCGTCGTCTGCGCCTCAGGGAGTTGCATGGCCCGGCTCAGGCTTTTGAACTCAGAGGGAATCAGCGCCGGCGGACGCAGGACTACGGCCGTTACAAAGATCAGCGAGAGGGCTGCCGCGATCAGGATCGGGACGCCGGGCTTTCCGGGCATGGCCAGAAGGCCCGAAAACACTGGAATCAGCGCCAGGACAGCCGGAATTTCGCGGGGCGCGAAAATCCACATCAGGCCGAGCGCAAGCAACCCGCCCGTTCCGGAACCGGCCAGATTCCAGAAATATAAAAGGCCGATGTAGCGGCTGTGTCGCGTGAAGGTCAGCCCGATGGCCAGGGCCGCCAGGAAAAAAGGAATAAAAAAAATGCCATAGGTCAGCAACAACCGGCCTGCATGGAAGGCGCCCGTGAACAACAGATAGGAGTCAAAGCGGACGGCGGGATGTTGGGAGAGGCTGATGCCGGCCGCCATGGCGACGCCGCACAGAAACATCAGCACGGGAAAGATTCGGTCGTAGCGGGTCGTCAGGGCCGTCCGGAACAGGGCCAGGCATGTTCCCGCCGCGCCGAAACCCAGCAGCGCCACGGAAATGATCATATAGGCAAAGTGATGCCACTGCGTGATCGCGAGGATCTGCATGAGCGCCAGTTGAAAGGCGATCACCGCCGCCGAAAGCAACCCGAGGGCAAAGTACGACCTTGTTTTCATAACCACGCTCTTTAAATCGGCTCGACTCCGTCAAAGTTCAAAGCCGCACCTGCCGGCAGGATCAACGGCTTCTCCTGAACGGGACGAAGCGCACGGGCAGCAGGCTCGTCGTTTTGATGCTCCCCTTGTCTTTTTCCACCAGCATGAGCATCTGCACGAGAAAGGGAGAGCCGACGGGAATGACCATGCGGCCGCCGTCCTTGAGCTGACGGATGAGCGGCGGTGGAATATAGTCTGCGGCGGCGGTCACAACGATAGCGTCAAAGGGGGCCTGCTCGGGCCAGCCGTCATAGCCATCGGCCACGCGCACATGGACGTTTCGGTATCCCTGTTGCTGCATGCGCTCACGGGCGGCATGGCCCAGTTCCGGGACGATCTCGATCGTATAGACCTGCTTGACTATTTCCGCCAGCACGGCGGCCTGATACCCGGAGCCGGCGCCGATCTCGAGAACCTTGTGGCCCGCTTGCGGCCGGACCAGTTCCGTCATATAGGCGACAATATAGGGCTGGGAGATGGTCTGCCCGTAGCCGATGGGCAGGGGCCTGTCTTCATAGGCGCTGTCGGCCAGGTGCGGCGGGACGAATTGATGCCGGGGTACGGCGCGCATGGCTTCAAGCGTAGCCATGTCTTTGATTCCGCGTTCTGCGATTTGCGTCCGGACCATGGCTTCGCGCCCGGCCTGATAGGCATCCCCGGCCGGTGCAGACGGCGAAAAAAGGAGGATAGGCACACAGATATACAACCATTTCTTATTCACAGCAGCCACCTCGTGCCATGTTATCATCGCCTCATCGCAAAGCGCTCAGCGACGGGGCGCCCCGGGATCGGCGGCCCTATCGTCAAGCATCAGGAAAGGCTTTTTTCGATCTATGCCATACCCATGTGTAGATCGAGACATTGATGAACAGAACCGCAAGACCCAAAGCATTCTGGAGATCACGCGTGAGCGCCTCGGGGTAAAGAACCGGCATGATATAATGCCCTATGAAATCAGACTGATAAGTCTCCTTTCCTGCGCGACGGCGCAGCAGGTTCTCCAGCGGCGTCAGCGGGCAGAACCAGCCGGCCATCTCCACGAGCGCCGCCCACAGGACCGCCGGAATATGGAGCCAGGCCAGGCGCCGCCGTCGCAAGATCAGGAAACCGCCGAACACGGCGAAAAGAACAAAGGCCGCGTGCATGACAACAACGGCATTGGCAAGCATCCCGAAAATCATCTCCATTCCATTTGCCCCTGCCCTTGTTAATGCCCCATTCGAAGAAGGGCGAACCGTTTTCATAACCCCCATGTCCGGCTCTGGCACAACGAAACATGAAAATGCCGGGGGCTATTTTCATATGAAAGGGAAATTTTGCATAGTTTCGAGGTCTCGTCAATCAAGGAGTTTGGATGAATGCTGCTGCATTGGCCGACCTGTTCCTCAGAAAGTTGTCAGTAGCGCAAGAATGGCATCCCGGTGGTTCTTTTGCTGATTGAGCATGATGACAAAAGATCGCAACCCGCGTTTGGTTTTGATGTAACCGGCATAGTTATAGACGCCTGTGAGCGTTCCGGATTTGATCGGGTGTCCGTCTTTGGGGGTCAGCAGATCGGCCCGGGGCTTGAATCGGTCGAGAATCGAAATCATGACATTGCCGGTCATGTGATTGCCGCGTGAGATGCCGGACCCTTCAATCATGATCAATTTATCCGCTGTGATGTTTAGCTGGGTGCGGATATAGTTTTCAAACAACCGCCTGCTTTTCTGCATGCTCGCCGGACCGGTCTTGTCTGAAGTCACAGGGACCACCAAAAAAACCTGGTTGGCAATGAAATTGTTTGAATATTGAAGCAGACCATTCAGCACGTTGTCAAGAGGGCGTGAATTGCGATGCAGATAGTGCAGATTCCATGCCGCATCGACAGTCGTCTCGCCGATCGATTCGTTGGCGATCGTGATGCCCTGTTCCCTGAAAATGGCAGAGAACAGCTCTCCCGCATACCGGTTGCAATCGGCTATATTTGCCGAGAGGTTGATCCGCTCCGTCTTTCCTCGGGGAATTACGGCCGCCTTTGCGATCGCAACCGGCGTCAGGGGCGTCTCCGCTTCCGCGGAAACAACCTTTCCGGACGTTTCTTTTCTGACATGAATCGTGTTGAAATTGACCACGAGGGCGCCATTGACGGCATCGTAAGGATTGCTTGTATTCGAAAGGCCCGGGATCGCAAGATCGTCGGCGAAATAGGACTGATCGAGCATGACCCGATTGATCCGGTTGAGCCCGCTTTTCTTGAGCTGTTGAGCGATGATCCGGATTTCATCGGAAACCAGAAAAGGGTCACCAAAGCCCTTGATGGCCAAGTCGCTCTGTGCGTTCGTATAAAGCCCGGTTGAAAATCGGAAATCGTTTCCGAGGAGATCCCGTGCAATCATCGCCGTGAGAATCTTGATGATCGAGGCCGGAACAAAGACTTTGTCGGCGTTGATAGAAACGAGCCTTTCCCCTGTTTCGCTCGTCAGAATCACCGATCCTTTTTGCACCAGGCTCCTGATTTTTCGAAGCGTCGTTTTCTCGGTTGCCCGCACAGGGGCGCTGATCATCATGATGATCAACAGCGTGATCAGACCGGCAAGGATATGCTTGGGCTTCATAGGGAGGAGATACGATCCATAAATTCCGTGCTCAGCGGGGTTGGTTTTCCGAGGGCCCCCTTGAGGTACTCCAGCATCAGCTCTTCCATCATTTGTTCTTTCGATGTCTTGGCAATGGAGGCGGGTTCCCCCGCTTTCTCTTTGCCGATTTTACCGTCCCTAAGGGCTAAGGCCCGCCGCGCCTGCTGCAACGCTTTATATTTGCTTGTTAACTCATTCGCCGGCATCTTCGAAAGCCCCTGGTAGGTAGCGATCATCTGGTTCGGAGCGGGCAGATGAGGCGATTCCAGCACAATCCTGTTGTTGCGTGCAAAACGTTCCATGCCGCTGATAATATGACTCGGCTTGACAAAATTAATACCCGACCAGCCGGCTCTGATCCATTGAAAGACGCCGGTCCTGAGCTTGGCATGCGTTGCGCCTGATTCCACATAGATGGTAACGGAATAATAATCGTAAATGTAGGTTTTCACCCAGCCGAGGCCTGATTTCGCAGAGCCGGGTTCCCCCGAATAGTAGTAGTTCCAGTCGCTGTCATTGCCCAGAATAAACCCTTTTTCCCCGACCCCGGACAGGTCGATCTGTTTCGATATGGAGACCAGAACCGGACGTCCCTTGTAATGGGTCAGGACGAGCGTCCTTTTAAGATCGTATTCGTAATAGACGCCGGTCGTGAGGTCGGGGGTATTCGAATCATGCTGAAGCCCGTGCAGGATCAACGGTTTTCCGGCTTGCAGAATGGCCCCCCAGCTGTTGGGCATTCTCTGAACCCTGCCCTGCGGATCACGCCAGAGGGAATATCGCAGGGAAGAGGGTCTCGTGACAACCGAGGGGATGAGCGCGTTAAAGGAATAGTCCATGAATTGCGGAAAGACGATCTTCGTGTCGAATTCCTGATAGGCTCCGGGACAACCTGTGGATTCGGGCAGGACATGCGTCCGGTCACTTTTCACGCTTAACACATAGTCCACCAGTGTCGCGATATCGCGTTCGTCGAAACCCCCTTTCGGGTCAATGCAAAATTGCACCAGACGCAGGGCCGCCTCATTGATCGATTTGCGAGATTCTGCAGAAGAAAGGGCGGCGGCGGTCAGATGCAATGTAACGAACAGCAACGTGACTGCAAGGGAAATCCCTATACGGCGGAGGCATGGGCGTTGTTTCATAATAAGTATTGGGGGCGTCTTGCTGACGAATGCGGAAGCGGGGAGGTATGCGACCCTCCCCGCCTGACTGACCGGTTAACGGTGCAAAACGTCTTACTTCTTTTTTACCGGAGCCGCCGGAGCCGCCGGAGCTGCCGCTGCCAGTTTGGCAATCTCTTCCTTCTTGGCGCCAACGGCCGTCATCATGGTCTTGAGTTCGCCAAAAGCCTCGCTGATTTTTTCACCCTGAAGCTTGTCCTTCACCGCAGCCAGATCGACACCCCATTTCCCGATGGCGGCCTGAACTTCTTCCCTTGGAACGGACAGTTTCTTCTTGATCGCTGCAGCGACATCGGTCTTCAACTCATCGAGCGCCTTCTCCACATCTACCGCAATTTTGGCAGCGTCTTCCTTCATTTTTGCTTTACCTGCTTCTACGCCTGCAATGGCCTGCTGGGCAAGAGCAACTGTATCAATGGCCGCTTGTTTCGCTTCCTTGTACTGCTTTGCCGCAACCTGATCACTCGCCTTCTTGAGCGCATCCTCGGCCTTCTTCAAGGCATCCTGTGCATACAGATTCGCTTCCTTCGCTTTGGCCTCCGCGACGGCCTTGTCCGCCTTGGCCATTTCCTCCGTGGGCGGCTGTGCGCAACCCACTACCAGTGCAAAGGAAAAGGCCGCCAATACACACAACAACGACAACATCTTACGTTTCTTCAACATATCTGCCTCCTGAATATAAAATTTGCGGGGAGTTTAACATACTCACTGAAAAAGTCAAAAAAGAAATTATGGCTTATTCGCATCACCCTTTTCTCATTGCTGACATGCGGGGCAGTACCAGGTTCCCCGTCCGCCGATGACGGCTCGCTGTATCGTTTTCCCGCAGCAGAAACAGGGAAGCCCTTTGCGGTCGTACACCGCCAGATGATGCTGGTATTCCCCTTTTTCTCCGTAAAGGTCGCACCAGTCTGAAATCGAGGTCCCGCGGCAGGTTGTCGCTTTCCGCAGGATTGTTCGTCCGGCCTGAGCAACCTTGCGCCATTCCGCCGGCGACAGGCTGCCGGTTCTACGCCAGGGGCTGACGGACGCCTTGTGAAGTATTTCACAGGCATAGATATTTCCGATGCCGGCAACGACGGCCTGATTCAACAGGAAGGATTTGACGGGCGCCTGTCTGCCCTGCGCGACTTTACACAGCTTCGAGGCGCTGAGCGCCTTCAGGGGATCGGGGATCGGCGCTGTGCGGTCTTTGTGGTCGTGAAGGGACATCATGGCGAAGCGACGGGGATCGATGCAAATAAGACTTCCGTGTGGAAGCCGGATCATGAAACGGCTGTGCGCGGGCAGTCCGTCCGCATGATCCTGCCAGAAAAGCCGTCCCGACATGCGCAGATGCAGGTGCAGTGTCAGGCCTTTATCAAGACGGATGAGCAGAAATTTGCCCTGTCGCTCCACCGAGCGAACGCGACGGCCGGCCATGTTTTCCATCTGGCCGAGTTTGTTGTCCAGAATGACCAGCTCCGTCACAACGGCGCCCAGGATCGTCTGTTTCAGCTGGCGGCAAAGCGTTTCGACTTCTGGAAGTTCCGGCATGCGCTTTTTCACTCCCCCCCACGATTTATTTGGCGGGATTGTAGACGAGGCATCCTTCCTGTCAAGGGGAATTAACATACCCGGACTTTTTGCCC
>Ga0105152_10000463_pt1 | contig 11955 bp, 13 predicted proteins | sample LakBais05cmmetaG_FD_81534 | JGI IMG/M metagenome (GOLD analysis project Ga0105152, IMG submission 81534) | Lake sediment microbial communities from Lake Baikal, Russia to study Microbial Dark Matter (Phase II) - Lake Baikal sediment 0-5 cm | ecosystem: Environmental > Aquatic > Freshwater >...
GCCGGCCCCGTTCGGACCGAGCAGGGCCACGAATTCCCCTTCCTGCACCTCGAAATCCAGGCCGCGCAGGACGGTTTTTAGGCCAAAGCGTTTGACGAGCTTTTTGACAGCAATCATGCGGTTGAATTTTGACTATTCACGGGTACATCCTCGTTTCTCCTGGAAAAACGGATGAACTCTGTAATGGAAATTAAGCCAGGTTCTTGAGCCGCTCTTTTAATTCGTCCCGGCGCTTCTCATAGGCTTCTTTGGAAATGTCGCCAGCTTTATATTGATCATCGAGGGCAATAATGGCATCCATGATGCTTTCGCGATCATCCCCGAGGGCATCTTCATCGCCTTCTTCTTCATCACCATCGAATTCCTCTTCCAACTTTCTGAGTCTGCGGTCGCGTAGGAAGAGAAAGATTCCCAGACCGATCAGAATCAAGCCTAAAGCACCCACTCCGATCATCAACCATGTGCGCTGGTCTAGAACGAAACCGGCCTTGTCCCCTGGCATGCCAGAGATCGTCAAGATCAGCGTGCTGCCGGATGCCAGACTGCTGCCTTGGTACAGGTGATAGGTGGTCCCCGTGGAAGTTTGCGTACCAGCATCGGTCAATTGGTCACTGCTGACTCTGACGTCCTCTGGCACAATGATTGTCGCAGAAGAAACTGGCAGGCTGAATTGCTGGGTATATATCAGGCGGTTGGTGTAGGGCAGGTTGAAGGTGGTGATGATCCCATATTGCTTATCGGAGCCAGGCAATAATGCAAAGCCATTGGTAGCGCTCATTAACGGAGAACTACTCTGGGCTAATTGGTACTGTACACTTGCAGCGCCTTCAGGTATCTGAATGAATGGCACACTGGTCCCGTCGCTGGGAACGATGACGGCATTCCCGCCAGTATTACTGATCACATAAAGCACCATTACCTGTACCTGTCCAGCGGTTGAAAAGTCGAATTGCAGGTGGGCCTGGGTGACGGTGAGAACACTCAGGTCGCCTGTCGTATCGTAGACAGTTATGGGCATATCAAACACGAAGAGTGTCCCGTCGAAGTGCGTGGGGACGGAATCATATGTAACGCCGTTGTAGTCTACTGTGACCAAGAAGACTGTATTCGTATCTGCCGGAATGTTGGTAAACTCGTATTTTCCATCAGGCAGGATGGGTGTCGTCAGGGTTTGCGTTACCTGTCCGGACGAGGCGTCGTACAGTAACAGGGTCGCAATTGTGCCATCGGGGATGGCAGCGCCGGAAGCGACAGTCATTGTGCCGTCAATGACCACCACACTGGGCTGGGCGGTGGGGCTGACCTCCGCTGAAGGAGTTGTGGAGTCCGTTACAACGGGAGTTGTTTCAGGTGTCGTGGCGATCAATTCCGAGATCGGTGTGGGCATTGCGGTCGAAGGGGGTTCCGGCGTCTGAGTGGCCGGGACGATCGTCGGTAGGGAAGTCGGTGAAGAGTAGCCAGCCGGGGGGGTGATATCCTCGGCCAGCGAACAGGCAGTGAGGAACAGGGAGAGTAGAATAACAAGAATGGTCAAGCGGATTTTCATTAATGATCCTTTTCGTTTACATGATAGCCATCCAAAAACGTTCCCACAATTGTGTAGAACGAATTTTAGAAGACATCAAAATGATTTCAATGTACTGCCACAGGATGGACAGAAAACATCCGATTGAAGAACAGGTTTTCCGCACTTTGGACAAAAACCGGCGGTCTTATCCTTTCTGGAATTGCGGCGTTTTGCAAGCATGTCTTCAAGATCGTCATCAGAAAGTGGAGCAGTCGGTTTGGCTGCGCTGTCGGCGACCTGAACTTTTCCGCTGGCCTGCCTTGCAGCGATTGGGGTGATGGCATCCAGCTGGCGCAGTACTTCTGCGCCTTTATGGAGTAATGCCGCCCGCTGGGCGGGGTAATCTTCCGCCGGGATTTTACCGAGAGTTTGGTCAAAATCCAGTTCCTGCAATGCGGTCAACAGGCGTTCGCGCTCAGCCAGCAGGGACGAAAGTTCAAGGTCTCTCTCTGGAGCCCGGACGCGCAGCCGTTCGAAAAACGGACGGGTCACGAAGAGTACGATGAGAGCGAATACGATCAGAAGGAGGAAAATTGCAGCCGGTTCCATAATATTATCTCCCCGCCAGTAACGGATCGATGATGGCCTGGATTTCCGCCACAGATTGGAATGGTCCAATTTGGATGAATCGCAGGATACCTTGCTGGTCAACGACGTAAGTTTCCGGCACACCCAGGTTGCGGTTGAATATTTGCGAGATGCGCGCCCCCATGTCGGGGCCGTTGGGGTAACTCAGGTTGAAGTCTGTCATATAAGCACGTGCTTCTGGTTCGGTGTCCACATAATCCACGCCCAGAAAAACCACCTGGCCCGTCTCTTCGTAGGAGCGCCAGGCAGTTTCCAGGTCAGCGGCTTCGGTTCTGCATGGCTGGCACCAGGACGCCCAGAAATTCACCACTAACACCTTACCCTTCAGGTCGGAGAGTTTGACTTCCGAAGCGTCGTTGTATTCATAGCCGCTGAACAAGGTCAGCGTGAAATTGGGCACTGATGAGCCGACACTCAGAATTGGATTCTTGGCCTTTAATAACCCGGCAGCCAGCAGACCGAGCAGACCCAGTAAGCCGATCCAGACGAGTATCTGCGCCCAGAGCGGGACTCCGCGTTTCGGTGCAGGAGCAGTGTTCGGTTCTTGCAGCATTATGCCAGCCTCCTATTTACGTTTCTTAAGTTCCTCTTCGAGACGGGCGACGTACTCTTCATCTGCAGCAGTACCGGACCCTTCAGCGGGACCAGGTCCCGACCCGGGCGAAGAAGAATCATCTACTCCCGTTACCGGTTCTTTTGCCACCCGTTTCCAGGTCTGGAATGCCCGGAAGAGCAGGGTGACCCCGGCTAAAAACGCCACTGGTGGGACGACATACACCAGCCAGTTAATCCCCGTGCGCGGTGGTTCAGACAGGACGCGGGCTCCATAATAATCCACGAAATACTGCTTGATCTCGGCTTCCGATTTCCCTTCAGCCAGCATCTGGCGGATAAGTTCGCGCCACTGGTGACAGGCTGTTGTCGGGCAAACATCCAGCGGGGTGTTCTCGCAGACCGGGCAGTACAACTGGCGGGCGATGGCATTCACCTGGTCATCGGAGGGCGTTGGCTGCTGGGCAGAAACCGCAACCGAGGGAATGAGGGCAGCCGCAAGAAGCAAGAAGTAAATAGTAAGGAGAAAGATGATTTTTGTTTTCATATTTTCCCTTCCCGCTTTTCTTGCTCGCGTTCCGGCCATGCCGCTACCAGGAAACCGAAGATGAACATCAGGCTGCCGATCCAGAGCCAGTTGACCAGTGGGTTATGATACACCTTAAAAGGCGCCTGGGCTTCCGAGACGTTCTCCCAATTAACCAGCACCACATAAAGGTCATCAGCCAGGGTGGAGCGCACACCGGCAATCGTCATCGGCTGCCCGCTTGGTGTGTAATAATCGTAGCGGGGATAGATATCGCCTAGAAACTTCCCACCCCGGAACACGCTGATGACGGCGCGCGTCACGATGCGCCCGTCCGTATAAGGGAACTGCGCCAGGGAGTCATAGCGGAGGGTATACCCGGCAATCTGGATGTCTTCACCAACCGCCAGTGTTTTTTGCGTGGTGGTTTGGTACACTTCAATCCCCAGGATGCCGATGGCCATTACCACCATGCTGAGATGGATCAGATAGCCACCATAACGACGGCGATTGCGCCCAGCCAACCGCCAGAGGGCGACCAGGAAATTCTCGTTTTGCTTGTTCTGTCGGGAGCGCGCCCCGCGCCAGAACTCAAACAGTGTCACGAAGATCACGAATGCTATCAGAGTGAACCCGACCAGTGCAATCCAGTTGTGCACACCCATTACGGCTAACACCACCGGGACGATAGCCGTAGGGATGAATGGCTTCCACAAGGCGCGCCCCAATGTCTTGTAGGTGGATCTGCCCCAGGCTGAAAGCGGGGCGATACCCATTAAAGCCAACAACGCACCAAACAACGGTCCGTTGGCGCGCAGGTAGAATGGCGGCCCGACGGTCACTTTCTGACCCGTTACCAGTTCCGAGATCAGGGGGAAGATCACTCCCCAGAAGCAGACGATCAGAACGCCCATGAACAGCAGATTATTGAGCAGGAAAAGCGCCTCGCGCGAAAAGAGCGACTTCATCTCGACCTCAGCTCGCAGATCTTTCCAGCGATAAATCAACAGGGCAACCGAAGTGACAAAGGTAATGCCGATAAAGGCGAAGAACATTGGTCCGATGGCGCTTTGAGCGAAAGCGTGGACCGAAGAAAATACCCCGGAGCGGGTCAGGAATGTGCCAAAGATGACCAGGGCATAGGTCAGGATGATGAGCAGCATATTCCATTGTTTGAACATACCGCGCTTTTCCTGGATCATGACCGAGTGCAGGAAAGCCGTCCCGGCCAGCCAGGGCATCAGGGAGGCAGTTTCGACCGGGTCCCAGGCCCAATAACCGCCCCAGCCAAGCACATCGTAGGCCCAGCGCATCCCCAGGACCAGCCCGATAGACAGGAACAGCCAGGCGACCAACGTCCAACGGCGGGTGAGTCGGATCCAGCGATCGTCTGAGCGGCCGGTAACCAGGGCGGCGATAGCAAAGGCATACGGGATGACAAAAGCGACAAAGCCCAGGTACAGCATTGGCGGGTGGATGATCATGCCGGGATGGCGCAGGAGTGGATTAAGCCCCTGTCCATCCGCGGGAGTAACAGCAATCGCTCCGGCAGGTGCGAACATGCGCGCTACAAAGTCGCCTGCAGTGGTTTGCCACCAGCGCGCAAAGGGGTTCTCATAGAGAATTGACAGGGACAGGAAAAAAGCCAGCGTTACCGAGGTCACCACGATGACCCAGGGCAGCAGATCGCGATCGCGATCCCACTTGCGCAAGGTAACAGCCGAGGCAAAGGCTGACATCAACCACGACCACAGGACGAGTGACCCAGCCTGTCCGCCCCACAGGGCAGTGATCTTGAGATAGAACGGCATGACGTTGCTTGTCACAGAGTAGACATACTGGAGTTCATAATGTCCTGTGACGAGCAGGTAAGCAAGCGTCAAGACTGCCAGAGTGATTAACGGGAAGGTCAATAGCATGGCACGCCGGGCGGCTTCCACCCAGCGGTCAGACTTGTCAAAGTATCCCACAACTGCCGCACCCACGCTAAAAAGTGCCAGCAGGAATGTCAGCACAAACACGCCAAAGCCGAACTGTGCAAGCATGAAGGCTCCTAGAATATTATTTGTGAGCAAGCTGGTGCCGATACTGCTTGTTTCATATGATCTATGAATTTTCCTGTATCAAAGGACTCGAAAATAACGGGAAACCGGTTTAGATATTTGCGCAGTACTGTGTAAATCCACGACGCCAGGGGGCTAATTTCCGTTGACAACCTGGCTGGGAACGGCTTCCTGGTATTTGGTGGGGCATTTGAGTAAAAGCTCATCGGCATAAAAGATGCCATCCTCACCCAGATGACCGGTGATGATCGCCTGTGCCTCGTCACGCAGCAAGTCTGGTTTTGGGCCGTTATAGACGATGGTCAACCGCACCCTTGTCGGGTCCGTAACGGCTGTGTGTAGCACGGCAGCCAGTCCACCGCCCATCTCAATGGCAGCGTTATCGCCTGGAACGTGGGCAATATCAAAGGTTAAATTCATTGTTATCGGATCGTATTGGATGGTATCCCCAACAACTGCACCCGAGATGCGCAGACTGCGTCCAACCATGCTATTGCCTTTCGATTTTAACTCATTGACCGTCAAAAAGTATTCGGCATTAGCCTGCGTGGCCGAAACGATAAGATAGATCACAGCGGCTAAAATGAGCAGGCCCCCAATGATAAATTTTCCGCGTCCTTGAGTACCAGTTTTTAGGGATTTCTGCATTTCATACCTCCAATTTACCTTCACTCATGTTCGATCTTAATTTTTACACATGTAGATTAATGCAGGGTGAGAATGTGAAAAATATAACACGTTTAATGGCACTGAATAAACCCGCTGTGGAAGGCGTATTTCACCAGTTCGGTGCGAGAATGCACGTTGAGCTTGTGTATGACATGTTCACGATGACGGGCAATCGTCTTCGGGCTGAACGTGAGTTGCTGCCCGATCTGCTGGCTATTCAAACCAGGCGCTTCGTGGAAGTTAGCGCCATTCTCTCAATAAAAACCATCCCAACAAGCCTGTCAGGATGGCCTGCTATTAGAACTCGGGGGAGATGGGCTATTTCGGGATTTTTTCCTCATATACCAATATGGCAACCCAATCGTGAGAACGACTGGCAGTACACCCACAACGCCAAATACCAAGTCCCACGGCAGGCGAACCCATTCGATGAGTTTGCTCATTTCTTCCGTTAGGTAAGCAGGGCATCGGGCGTACCAGTACCCAGTCATCAGGATATCCCGAAATTGCAGCACACCGCCCGCTAACAACGACAGAATACCCATCAACATCAGACCGATATTCAAGCCCCAGAAGGAGTTGCGAATTTATTTTTCCACCCGCTTCCACTGCTCAATGCCAGTACCTGGCGAATGGCAAACATCTTTTGTCAAAATTCCTTCTCACTCTTCCAGATTCGCCAGTTCTTCCAGCATTTTGTATTTTAGGATTTGAATTTTATATCGCTCGACGCTAATTAACCCTTCGTTCTCCAGGCCGGTCAAGGTGCGGTTCACCACATCCAACACCGTTCCCAGGCGTGCCGCCATTTCTGTCTGAGTCATCCATCGGCGGCGGTTGATCACGCCTTCGACAGCGTTCTCCAATAGAATACGCGCCATGCGGCTCTTCACCGTCCGCAGCGAGAGGTCTTCGACCAGTTTTATAAGATGGGGAATGCGCTCGGCCAGGTTTTGGGTAATAGCCCGGTACAGGCGTGGGTGCTCGTCCATCAGCCGCAGCATCGTTTTCCGTTCAATGACCCACAGCGTGGAATCTTCCAGCGCCTGGACCGTCACTAGATTCTTGCCATCTGTCAAAAGGCCTATTTCATTGAAAACATCTCCTGGTTCCAACAGGCGAATGATTTGCTCCCGTCCCAGGGGTGAGGTGATAATCCCCTTCAACCATCCTTCCTGTACGATGTACAGGCCGGCGCATGGATCCCCCTGCAAGAAAACCATTTCCCCGGCTGCATAATGCTTAGGGGCAGCAGCATGCCCGACCATATCCATCACATTTGCATCCAGTTCCAAAAAAAGGGGCACGGATGATAAGGCTTCTACCAATTTAAGAGTCATGCTTGCTCCTGTCTCTGGCCTCTTCGAGTGGACATTTCACCGCAATTATATATCTTTTCTATTTGGTCAAATTGGTATACAGAATTCGATAAAAGTCATATACAACCGTGTCGCAAATCAGTAAACTAAAGATAAATTTCACAAAAGGAGAGTGTTGAACAGAACAAATAACTTATGGAAAACAAACAATGAAGTATTCAACCATCATCTCTTTCACGGTTCTGCTTATTCTGCTGTCCGGCTGTCAGCCAGCCAAGCCTGCCTGTCTGCCAGTGGCCGGTACGCGCCAGTATTTGGCCGCCCCTCCGACACAACTAGCGGCTACACCCGGCCCCTCGCCAACACCCGCTACTGTTAAAATCGGTGGCCGGACGATAACGGCAGATAAAGTTGTTGTGGGTCCCCTTTGCAACGACGTTTGGAGCGGGACGGTCTACGTGAGTTGCAACATTCAGGTTATCGCATGGGAGGAAGAACCACTTTTCCTAAAGAACTGCAATCTCACCATCAACCCGGAAACTGTCGTTTATGTGGCATATCACAACAATGCAGCCTACTACAATGGGTGTTCGTGTCACACCGGCGAAATTTCCGGACCATGACTAAAATCAATTAAGGAGATGAAACATGAAAAACAAAAATCTGCTTGGTGGAATTCTAGCTGTCATCGCCGCCCTGATGGGTATCATAGGTCATTTCGAACTGTTCTTAAAGTGGTATCAGGTCGGGATGCACACACCATCTGCCGAACCGGGATGCGAAATCCTGCTGAAGTATATCCATCCCCTTATGGCAGATTTCGGCATCCTCGGTGGCGTATTTTTTGCCGTCAGTGCCTACGGATTCTTTACCAAAAAGAACTGGGCGTTCTTCCTATCCGTGGTGGCGCTTGTTCTGGCGCTGCTGGGCAGTTGGTTCATCAATGTGCCCTACATGGCTGCTGGTCTGCCTCCGGTTTATTTTATCCTCTTCTGGCCCTATGTGCTGCTTTATTTCCTGTTCCTGAGGGTGGTCGGAAAGATCTCCTGGAGCCAGACCCTGCTGGCATTGCTGACCGGGATCGCCTACATCTTCTGCTGGATGAACGGTGTTGCCAGCACCAGCCGCATCGTCACCATCGGGGCACCAATCTTCACGCTCGTGGAACGCCTGCACTGGGTGGCTATGATCGGGTTGGCCGTGGTGACAGTCGGAATCATCATGAACCCGAAAGAATGGATGCGGGTGATCGGGATCACGGCTGGTGTGACAGAACTCGTCGTGGGTATCCCACTGGCGGCGGTGACCGCCCAGCAGTTGGGCAGGTTCTCTCTTTTCGCCCTTGGTCCGATCGCCTGCCTCGTCCTGGTCGTGCTTCTTGTCTGGCCGAATCTCTGGCAGAGGCTCACTGAAATTTCTGAGTGAAGAGGAATAAACACGAACCTGATACACCGGATCGGTTCATTAACTGATTGGTAATCACCATTACAGAATCCCGATGGAGAACTTCACAATTCATTAACGGGGAGGAAAGTACACAACGCCCTCGCGAGAGGGCATTATGTACTTATGTAGCATTGAGAGGAGCAAAATAATCCCCAGTGCTTTAGCGCTGGGGATTTCCAATCCCATATTTACATTAGAGAACCTGAACCTCTACTCCGGCGAGCTCCTGGTCCTGAGTCCTCCAGGCACCCTTTGCGAGCAAACCCATCCCTCCCAGGGTCAGGATTGTACCGAAGATATAGATGGGCCAGGCAAGTACCTCTACCCAGTTACTTCCCATATAGACGTGCGAAGCGCCCACCCACATTGGCGTTGATAAGATAATCATGCCAGCGACCATGGCTGCCAAACCCCCGCCTGTCATCTTGTCGGCGTTCTTACCGCTTTTTGAAAAATCAACCTTTGCGCGAAGGCTGGGGATGGCAAGGATCAGGAAGACGATCAGTGTGAGAACATTGATATAGAATACGACATTGGCAGGCGCGGCTTTGCCGATCACGGTGAGGGATGTAAAGTAATGGATCGCGTTCAGTACTGTACCTATCCCTAGGACGATCATGGCGTTTCGATATGCATGTTTCCCGCCGCGTATCAATCCGACCGTGACGGCAATGCCTGCAATCCCGATTGCGATCGTTGTGATGACAAAGCTTTGATAAAGCCACCGGTAGTCTACTGGCTTTATCAATACCCAATACGGAGGGTAATTTTTCGTAAAGAAGGCTGCACAGGATGTGCCGGCACCGCCTAGAATATTCATTGCGGCGGTCATTGCCATAAATACAATGGCGATTACGCGTAAAACCTTACCTGATGCGTTTTTCATAACTTATTCTCCTGACAAATTTAGATATGCGGAAAGAATTCCGGAAATCAGGGAGTGATTTTCGGGACATCCACTGTTAAATTCCAGGGATTATTCAAAAAGTGACAACGCTCGCACAACGCTGCTTTGACAATATTATGGGATACAACTGGGATAGAAGATTCAGGCTGGAAGGTAAGCCAGTTCCCTTGGTCATCCGGGCCCACGGTCAGCCCCGCCGCATCGTGGCAGGCCCAGCAAGTCACTGCTTTGTGATTTTCATCATGACCCGGAATGGGAGTTGACGGGTTCAAGACATCTGGGTGGCAAATCCCCGTTGCGCAAGAAGCTGTAGTCGAGTGGGCATCGTGGCATTGTGTGCAGGTATAGCCTGCATGCGCACCGGCGACATCAACGCCGGTATGACCAGCTACATCAACAACCGTGTGACATTTTATGCATAGGTCGGTTGTGGTTGCGAGATCCTCATATTCATCGATCGGGGGGATTGACAACCAGGCGTACTGCGGGTCCACCTCCCCTCTCTTGACGCGATGGCAGACGTTGCAAGGTATGTTATCCCAATCAGCTTCCGCTATCGTTGGGGGCGGAGGCGCAACCTCAAATTTACAGGTTGCACAACTCGCCGGCATGTCTTCCATTGAGGGTACAAAGTTAATTGGCGCGTGGCAGAATCCACACGTGCTGTTCGTTCCCGCCTCATCCAGTACATAAGTATGCGCGTGGGGGCTTGCCTCCCACAGGGTCTGGATCGAGGCGGGGGCGATTTCTGTTGGACTAACGGTAGATTGGGGAGCCCCGGTGGGGCTCCCCTCGTTCGATGGAACTGATGGAACTGACGGAACCTGTGGCGACGCCAATTCCTCCGGCGGCGTTTCCCCACCTGGTTGACAGGCGGTCAACCCTACAGCCAGAAACGCTGTTGCAATCAGACTGAGGAATAGGGTTCTTCTCTGCAAGGTTCACCTATCTAAAGGGATCTAGGGTTTGGGGGTCGCGGTCGGGGTTGGGGCAGGTGCGCCAGCCGCAGTCAGGACAGGTAAGCCCCAGGGGTTATCAGCACTGTGGCAGCGGTTGCAGGAAACCATCCACACAATGCTGTGCGATACGATCTCTGCAGTTCTGGCAGGTGCATTGCCGCGTCCGGGAGTGGTCAGGATGGTTGTAAAGAGGCCACCCTCTTCCGCCCGGCCTACACTTGCTTTAGAGGCATCGTGACAGGCCATGCAGGTGACTGTGGCCATCATGGGTGCGACCTTTGTGTGCGTATCAGCTGTATCCGTGTGACAATCCACGCACTGCTTGGTCTCACCGGTGTGCGCATTATGGCAGTCGGTGCAGTACTGCGGGCGATCTGCTTGCGGCCATTCACCGGTATAATTCATATGTGCGCTGCCGCCCAGGATGATCTCGTGATTCGCCGACAACCCGGCACTACTTACCTTGGCGCCTGCGGGATTCGCGTGGCATTTCGTACACAGTTCATTCGGGGTATTGAGTTTCTCGTACGTCAAGGTTATAGGAGCGAGCCAGGCAAGCTCTGCACTGGCGGTCCCGTTCGCGTCAACCTCGTGACACTGTGCACAGGGAATTCCCACCCACTGCTCTTCAGTAACCAGGTCCATTCCACCTTCTGCAAACGAAGGAGCAATGCGCAATTCTGGGTCGGTTGCGAATTTACAGGTCACGCAGTTAGGGGGAGTACTAGCCTTGGAACCCGGTATCCAGTTCTGCGGCGAATGGCAGCGGGTACACATGGTATTGGGGCCTTTACCAAGGTCATAGGCTGCACTATGCGGGCCTTCTTCCCAAGCTGCCACGATCGCCGATTGATCCGGTATGGGTATGGGTGTTGGTGTTGGCGTTGGTGTTGGCGTGGGGGGTATGGGGGTAGGTGTTGGCTCTGGCGTGGCGGCCGCGCAGGCGTAGAGCAGCAGTGCAAGTAATACTAATGCTCCAACTACGCTGAACCAGAGTGCCTTGGGTGGGCCGGTTTTGTGATTTGATTTATTCATATTCATTCTCCTTCTCTATTTCAATATGAAATGCAGAGGTAACCATCGCATGGTTCCATCGTTATTGTTAAAAGTATCACAATCACTATCGAAAGTCATTGATAACTGTCAAAGTCCGACTTGATAATTGTCAAGTTCAACGATGCCAGGATAAGCTATATCAATAAAAGATAAACCGTTTATTTGGGATAATTAATCCTATGAGGGTGTTGAAATAAGTATGGAAAGGACCAAAGTCAATCCAAAAAAGCCATTTTGACTGAAGAAATTGGTATAGCCAGCACTTTTACTACAAAATAATGACCAATATCTGGCCTTCTCTAC
>Ga0105152_10000465_pt1 | contig 11938 bp, 9 predicted proteins | sample LakBais05cmmetaG_FD_81534 | JGI IMG/M metagenome (GOLD analysis project Ga0105152, IMG submission 81534) | Lake sediment microbial communities from Lake Baikal, Russia to study Microbial Dark Matter (Phase II) - Lake Baikal sediment 0-5 cm | ecosystem: Environmental > Aquatic > Freshwater > Lake...
ATCCGGAACTCGGAGCGGCCGAAACGATCTGCTTCAGGGCACCCCGCTCCTCGGCTTTGACCATCGATCTGACGATCAATGGAAGGCAGGATCCCCAAAAAATCATCATTTTGCCCGGCGAGAAGCGGCCCGCTCAGATTCCTTTCTCGCTCAAGTCCGGCGCCAGAAGCTAGGCCAAGTCCAAAGAATCCATGATCCCCTTCAACTCTTCAGGCAGAGGTGAAGTGAAATCGTGCCTAAGACCCGTGACAGGGTGGCAGAAGGAAAGAACGTGGGCATGCAGGAAAAGACGCGAAAACTTATATTTCGATTTAGGGATTGATCCATAACGCCTATCCCCGGCCAGGGGATGTCCGGCCGCGGACAAATGGACGCGGATCTGGTGTGTCCGCCCCGTCACGGGCCTGATTTCGAGGAGACTGAAAACCTTATATTCCTTTTGGACGCGATATTCCGTGACCGCCGATCTCGGTTTGCGCGTCTTGATGGACATTCGCTGGCCGTGCTTTATATGCCGCCCGATCGGCCAGTCAAACCGTCCTTCGGCTTTGGGCAGGCGTCCCCAAACCAGCGCCAGATAGATCTTCTTGATTTCCCTGGCTTTGAACTGCCGCCGCAGCTCGTCATAGGCTTTCAAACTTCGGGCGACGACCATCACGCCGGACGTCTCTTTGTCCAGCCTGTGAACGATTCCCGGCCGGTCGATGTCTCCAAGCCCCCGAATGTCGGGAAAATGATAGATAAGCGCATTCACGAGCGTGCCTTTTCGCGCACCCGCACCGGGATGGACGATCATGCCCGCCGGCTTGTCTATGACAAGGATATCCTCATCGCCGAAAAGAATCTTGAGAGGGATATCCTCGGGAAGGATCTCCGCTGCCTCCGGCATTTCAACTTCGATCTCGATGCGGTCCCCTTCTCTGAGTTTGTAGCTCGACTTCTTCGCCTCACCGTTCACTGCGACCTGTCCTTTATCGATAAATCTTTGACATTGAGAGCGGGTGTAATCCTGGATCTGACGGGATAAATAGACGTCGAGGCGCTCGTTGGCTCCGGATTCCGGAGTGATCTCGAACTCTCTTTTAGGCACTTTTCCGTTTTTTGAAGATCATGTAGAGGATGAGGCCTGCGACCAAGCCCAGGATGCAGAAGAACTGCGGATAGGAAATGGTAAGCCACGGCGAGGACCCTTTGAAGAGAAACGCTTTCTCGGGATGATCGCCCCGGAAGAATTCGGTGAAGTAGCGGATGATCGAATAATTGATGATATAAAGAGCAAAAACTTGTCCGTCGAATGTCTTTTTTCGGAGAATGAAAAATAAGATCAAAAAATTCAAAAAGTTCAGCGCCGCCTCATAGAGCTGGACCGGATGAAGCGCTCTGTTCAGGGGGATGCCGGTCAGGTTATGAGCGTAATCGCTGTGAAACGCCGTCCCCCACGGCAAAGCGCATTCTTTTCCGTAACAGCAGCCGGCCATGAAACAGCCGATCCGGCCGAATCCGTGCCCCAGGGCCAGCGCCGGAGCCGCGATGTCCGCCACTTTCCATGTCGGAATGCGCTTGCGGTGAAAATACCAAAGGGCAAAAAAAATGCCGAACGCCAGTCCGCCTTGAAAGACGCCGCCCGACCGCGCCACCCAGAACAGCTCTTTGGGATTTTGGATGTAGTAGGAGAAGCTCCCTGCGAAAAGGATCAGCTTGGCCCCGACGAGCGAGACGATCATAATATAAAATGCGGCGTCGAGAAGCCGGGGCCCATCGAGCTCCTGTTTTTTGGCCTGCCGATAAAGGAACCAGAGGGCGAAGGCGACGCCGATCGCCATGCAAAAGCCGTAGGAATGGAGCGTCAGCGGACCGAGCTTGATGAGGATGGGATGCATCAGGATCTCCTCATTAAAATAATGACAACAAGGAGGAGCGCTCCGATGGAGATGCAGGAATCGGCCACGTTGAACGTCGGCCAGTAGAATCTCTTGACGTGAACTTCAAGGAAATCAATGACATAGCCGCGGACGATCCGGTCGATGAGATTGCCGAACGCACCGGCCAGGATGAGCGTCAGGCTGATCTTCATCGGCTTTTGCGAGGGGGGCGTTTTGAAGAAATAGAAAATGACCATGCCCAAGGCCAGAAGCGAGGCGGCGGTCAGGAGAATGGTGATCAGCAGGCTGCCCGTTTGAGAGAATATCCCGAAGATCGCGCCCTTGTTGTGGATATGAGAGAAAGCGAAGAAGCCGGGGATGACCGGCACCGAGCCGTAAAACGGAATGGTCGCGGCGATGATAGCCTTTGTGATCTGGTCGATAGCGAGCAGGACGAGAATCAGGATGAAAAAGGGCATGTTACGCTTCATCGGTTCATTTCTTTGAGGACATCTTCGCAACGTTTGCAGAAATCCGGGTGAGAGGTGCTTGTCCCGACGGTCGTCGAGTAATTCCAGCATCTCTGGCATTTATTTCCAGGGGCTTTGGCCACGGCGATGTGGAGTTCTTCGCCGGCGGCCGCGTCCACGACGACATTCGAGACGATGAACAGCGCACCCAAGTCACCCTTATATTTTTGAATAAGGGGCATCAACGACGCCGGCACGTTCAACGCTACCCGGGCTTCGAGTGAATTCCCGATGAGTTTCTGCTCCCGCGCCGCTTCCAATTCCTTGAGGACCTTTTCCCGCAATCCGACGAGCCCTTCCCACTCTTTTAGAGCCTCGGCGTCCAGCCACAGTTCTTTGAAAGAGGGGAACAGCTCGAGATGGATCGATTCCGCTTTTCCTTTATAGGCCGGCATGGATTCCCAGGCTTCTTCGGTCGTGAACGGCAAGATGGGCGCCATCAAGGTCAGGGTGTCCCTCAGGATGCGGAAAAGGGCCGTTTGAGCGGAGCGCCGCAGTCTCGAATTCTTACCCGAGCAGTACAGCCGGTCCTTCAGGATATCGAGATAAAACGCGCTCATTTCGACAGTGAAGAAATTATAGATCGCGTGGAACACCGGGTGGTATTCGTATTCGTCATAGCCTTTGAGGACCTTCCGTCCGATGTCGGCGTTTTTCTCCAAAGCCCATTTGTCGAGCTTCTCCATGTCGGCCGCAGCCACCGAATCGTTATCTGGAGAAAAATCATAGAGATTGCCGAGGATGAAGCGCCACGTGTTCCGGATCTTTCGATAAGCCTCGACCAGCCGCCGCTGGATCTCTTTGCCGAACGGCGCGTCCTCTTTGTAATTGAGCATCGCGATCCACAGCCGGAGGACTTCTGCGCCGTCCTGTTGGATGATCTCCCGGGGCTCGATGAAGTTGCCGGCGGACTTGGACATAGCCCTTCCCTGCTCGTCCAGGACGAATCCGTGCGTGATGCAGGTTTTGAAAGGCGAACCGTTCTTGGCCGCGACGCCGACGACAAGCGAGCTGTTGAACCAGCCGCGGTGTTGGTCGTGGCCCTCGATATAGACGTCGGACGGCCACGGCAGGTCCGGCCTTTTGCCCAGGACATTCTGGCTGGCGCCGGATTCGAACCAGACATCGAGGATGTTTCGTTCCTTGTCGAAGCGCGACAACCCGCATTTCCGGCATTGTGCGCCAGCCGGGACGAGCGCCTCGGCGCTCTTGGTGAACCAGGCATTGGATCCTTCTTTCTCAAAGATATCGGCGATATGGCGGGAGGTTGTCTCGTCGGCCAGGATCTCGCCGCAATCGCGGCAATAAAACGCCGGGATGGGAATGCCCCAGGAGCGCTGGCGCGAAATGCACCAGTCAGGACGGTTCTCCATCATGGTCGTGAGCCGCTCCTCGGCCCAGGCCGGGATCCAGCGGATCCGCTTGATCTCATCGAGCGCCCTTTTTCTCAAATTGGCTTTATCCATGGAGATGAACCATTGGGCCGTCGCACGGAAAATGACCGGGCTCTTGCATCGCCAGCAGTGGGGATACGAATGGGAGATCTCGACTTCCTTGATGAGCGTCCCGTCTTTCCGCATATCATCGTTGATGAGTTTGTTGGCCTTGAAAACATTGATGCCGGCGTATTTCGCGACGCCGGGCATGAACTTCCCCTCATCGTCCACCGGCGTGTAGATATCCAAGCCATAGGCTAAGCCGGTGAGGTAGTCCTCGTAGCCGTGTCCGGGCGCGGTGTGGACACAGCCTGTGCCGTCATCCAGGGTGACATAATCGGCCAGGACAAAGAGCGATTCGCGGTCGATCCAGGGGTGGCGCGCCTTCAATCCCTCAAGGTCTTTGCCCCTGATCGTTGCCAGGATCTTGGGGTCTTTCAGGCCGAAGATTTCAACGAGGACCGGGACCAGACGTTTTGCCGTGAGATAAACTTCATCCCCGGCTTCGAACGCCGCATATTCATATTCAGGATGAAACGCGATGGCCAGGTTCGCCGGGAGGGTCCAAGGCGTGGTCGTCCAGATGATGACAGAAGCCTTTTTTCCTTTTAAAGCCGGATATTTCGATGAGAGGTCGGAAATCAGAGGGAATTTGACATAGATGGAAGGCGAGGTCTTATCCTTGTAAACGATCTCGGCCTCAGCCAGGGCCGTCTTGCACTGGGCGCACCAGTGGACCGGCCGTTTTCCTTTAAAAACGTTCCCGGAGGCGAAAAACACCGCCAGATAGCGGAGGACCTCGGCTTCATACTCGGGGTCCATCGTCAGATAGGGCTTTTCCCATTCGCCGAAAACTCCGAGGCGGATGAATTCATCCCGCTGGATGTCGACGTATTTCAGCGCGTATTTCCTGCATTCCTCGCGGATCTGGATGATGGACATCTCGTTCTTCTTTTCGCCCAGGAGCTTGTCCACGTGAATCTCGATCGGCAGGCCGTGGCAGTCCCAGCCGGGGAGATAAGGCGCGAGAAAGCCCTGCATTGTCCGCGACTTGACGATAAAATCCTTGAGGATCTTGTTCATGGCCGTGCCCAGGTGGATGTTGAAGTTGGCGTAGGGCGGGCCGTCATGCAGGACAAACGTCGGGCAATTTTTTCTTGCGGTCAGGATTTTCTTATAGAGGCCGCCGTCCTTCCATTTCTTGAGGATCTCGGGCTCTTTTTGGGCGAGCTTTGCCTTCATCGAAAAAGTCGTCTGGGGCAGGTTGAGCGTCTCTTTCACATCGGTCGGATTGGCCATGGTAAACTCCACTAAAGATCGGGAGTACACCTGCATCTGTGTACCCAAATTCTGCCAAATGCTTATTATAAAACAACTTATTTTATCTCTTCACCCTAAAATGTCAATAAAAAGGCTTGGGGTCGCGCGCTGACAATGAGTCCCCGCCTGGAAAAAAATAAATGGAATTGCTAAACTATCGCCATTGGAAGGAGCGTCGATGAGAAAAATCGAGATTTTAACCCTTGTTCTTATATTCATATTAACCGCGGGCGCGGCGTCGGCGGCCGTTTCGATCAGGGTCACGGGAGGGATGACTTATTTCTTAGGGAACGACTATAACAAAGGCATCCAGGGCATATACGATTATTGTAACGGCAACTTCAATGACGTGGTGGGGAAATATAAACCGCTCCACATGGGGATGGGACTCGGGGCTGAGTTCGTCGTCTCGCTCGACCCCCATTTCGGCCTTGGCCTTGGAGCCGGGTTCTTCCGGGCCAGCCGCCAAAACGAGATTGGCCTCGAATGGCTGAACATCTCAGTCAAGCAAGCCTACAAACCCAGTCTCAGAGTCATTCCGCTAACCCTTAACCTTCACTATTATGTCCCGCTTCGGAGGGCTCTTCGCCTCGACGTCTTTGCCGGGGCCGGCTATTATATGACCCACTTCGATCATGATTCCACTCTTGAGACGGACTTCTTTTCCTACGAGCAGTCCCAGGAATTCCGGTCGAAAGCCAAACCATTCGGTTTTCAGGGAGGGATGGGCCTGGAACTCCGTCTGAGTTCCCATTTCGCTTTCGTCGTCCAGGCCGAAGGGCGGTATGCCAGGATCACCAGCCTCAAAGGCGATCTGGCTGAAGACGAAAGCTGGTTTCTAGGAAAACGTCATAACGAGGAAAGGGACGCTTACCTCTGGTACCTGGAAAGAAATGATTCTGGGCATATTTATTCTTTGGTCTCTTTCGCCAAAAATCAGCCGGCCAGCGCCGAGGTCACAAATGTCCGCAAGGGCGAGTTGAACTTGTCTGGAGTGACGGGGACGGCAGGCCTGAAGATTATGTTTTAATATTTTCAATCCTTCAGATAGTGGGCGCCCCGGCTTATGGGGTTGGCCAGGGCGGCATGGGTGATCATCAGAGCGACCTGGATGCCGTGCTTGAGGCCGACGATCGTGGTATCCATCACGGCTTCTTTGTAGAACTTTTCGATCCGGTGCCGCAGATAATCCAGATCGGCTCTGGCCCTCTCGAGTCTTTTCTGCGTCCGGATGATGCCCGCGTAATTCCACATCGTCGTGCGGATCGTCAGCCAGTCCTGGTTGATCAGGGCCGGGTCGATCGCCTCTTCCCTCTCGGGATAGTACCATTCATGGATCCTGGATTCCCGGTAAGGAACGCCGGGGTCAAAATGTTCGGCAATGTGGCGCGCTGCTCGCGTCCCCCAGACCAGGCCTTCAAGCAACGACGTCGAAGCAAGGCGGTTGGCGCCATGGAGCCCGGTGCACGAGACTTCGCCGACAGCATATAAGCCCTTGAGCGACGTCTTGCCCCACCCGTCGACGAGCACTCCGCCGCAGCAGTAATGCGCCGCTGGCACGACGGGAATCGGCTCCTTGGTAATATCGATACCGTATTGGAGACAGGTCCTGGAGATATTGGGGAACCACTTTTTGATGTCCACCTTTGCGTAAGATGCCAGGTCAAGCAGGACGTAGTCCGAATTGCTGTTGACCATCTCTTCATAGATGGCCCGGGTGACCTCGTCGCGAGGCGCAAGGTCCTTCTTGGGGCTGTATTTTTCCATGAACGTTCGACCTTTGCTGGTCTTGAGCCGCGCCCCTTCTCCGCGCACCGTCTCCGAGATTAAGAAGCTGTCAGCGTCCCGGTGATAGAGCGATGTTGGGTGAAACTGGATATATTCCATGTTGACGATGCGGGCTCCCGCTCTGTGGGCCATGGCATAACCGGCGCCGATGGCATCGCGCGGGTTCGACGTATGCAAATAGACCGCTCCGCATCCTCCCGTCGCCAGGACGGTCCGGGCGGCAAATATTGTCTCTACCTTATTCTTTTTATTATCAAGAATATAGGCGCCGATGCACTCCGGCTCTTTATAATAGGCGATCGGGTCCTTCGAATGGTGGGGAACTGTCAGAAGGTCCACGGCGGTGTGTTCGGCAAGCAAAGTGATATTCGGGTGTTTTTTTAGGGCATCAATAAATTTTTCTTCGATGGTTTTTCCCGTCGCGTCCAGGACATGAAGAATGCGGCGCCGGGAATGGCCGGCCTCCTGAGCATAATCCAGGGCGGCAGGAGAGCTCCGGGTGAACGGGATTTTCAGTTCGCCGATCAAGATCTTATCGACGAGCGGTTTGCTTTCTCGGACCAGAAGATCCACGGCTTCGGGGTTGTTGATGCCATCGCCGGTTTTTATGATGTCCTCTCTCAGGACCTTGGGGTTGTCGTCCGGACCGAGCGAAACGATGCCTCCCTGAGCCCAGTAGGTGTTGGCTCCCTCAAGGGCGGCGCTCTTCGTGATGACGACGACGCGCAGGCCTTGTTTGGCGGCTTCCAGGGCCGCGCTCGCGCCGCCGATCCCGCAGCCGATGACCAGGACATCCGTTTTTAGGCGTTTAGAGCTCATCGCTTGACCTTCCTTCGACGGATCTCGAGCTCGGCCCGCTTGATAGGTTGGGGCAGAACACCCAAAAACTCGAGGCTGAGATCGACCGAACTATAAGAATGGGTGAGTTTTCCCACAGAAATGTAATCGACGCCGAGCTTGGCGATCTTCCGGACATTATCCAGGTCGACATTGCCCGAGACTTCGATCTTCAAGCGCCCATCCACCCAATCCACGATCTTTTTCATTTGGGCGAGCGGCATGTTATCGAGCATGATCCAGTCCGCGCCGCTTTCGACGGCGTCTTTGGCCTGGCCGTAATTCGTGACTTCGACCTCGATCACTACGCCGCGCTCGGCTTTTTTCCTGGCTCGGCGGACGGCCTCTTTGATGTCTTCGCAAACCATGAGATGGTTGTCCTTGATCAGGACCATCGAGGACAGATCCATGCGGTGGTTCTCGCCGCCGCCCATCTTAACGGCGTATTTTTCCAGAGCCCGAAGGCCGGGCGTCGTTTTGCGCGTATCCAGAATTTTGGCTTTGGTCCCGGCGACCGCGTCCACGAATTTCCGCGTCGTCGTGGCGATGCCGGACAGCCGCTGAAGGAAATTGAGCGCCGTCCGCTCTCCTTTCAACAAAACGACGGCTCTTCCCTCGAGCTCTGCTAGAATATCGCCCGGCTTGAATGCCTGTCCGTCGCTCGAAAGTCTGTTGAACGACGTCCCGGGATCGATCTTCTGAAAGACGCGGCAGGCCACATCGATTCCGGCAAGAATCCCTTCTTGCTTGGCGACTAAGAGCGCCCGAGAAAGTGTTTTCGAGGGGACAACGCTTTCCGATGTGATATCGCCGCGCGGCATGTCTTCCTTGAGGGCCGCGGCGATGAGGGCCTCAATCTCTTTTGTTATCATTTCCAAAATTATAGGGCTTTCGGAGCAGTCAGTCAATTTGGAGCGGGAATTCCTAACGCTATGAAGGACTCGGAGGCATGCCTTCAAGGCTCTCTAATACAAACGCAATAAATAAAGTGACAATGTATGAGCGGCGCCTAGGCGGCCCTCAAGCCCCCGTAGCGGAGGGGGGCCCCGTCGGCTTTTCCGACGGAGGGAACCGACGGGACTGGTTCCCCGGGGCCCGGGGGCTGCGGGCGGCCTAAGCGCCGCCCGAACGGGGATGTCATTTTAATTAACACGTTGATATTAGTATGAGATTCCTCCTCAATAAATCTTGTCTCGACAGTCTCCCCCGTGTATATTAAACATAGGTTTTAGGAGGTGGGCATGACAACATCAAACCTGAGGAGTGACAGTGGCGGGTAAAATTTCGACGATCGCCGCACGGCTGGATCAGCTCTACGAATTCGACCGGGAGCCCGTGTCCCTCGACAAACTCCAATCGGGATCCAAGTTTGCCGGCCTTTTCGCCGGAGAGCACGTCGCCGCCACGGAATTCGTTATCGGCGCTTTCTTCGTCCTCCACGGCGTCACGGCCCGGGACCTCGTTTGGGGGCTTCTCCTCGGCAACCTGCTGGCCGTCCTGTCCTGGACATTCGTCTGCGCCCCGATCGCTGTCCGGACCCGCCTCACGCTGTACTGGTATCTCCGAAAGATCGCCGGCCCCGGCTTGACCGTGATCTATAACATCGCCAATGCCATCCTCTACTGCATTCTCGCCGGGGCGATGATCGCCGTATCGGCCACAGCCATCGGCCTGGCGTTCAACATCGAAACCCCTTCCCTATCGGATGTCTTCCCGGGCAGCGTCGGCTGGATCTTGATTACCATCGCTTTGGGCGCCGCGTTCACTGCCCTCGCTATTCTCGGCTTTGAAAAGCTGAGCAAATTTGCCCAAGTCTGCTCGCCCTGGATCTTCATCGTCTTTATCGCCGGCGCGCTGGCCATGCTCCCCCGCCTCGGTGTTCAATCGAATTTCAGCAATTTCTGGGATGTCGCCAAATCGCGGATCTGGAACGGAATCGCCGTGCCAGGACAGGACAAGTTCGGCTTCTGGCACATCCTCTTTTTCGCCTGGTTCTGCAACCTGGCCATGCACATCGGCCTTTCAGACCTGGCCATCTTTCGCTACGCCAAAAAATGGACCTATGGGTTGTATACGGCTTTCGGAATGTTCCCGGGGCACATGCTCGCCTGGATCTCGTCAGGCATCATGGTCGCAGCCGTCGGCCGCGAAATGAACCCGGGGTTGATGGCTTATGAGGCCGCAGGTTTAGCCGGCGTGGCAGGACTTATCCTGGCCGGCTGGACGACGGCCAACCCGACACTCTATCGAGCCGGATTGGCCCTCCAGGTCATAACGCCCAATTGGCCGCGCTGGAAGGTCACCCTCGCGGCCGGGACGATCACGACCGTCATTTCCTGTTTTCCCATCGTGTTCGTGAAACTGCTCAACTATGTGGCTATCTACGGCCTCGTCCTGATGCCGATCGGGGCCGTCGTCTTCGCCGAGCATTGGATCTTGCCGAAGCTCAAGATCGAACAATACCGCGCCGAAAAATATCAATGGCTGATCAACTGGCGGGCGCTGGTCGTTTGGGCCGGCACGCTCATGATTTGCTTCCTGCTGCCGCTCCATCTTTACTTCCTCTGGCTGCCGGGATATTTCATCGCCCTCGCCGGATACGTCGGGCTTCAAGCTCTCAAACGGAACGAAACATAAGGAGGCCCTCCATGGAACGCAAGATCATGGCCATTCTCGCCATCGTCAGCCTGTCGCTTTGCCTCATTTTTCCGATCGTTCACTTCCTGGGAAAGATCGACGCCGCCGGTTATAAATCCGGATTTCTTTTAGCTTCGGCGGCCTGGTTCATTTTCGCAACGCTCTGGATCACCAGTCCCAAAAATCGAATCAAAGACAAATAAAGGGACGCCGGAGCAAAGTCCTGGATCTTCGCCGACGAGATTGTTATCAACTAATTCGGGAACACATCAGGGTGTCCCGCTCATGATTAATTTCCGGTGAGATCAAACGAATATGTCCCTGAGCCGGTTCTGATGATCACGGCTTGAGCGGTCTCCCGGACGTCAATAATGCCGGGAACGCCTGGCTCGAGTTTCTTCTGGGCCCAGAATACTTTACCGCTGTCCCTGACAACGACATTCTGGAGATTGAACTTTGGCAGAACGACCTCTGCTTCGCTTCCGACAGGGATAATGACTTCCAAGGAAACGTTTTTCTCTGTCCGCTTCCAGGACGAAAGCACTCTTCCCCGCAGCGTGTCCACAGAGCCTGAAGCGTAGAAAAGATCCCTCACCATTTGCGGCTCGATGCGGATCTTTTCGAAACCCACGGCTCGCGGGTCTAAATTGATCCCCGCCAACGCCTTATACAGCCATGATCCGACGCTGCCGAACATCGGATGGTTGTGGGAATTCATGGACGGACCTTCCCGCTTCTGCCACAGCTCCCAGAGCGTCGTGGCGCCGTTCTCGATCATGTAGCCCCAACTCGGATAGGTTGTTTGCGTCGCAATATCATAGGCCAGGTCGGAATTCCCGAACCGGGTTAAAACCTCCATGATGTATTTTGTGCCGATGATGCCCGTCGTCAGATGAGAATTGTTTTTGTAGGCGAGGTTATTAAAGAGATTGTCCCACGCCTTCGCCCTCGCGTTCTCCGGCGCAAGCTCCAAGAAGAGGGCCAAAGCATTGGCCGTCTGCGTGCCGTTGGCGTAATTCCCGGTTTGAGGATCGAAATACTCCTTGTGAAACGCAGCTTTGATTTCCTCGGCCAGCTGGCTGTAGGCTTTCGCGCCTTTTTCGTTTCCCAGAATTTTGGAAATGTCGGCCAGGATCTTGACGTCGTAATAATAATAGAACGAAGAGACGATGCTCCCCGGCGTTTTCTCGACCGCGACCCAATCCCCGTAATAGCTGTATTTGAGGAGCCCGTTCTCGGCCTTCGAGCGGAGAAATTCGACATACTTTTTCAATCCTTCAACCTGATCTTCGAGGATCCTCTTGTCTCCATAATATTGATACATATACCAGCAAAGCAACGGATAGGCCGTCCCCCATGCAGGATCGGCTTGAGGTTTTCCCCAGATGTAGGGAACCGTGTCCGCAACCGCTCCCGCGTCATCCTGGACGTCGCGGATGTCCCGGATGAAGTTCGTGTAGAACGCGGCCATGTCGAAGTTCATCAGGGCTTCTTCGGCCGTGCCCTGGGCATCACCCATCCAACCCAT
>Ga0105152_10000466_pt1 | contig 11934 bp, 15 predicted proteins | sample LakBais05cmmetaG_FD_81534 | JGI IMG/M metagenome (GOLD analysis project Ga0105152, IMG submission 81534) | Lake sediment microbial communities from Lake Baikal, Russia to study Microbial Dark Matter (Phase II) - Lake Baikal sediment 0-5 cm | ecosystem: Environmental > Aquatic > Freshwater >...
CCATGCCAACCGCGGCCAATTCATCCTCAGCCTGCAGGACGGCATAGGTCTGCTTGCCATCCGTGGTCTTGCGTAGTTGCGGGAGAAAAACATTGAGCGATTCGGCCAGCGTGGAGGCCGGGGTGATGGGATACCAGGCGGCGAACTGCAGGCCGCCATAGATGGCGCCCAACGCCGCGGCAGTATTGCCGTCGGCCATGACAAAGCCGGAGGTGGAATCCATCTGTGCGACGGAATATGGATCGGACTTTTTCAGGTTTTGGGTAGCCCAGTCTGCGGCAGCTTTGATTGTGGTGAAATTGGAGTCTATGGCTTGTGCTTTGCCTTTGAAATGGAAACTCAATGCCTGCTTGATGGTTTCCATGTCAATGCCAAGCATATGCGCCAGGATGCCAACATAGACCATGTTCGCAATGTAATCTCGCAAAGCTGGGGAGACGTTCGCTGCGCGCGCCATTTGTTTAACCGGCATTGGATAGACGGAAATATCGCTGCGGGTGATGGGCAGTTTAATATCGTCATCGTAGAAAAAAGCTCCGCCAGACTGGACAGAGGCCAGATCCCGGGCAAACGAGACCGGGTTCAGGGTGACGACCACCTCCTGTTCGTCACGCCGGGCAATGAATCCGTCTTTGCTGACGCGGATGGTGTACCAGGTGGGTAAGCCCTAGATGTTGGATGGGAATAGATTCTTGCCGGAGACCGGTACGCCCATTTTGAACAATGCCCGCAATAACGTAACGTTAGCGGTCTGCGAACCGGACCCGTTGACGGTGGCGATGGTAACGGAAAAATCGTTGATTACTTTTTCAGACATGAAAACTCCTGCGTGTTTAGATGCAAAATTTGACAAAAAGAGGCCAATTGATGATAAATCAAACCGGCAAGAGGGTCAAGGGGAAAAAACTAGTTTGTGGTCGTTGCCGGGTGCCACAACACCCAATAGTTTCCGCCGGCCTCCATAACTTTCTCTGGACAATAAAAAAAGCCTGACGAGCAACCGTCAGGCTTTTGAGTTCAACTTTTCAGCAAATCTGTTATGATCGCGGCCATCAACGCCGCGCCGCGCGGCAGGGCCGCCTCATCAATATCAAACCTGGGATGGTGATGGCCGGCATCCAGTCCCTTTTCGGGATTGGCCGAGCCGATGAAGAAGAAGCACCCGGGCACTTTTTCCAGGACAAAGGCGAAATCTTCCGAGCCCATTGTAATGTAATTTGCGGTGTCCACGTCCGCTTCGGGGAACAGGCGGCGGGCAACTGCCTGGACGCGCGCAGCAGTCTCGGGTTGGTTGATCGTGGCGGGAGTCAGAATCTGCAGTTCAATTTCTGCCTAACAGCCCATCCCTTCGGCAATCGAATGGACCGTCTTCTCGAAGCGTTCCAGAACCCGGGTGCGGACCGCCGGCTCGAAGGTGCGGATTGTCCCGGTCATTTCGACCGCGGGCGGGATGACGTTAAATGTCTCGCCGCCGTGGATGGTGCAGACACTAACAACCGCCGTCTGCAGGGGCGCGATGTTACGGGCAACGATCCCTTGCAGCGCAGAGACAACCTGCGCCGCGGCCAGGATCGGATCCACGGCCAGATGAGGTACCGCGCCGTGTCCGCCTTTGCCGCGCACCTTGATTTTGAAGATTTCTGCTCCGGCCATGGCCGGGCCACTGGCAATGCCGACCCAGCCGACGGGCTTTTCGTTCCAGACGTGCAGAGCTAAAGCAACATCCACTTTGGGGTTTTCCAGCACACCGTCCTCGATCATTTTTTCCGCACCGCCCATGCCTTCTTCGGCAGGTTGGAACATGAACTTAACTGTTCCGGACAGTTGGCTGCGATGAGCGTTGAGCATTTTGGCAACGGTCAACAGGACGGCGGTGTGGCCGTCATGCCCGCAAGCGTGCATCACGCCGGGGTTCTGGGATGCATAGGGCGCGCCGGTCTCCTCGTGGATGGGCAGGGCGTCCATGTCGGCACGGACGAGCACCACCGGGCCTGGTTTGGCTCCTTCGATCAGGGCCACCACGCCCGTCCCGCCAACCCCGGTATGCACTTCCAGACCGAGAGCGGTCAATTCTTTGGCGACAATTCCAGCCGTGCGGACTTCGTGGAAGCCGAGTTCCGGATGGGCGTGGAAGTCACGGCGCATGGACTGGGTGTATTCGAATAAGGCCTGGGCTTCAGAGAGAAAATCGGGCATGGGGTACCTCACTTGTCATAATGGATTAAGTTGTCACTATGCAAATTTAAGCACGCGGAATTTTTCTTCGTAGCGCGGGGCTTCGTCGGTGCTGTCTTCAGTATGGCGAGAACGCATCCGCTGCTCGAAAGTGAGCGGGTCGCCTATCTGGGACTTGTGCTCTTTCAGTGCGTTCATTTTCACTTCCCAGGTGTCGGTTACATCCAAGGTGACTGTTGGGCTGGCAGCCAACGAGACCCATACTTCGCGCGGAGTATGGGGCTGCAGCCCTTCGTTTTTGAGCAATTCGGGAAAGAAGTGACCGTTCCCGGCGGCGGGAAAGACGGCATCCAGCACGACCTGTCCGGCAGCGCGGTGGTCGGGATGGTTGACTCGTCCGAACCAGGAGTAGAGCAGGGTGGGGTCGCAGGTGACGAGGATGTCGGGTCTTTCGCGACGGAGGAGGCGCACTATTTCCCGGCGTAGTTCCAGGCTGGGGACGAGATAACCGTCCTCCAGGTCCAGAAAACGCACCGACCGGGCGCCGATGACCGCTGCGGCATTCTGTTGTTCTGTCTGGCGGATGGCGCACAACTGTTCCGGTGTCACTTCTGGTCCGCCACCTTTATTGCCATTGGTCAGCAGGAAGTAATGGATTTCGTGACCGGCTCTGGCCCAGCGGGCGAGCGTGGCCCCACAGAAAAATTCCGGGTCATCCGGATGTGCCAGGATGACCAGGATTTTTTGGGATTTCTCCCAGGCATCGGGAGCTTTCTGACTATCTTCGCTCATGCTTTTCTTTTTCGGGCTTGGGGCAATTCTCACACGGTTCTTGGGATTTGCGCCGCAGGGCCTCCAGTTCGTCCCAGGGTTCCACTTCTTCACGTGCGAATTCCCGCCAGCCCACGTCGGGCAGGTCCACGCGGATGGTCATTTGCAATGGATTTACGTCAACGACTTTGCCTTCGCCCAGCGGGGTGACGACACGTTTATTCCGTTTGGGCAATTCCTTGCGGGCGGCGGCATACTGCTCGTATTCGTAGACCAGGCAGCAGCGCAACCGTCCGCACATGCCGGTAATTTCGGTCGGCGTGAGCGAGATGCCTTGCTCTTTCGCCATTTTGATGGAGATGGGGCTGAACTCGGTCAGGAACCTGGAACAGCAGCGCGTTTCCATGCCGCAGGCGCCCATCCCACCCAGCATCTTCGCCACGTCGCGCGGACCGATTTGCCGCATTTCCACCTGGGGCTGCTGGTAAAGTTGCTGCATGTCGTGCCGCAGGGATTTCAGGTCGGCCTTGTCCTCGGTCTCCGTGCTGTACATCAGGCTGAGGCGCGAGCCGTCGAAGGAAAATTCGGCGGCGACGATCTTGACGCCGGATAGTTTCAGGTGCGCGGCGCATTCCCGGCAGGCGATCATCGCCTCGAGTTCTTTTTGTGCCCACATACGCCGCAGAATCAGATCGCGCGGGGTGGCGATACGCTCTATTGGTTTCCACGTCCCTTCGGATGGCGAAGCGGGGTTTTCGACAATTTGCGTAACCTCGCCCAATTGCTTGCCGCGCGAGGTCTCAACGATGACGTGGTCGCCGACTTTGATCTGCGGGATGGCGGATGCGTCAAAGTGATAGGCTTTGCCAATTTGTGCAAAACGGACACCAACGATAAATGGTTGCATGGCAGGGATTATACCGTAGAGACGACCCGCCGGGTCGTCTCTGGGAAACTAGAGGATGTTGATCTTTGGGATGTTATTTTGTTCCAGGGCTGTGACACTGACCCGGGCTGCGACCTGCCCGGCGATGGATTTGAGCGCTTGCGCGGCTGCCGAATCGGGCCGGGACGCCACAATTGGTTCACCGGTATCGCCGCCGATTCTCACCGACTGTTCCATCGGCACCGCGCCCAGGAAGGGCACTTTGGCAACCCGCGCCAGGTCTTCGCCGCCGCCGGAACCGAAAAACTCGCCGCGCATGTTTTCGATGACGCCCAGGATGGGCACTTCGAGGGTGCGGAACATCTCCAGCCCGCGGCTGGCGTCTTCGAGCGAGACGGCCTGGGGCAAGGTCACAATAACCACGCCAGAGAGCGGCAGGGTCTGCGCCAGTGACAGAGGCACATCGCCGGTACCGGGTGGCAGGTCAATGATAAGATAGTCCAGTTCACCCCATTCCACGTCAGACAGGAACTGGCGAATGGCGGAATTGAGCATCGGACCGCGCCAGATGAGCGGCTGTCCGGGCTTGACCAGGAAGCCCATGGACATCAATTTGACGCCGTAGGCATCCGCCGGGATGAGTTTGTTCTCTTTCGTGCCGGGAATATCGTGGATGCCCATCATCGTCGGGATGTTGGGGCCGTAGATATCGGCGTCCATCAAGCCGACGCGCGCTCCGCTCTGCGCCAGGGCCACGGCCAGGTTGGCGCTGACTGTGCTCTTGCCCACGCCGCCCTTACCGGAGGCCACTGCGATGGCGTTGCGGACGGGGAGCTGCAAAAGTCCGCGCAAGCGCCCGTCAGCAGGGACGTTGGCATCCATCTTGATGTTGACAGTCTTCACGCCAGGGACGGTCAGCGCGGCCTGGCGGGCAGCTTTTTCGATACTGCCCTTGAGCGGGCAGGCCGGCGTGGTCAGGAGGATGGTAAAGCTGACCGCCTCGCCCTTGATTTCCAGGTCGCGGACCATATTCAACGTGACCAGGTCTTTATGCAATTCGGGTTCCTGGACTTTGCTCAGAGCGGCCAGAATTGTTTCAGCGGAGATTTTCAGGGACATGGCTACCTTTTGATAGATTTATTTATGCCATTCAGCGGCACACTTATTCTGTAAGAACACGACCACTTCAGTCCTGGCCGTCTCGAACAGTCCGGTTAATTCTTCGTCCGAGCCGTGGAAACGCTTGAGGGATTGTTTGGCACAGACAGTGCAGCCATGGATGGCGCGGTATGAATCGGCATTACAGGTTCCGCAATTGTTCAAGCGTGCCATCATCAGGATGAATGCCATCTGTTCTGGGCTATCCGGCCCGGTTTTTTCCACAGCCGCGACCAGCTCCTGCCACGTTGTGCCACGTTCGTTGCAGAGGGGCGAGATGCCGCGGGGAGGAAAGATCAGGTCGGTGTCAGGGTTATACATTTCGACCGTTATTCGCCTTGACCTGTGCGGGAGGCTGCCTTGGCAGCCCGTGCGGCATCTTCGCGTCTCGCGTTAACCGGACGGATGCTTTCGTAATAGCTGGCCGATTTCGACAACCTGGATTCGTCGTACACGTTGCGATGGAAGGAAGCCAGTTCGTAATCATGATCCATTTTAATGGCGTCAAACGGGCAGAATTCAGCACACAAACCGCAGTTCATGCAGATATCCGCGTCAATATTAAACTTGGCCGGGTCTGGAATCGGGCGGCCAGTGGCGGGATCGGTGGAGCGGACGATCCAGATGCACTGCGGCGGGCAAACTTTGGCGCAGATTCCGCAGGAGGTGCACCGCAGGGGCTTTTCCCCGTTCGGGCCTTCATCATAAACCAGGAACGGCACAAAGCGGAATTCTTCCGGGACCGGGATTTTTTCTTCCGGGTATTGCACGGTGAAAATGCCACGCGCATCCTTGCTGCCGCGGTGGGCGATGCCTTTATCAGTGTGGTAACGTTTGCCCAACCAGCTCAGATCGTCGAGGTAGGTTTCGGCAAAGCGCTTGAGACTAACGCTGAGGCCTTTTAAGATACCTTTACCATACAGTTCGCTCATGGGTTTCTCCTACCGGTCCACTTCACCGAGAACAATGTCAATCGAGCCGAGCACGGCCACCAGGTCGGCCACTTTCTGTCCAATGCATATCGGGCCGAAGGCGGTCAGGTTGATGAACGATGGAGCGCGGACGTGGTAGCGCCAGGGGGTGGGCTTGCCGTTCGAGATGACATAGAAACCGAGTTCGCCCTTAGGACCCTCAACCCGTCCATACGCTTCGCCGGGCGGGACGCGCACCTGATACATCGGCTTTAGAACCATCACCGGCCCATCCGGAAGCTGCTTGACCGCCTGCTGGACAATACGAATGCTCTGGCGGATTTCGTCAAAGCGTACCATCAGCCGGTCGTAGATGTCACCATTTGTGCGCACAACCACGTCAAACTCGAAGCGATCGTAGATGGAATAGGGTTCGGCGCGGCGCACGTCGTAAGGGATGCCGGAAGCGCGCAGTAATGGGCCGGCGGCAGAATACTTGATCGCATCTTCGGCGGTTAGAACGCCCTGTCCGATCCCGCGCGAGCGGATAATTTCGTTTTCGCTCAAGAAGCGGTCAATTTCGTCAATTTTGCGCGGCAGCCGTTCAAAGAACAAGCCTTTGATTTTCTGGAGAGTACCTTCCGGGAGGTCCCGGGCGACGCCGCCAAAGCGGAAGTAGTTACACATCATGCGCGAACCGGAGACTGCTTCGAAGATGTCCAGGAGCAGTTCGCGCTCTTCCAGGGCATACAGCATCGGGGTAAAGTACGCGCCCAGATCGTTGAGCAATGCACCGATTGCCATCAAGTGGTTGGCGATACGGGTCATTTCGGCCATCATCACCCGGATGTATTCGGCGCGTTCCGTCGGTTTGACATTCATCAGTTTTTCAACCGCCAGCGCGTAGCCGAAGTTATTGCTCATGGACGAGAGGTAGTCCAGACGGTCGGTGTAAGGCATGTTCATGATAAAGGTATTGCGCTCACCGATCTTCTCGTGGTTGCGGTGCAGGTATCCCATCACCGGTTTCAGGTTGACGATTTTCTCCCCGTCCAGCACAACGGCGACGCGGAAGACCCCATGCGTGGAAGGGTGTTGCGGACCCATGTTGACGATGATGTGGTCGGTGTCCAGGCCGACCTCGTCTTTTTGATATGTGCGCAGGGCCTCGTAGAGGGCTTTCTCCGGGTCAAAGGTCTGGCTTTCCGGGTTGAACCCATCGGGGTAGGCAATATTGTCACCGTATAGGTTTTTGCTCTCGGCCATGATCATCCTGCCTTCTGGCCAGCTCGATTTCAAGGGCTTGGCTTCTTCTTCGAAGTAAGGCTCGTGCCAGTCTTTGCGCATGGGATGACCGGCAAAGCCTTCCCACATCAGGATGCGGCGCAGATCGGGATGGCCGGTGAATTTGATGCCGAACAGATCCCAGGCTTCGCGCTCCTGGAGTTCCGCGCCTGGATAAATGGAGACCAACGAAGAGACTTCCATCGGGTCTGCGCGCGGGACCTGGATCTTGAACACCACGCCCGCTCCGCCGGTGGTCTTGTAAACATGGTAGACCACTTCCATCTTGCCTTCAGGCAGATAGTCCACTGCGGTAACGGAGGAGAGGTAATCGAAGCCGAGTTCGTCGCGTAGTGCGGTAGCGAATTCGAGCAAATTGGAATTATCCAAAATCCAGCCAGAGTAACCGGGGCGGGTATCGGGGCTAAGAACACCTGGGAAACGGGCGGACAGATCAAGGGTCTGAGCAGGTGCAGGGGTTGCCATGTCCGTCTCCTAGTTCTTTTCGCTGTTATGGATGAGTGTAATTTTGCGCGGGTCAATCAGGTCCGGGCCAAGCATTGGGACAGGGATTTCGGCCATATCCGGGCCTTTCTGATACCAGCGGGCGGTCTTGATGCGTTCACCCTTGATCTTTTCCTGGATTTTCATCAGGCCGTTGAGCAGGGCTTGCGGGGTGGGCGGGCAGCCAGGGACGTATACGTCCACCGGGATGAACTTGTCCACGCCGGAGACGACGTTATACCCTTCTTTGAAGGGGCCGCCCCCAGAAGCGCAGGCGCCCATTGCCAACACGTACTTCGGTTCCGGCATCTGGTTGTACAGGCGCACGATGATGGGAATCATTTTCTTCGTCACCGTGCCGGAGATAATCATCAGGTCGCTCTGGCGCGGGGATGGGCGCATGATCTCCATGCCGAAGCGGGCTATGTCAAAACGGCTGGCGGCAGTGCAGATCATTTCGATGGCGCAGCAGGCCAGTCCAAACATCAGCGGCCATACGGAGGCGCTCCGGCCCCAGTTGTAAATTTTGTCGAGGCTGGTGATGGCGACCTGTGCTTGCAGTTCGGGAGGAATTTCATAATCGGGGGAATTCAGTTCGTTCGATTCCATGCGGATTCTCCTGGGATGAAAATAATCAGTTCAAAGCGGACAGATTATAGCCGAGAGATGATGGTGCGTCAATTTGATTATGCAAATATATATTTGCATAATTGGTATAATCAACAGGATGAAACCTACGACTCGCTTGCGCATTCTTGACCACTTCCGCAAACACCAGACGGCTTCGGTGAGAGAATTGAGTCGCCTTATGGGGATGACCGGGGCAAATATTCGCCATCATCTGGCAGTCTTGGAATCAAACGATCTGATTGAGATTGTCGGCCAGCGGAAAGAGGGTCGGGGGAGGCCGCTGCATGTCTACGGGTTATCGCGGCGGGTGCAGGGGGACGGGTTGGATAAACTGGCCGGGACGCTGTTCGACATCTGGCTGGGCGGCGCGCCAGACGAGAGCCGGGAAGCAGGCTTGAGGTCCGTGGCAGAGCGGCTGGCGGGCGTCACGGACGTCAAGATCCCGGTTATGAAGCGGCTGATCCGGGCGGTCGAGCGACTGAACGAATTACACTACCAGGCGCGCTGGGAAGCGAGCGCGGCGGGAGCGCGTCTCATCCTGGGGCATTGTCCGTATGCGGCAATTGTCGCCGACCACCCCGAATTATGCCGGATGGATGCATTTCTCCTGGAAACGAGGCTTGGCTCATCCGTTGAGCAGACTGCAAAATTGCAGTTGAGCGACAAAGGCCTGCCTTTTTGTGCTTTCCTGATGGTAGGGAACTTATGAGCATCAGAAGGATTATTCCATTACAATTGTTCAGGATGGATGACATTTGCGCATCCAAAGAATATTGAATTTGCTGTCCCCGGAGGGATTGCCATGAAAAGACAATCCGTAACACGATGGTTGCCCGTTCTCATCCTGGCAGGCTTGCTCGTGATGCTCCCATCGCAATTCGCCCGTGCGGATACCGGGCCGAAACCCACCATGAGTTTTTCATTCATCTATGAGATTAATCCGGCACCGGAGATCTCTTCAGGCTCTTTGCTGGATTGTACCGATGCAGACTGCGCAGAGGCCGAACCGCTTCAGCAACTTGGCCCTCAGCATTTTGATTGTTCCACTTCTTCCTGCTTTTCCATGGCCTATGGTTACAGTGACTATCACCGCCTTGTCCTGGTATTTTCGGACGGTGTGACCCGTCAGAGTAACATTTTCACGAAAACGCAATTTGCCTCTGAATACGAAGTCACCGTGTAAGCCGATCACATGCAGGTGGTGGAACAACTTGGCGGCGCTACTTGGCCGGTGTCTGGAAACACGTTTCTCAACCTGCTGCTTGGCTTATGCTTCTTCTGTCTATCTACCGCCATTCTTGTCATTCTGGTCGTGCTGTTGGTCAAGGCGGGAAAGCCGGAGGCAACATTCAAGTCACTGCTCGGATGGTTTATTGCTGCTTGGATTCTTACAATCCCGTACTTGCTTGTCAGCCTCCTGCTGACGCGCGGACTGGTCACAACGCTGGCAGTGGAACTCTTGCTCGGTGCGCTTTTCGTGGGTTGGCGCAAACGCCCCGCCGGGCTCGTCCTGACCGTCATCCTGCTTCTAAATCTCGTGACTCAACCAGCCCAGTGGCTTACGGTCAGCGGGTTCAGCGGACAGTATCCTGTCCTGGCGCTGCTCTTCGCCGAACACTGGTCGTCTGGCTGGTGGAGGCGGGCGGGTTGTTCCTAGCCCAGCGGAAGACCATCAAGTTTGGCGAAGCGCTTTTGGTCAGTCTCGCCTTGAACGCGGCCAGTTTCGGAATTGGCTTGCTCTTACCTTTCTGACAGGAGAATCGGCATGGACTGGATCGTTTTTCTTCACACCTTTGTTTTCATCGCTTTCTGGTTGACCAACCTTTCCTTTCAACAGGCGGTCAATGAATTCCTGTCGGATGGGACCGGTCTGCGCATTAACTACCTGCTTATTTTTATCATCTTTACTGCGCTCGTCGGTCTGTGGAGCGCAATTCGCCTGGGCCTGAAGAGGAACGCCCGCAAGGGGGGTCCGGTTTAGCTTTCTCGCCTCGTCGGTGGGTTTTACCTGCTGTTTTTCTACGGTAGTTTTATCGTCCTGTTTCTCAAGAACCCGGTTCAGGTGGCCCGGCTGGGACAGTTCGTGCAGTACTTCCGTCTCTTTGTGGATGCCGCCTTTTTGCTCCTGGCTGCCTGGGGGCTGAGGAATTGGCTGGGCCGGCAGACGAAACTCTGGAAGAAATGGCTCGGTGCGGGCCTGCTCGTTCTCCTGTGGCTGGTCCCCGTTTTCTGGACCCCGGGGGCTGTCTTGCGTGGACCACTGCCCGAGAAGCCGCTGTTGATCGCCCATCGCGGCGCTTCGATGCTGGCACCGGAAAATACGTGGGCCTCCATGCAAAAAGCCGCCGACCTGGGGGTTTACGGCCTCGAAACGGACATCACGATACGCCGGGACGGGGTTCTGTTCCTGATGCACGATTCCACCCTGACGCGCACGACGAACGTTGCCGAAATCTTTCCGCAGCGGGCAAAGGATTCAGCGGATAGTTTCACCTGGAATGAGTTGGCTCAACTCAACGCCGGTCAATGGTTTGAGGAGCAGGACCCATTCGGTACAATTGCCTCCGGCCTCGTCTCTCCGGAGCAGGCTGCGTTATATCGCGACGAACCAGTCCCGACCCTGGCAGACATGCTTGCCATCCTGCAGGCCAACAATTTGCGCTTTATCTTCGATTTACGCATCCCGCCCGCGGAGCATCCCTTTGCGGACCAGACGCTCGACCTGTGTCTGGCGGAGATAAAGGCCTCAGGCGCGGCGGCCCGCACCTGGGTCCTGGTTGGCCCGGAAGATATCCTCAAGGTGGGGGCGGCTCTACCGCAGGCCATCCTATCCGCCGGGATTGACTACAGCCGGGCACCTGTTCCGCAGGAACTGGTTGCGGCCGGTTACCAGTTGGTTAACAGCGAGTTCGGCCTGTCGAACGGCATGCTCCAGGCTTATCAGCGTTCAGGGTTGTGGGTCAACCTGTGGACGTTGGACGAACCCTGGCAATATTCCCGCTTGTGGCTGGCAGGGGCGGACTCGGTCACGAGCAACAATGTCCACGTGCTGGCTGGCATGACAAAGCCGGTGATGGCGCTGTCGTATTCGGTTTATCTGGTGGTGTGGGGGCTAGCGGGTATTCTGGCGGCGGTGCTGGCACGTTCCCGGTTGAAATCCGGAGAAGGTATTTACAGGGTACTGCGTAAATATCTGAACCAAAATCCCATGTAATGCGAGCAATTCGGCAATAGGAGATTCAGAGATTTATGCAAGAAGCAGTAATGGTCTTGCAAGGGTGCTATAATGATCGAGCATCGACTCAAAAAATTATGAGGAAGAATATTCCAGAAGGATGAACCCTTGCCAACCGTAAACTATAAATACGAAAAGCGTCAAAAAGAACTGGAAAAGAAAAAGAGGAAGGCTGAAAAAACACGGCTTAAAGAGAACAAGAAGAATATTAAGCCGGAAGAGAAACCAGTTCCATCTTCAGAAAAATAGAGATATTTTTTTCGTAAAAAGATGGAGTGTGGGATGTTTTTGGCGAACTTCCCTCGCCAAAAACATCCCACTTTCCCCTTTTATTGAGATGAGACTAAAGATGATCGTTATTTCAGACATGATGGGGACAC
>Ga0105152_10000467_pt1 | contig 11930 bp, 6 predicted proteins | sample LakBais05cmmetaG_FD_81534 | JGI IMG/M metagenome (GOLD analysis project Ga0105152, IMG submission 81534) | Lake sediment microbial communities from Lake Baikal, Russia to study Microbial Dark Matter (Phase II) - Lake Baikal sediment 0-5 cm | ecosystem: Environmental > Aquatic > Freshwater > Lake...
AACTCTCTATGACTTATCTGAATGGAACACCGGGCAAAAAACATCCTTGGATATCGTCGTATTGGTGGATTCCCCCTCGTTGCGATGGGTGCTTCGAGATTGGAATCAGGTGCGTTTTGCCTCCGAGCTGACCGCCGATGACCTCCCAGCGACGCTGATTACCTATAAAGATCAAGCTACTCCCAGGTTAACGGATGTGTATCGGGGGCAAGATTTTGCCTGGGACGTATTTCAGGGCTGGCAAGGGATCATACCTGTGGATTTTATGCGTTGGTTGGCATTCCGGCAGGCGCCAACCCAATCAATTCAGGTTATCTTATGGGCGCGGGCCGATCTATTTCCGGAGGGGGTCTTAAGCACTCAGGGTGGAACAGCACCGAATCCCTGAGGAGGGTGTTTTAGTAAAGAAGTGAGTCAGATGCCAGCCGGAATTGAACCGTCCGATCAAACTTTCCACAGCATCACCATAGATGGTCCTGCCAGCTCAGGTAAAAGCACTTTAGGGAAAGGGTTAGCCGATTATTTAGGTTACCTTTACTTTGATACCGGGGTTATGTACCGCGCCGTCACCTGGATTGCCCTTGAACGCGGTGTGCCGGTGGATGACGAAGGTGCTATCACAACTTTGGCGCAGGAGTTACAAATCGACGTGCGTCCACCCTTGCAGGATGACGGAAGAGCTTATGATGTGATAGTCAATGGGGGCGATGTTACCTGGGAAATTCGGGGCGCGCAGGTCGAGGCGAGTGTATCGGCGGTGTCTGCCTATGCGGGCGTGCGGAAGACCCTGACTGCCGCCCAACGCCGGATTGGATTAAGAGGCAAGGTTGTCATGGTTGGGCGAGATATCGGGACAGTGGTTCTGCCGGAGGCTGGTCTCAAGATATACCTGGACGCCTCGGTGGAAGAGCGCGCCCGCCGGCGCTGCCTGGAGCTCCAAGGGCGGGGTATTCAGGCGGATTATGCCGAGACCTTGAGTGCTTTAAAGGCTCGCGACCAGATCGATTCCACCCGCCAGGTGGCTCCTCTTCGCCCTGCACCGGATGCCATCATTATGTTTTCGGATAATTTGAGCATTGATCAGGTGCTTGATCGAGTAAAAGAATTCGTTAAAGGTCGTAAAGCTTGAACCCTACCTATTCGATATCTTTTCAGCAACGCGTAATGCGGTCTATCTTGAGAACTGCCTTTCGCACTCTTTTCCACCTCTTTGGCGGCGTAGTCATCACCGGTCGTGAAAATGTGCCCAAGAAAGGCGCATACATAATTGCGATCAATCATGTCTCCATTTATGACCCACCTTTTATCGTGTCATTCTGGCCTAAACCGCCCGAGCTCTTGGGAGCAGTTGATGTCTGGCACAAGCCTGGTCAATCTACTTTAGTCCGGTTGTATGGCGGCATTCAGGTCCATCGCGGAGAATATGATCGTCAGGCTATCGTAGCGGCTTTATCGGCTTTAAAAGCCGGGTACCCGCTGTTAATCGCCCCAGAAGGTGGCCGGTCCCATACGCCCGGACTGCGGTCGGCTAAGCCGGGTGTGGCATTTCTAGTTGAAAAAGCACATGTGCCGATCTTACCGGTTGGGATCGTGGGTACTACGGAGGATTATTGGCACCGGGCAACGCGCTTAGAGCGCCCCACGCTCGCGATGCATATCGGTGGCCCTTTCCACTTGTCTCCGCAGAAAAACGAGGGCGAAGCGCATAAAATTACCCGCCAAAAAATTGCGGACCAGATCATGGTTCATATTGCTGCCCTTCTGCCTCAAGAATATCGAGGCGTATATTCCATTTTCGTCGAAGGAGCTCATCATTCATGATTGCTGATAGCGTTGAACGACCCAATACACTCAAAGGTAGTTATCGCCATAGCCGATGGGATCTGCGACGCCGTTTCCTGCGTTTCTTGATCCAGAATATCGGCTTTAACCTGCTAGCGAAAGTAGATCATATTGTAGGGGTAGAAAATATCCCTGTACAGGGTTCTGCCATTATTATGATCAACCATGTAGCCTTTATTGATTCGATCGTCACCTTGAATTGCGTCCCGCGAAATATTGTCCCGATGGCGAAGATCGAAGTCTATAATTATCCATTCATTGGCATTTTCCCGCGTATCTGGGGGGTGATTCCGGTGCGCCGTGAGGAGATCGATCGGCAGGCCATCCGGCAAGCTCTGGACGTTTTGCATGCTGGCGAGATGATCCTGATGGCGCCCGAAGGCACGCGTGGTCCGCAGCTTCAGCAAGGGAAAGTCGGGGTGGCTTACATCGCCAGTCGCAGTGGAGCGCCGGTTATCCCAGTCGCAATTACCGGCACGCCAGGTTTTCCTGCTTTACGGTTTTCGGCGCGTTGGCGAGAGCCAGGCGCTTCTGTAAGGTTTGGTCGCCCGTTTTCCTTTCGTTCAGACTTAAAACACCCAAGCCGGGATTTGCTCCGTCAGATGACGGATGAGGCTATGTATGTCCTGGCTTCTATGTTGCCAGAAGAAAAACGGGGGGTTTATTCGGACCTGACTAAAGCCACTCAGGAAACCATCTGTTGGGTGTAAATCTGCTATAATCATTGCATTATTATAGTGCTGGTTTTCTTCTATCCTTTGTCAGATGACTACTGGCATATCTGATGCAACGATTCGCTTATGTCAATTGAGCCATTCCTGTTTGCCAACCCCATCTATATTGAAGCACCCGCAGGTCTGATTGGCTGGTTGGGTTGGCTGGTAATACTGGCTAGCGTTGCGTTTTTTTTACGTAAATGGTGGGGTTATAATAAAAAGCGTTGGACGTTGACCCAGTGGGGGATATTACTTTTTCTCATTATCTTGCTGCCAGTGACAAACTTGTTTGTAGTATTACGACTTCCGGCTGGGGAAGCGCTGCCACCGCTAGGGAAACCGATTGAGCCGGTTGGTCCGGCGATGGTGGTTTTCGCTGCTTTACCCTGGGCTTTGGCGGCAGGTTGGTTGGGACCAGCCGCAGCAGCCATCCTGGCGGCTCTGTCTGGATTAGCCCTGTCCCTTTGGGATACTCACAGTCTGTTTACACCTCTCGAGTTTGCGGGACTAGGATTATGCTTTAGCGCCCTCCTGAACCAGCGTTACCGGACATTATTCTATAAAGTTCTCCGCCATCCCCTGGCGTCTGCATTACTTTTAGCGATTGGGTATCCCTTACTCTTTCTGGTCGATACGGTTCTGACAGCCCAGGGGAGCCTGGTCAGCCGGCTAGATTATGCTTTTACCCATGTGGTTTACGCGGTACTGGCAGTTGGGGGTACATTATTCATAGGAGGGCTATTCGCTGAGGTCGCCGCGCTTATTTTACCTGCCCTGTGGGGGAACCATTCCCCATTAGAGCCATCTCCGGCTGAACGTAAGCTAGAAACGCGCTTTTTACACAGTATTACCCCCCTGGCAGCTATCCTTTTACTGCTCCTCATGATCGGAGATTGGCTGGTTGCGGGAAATTCTGCCCGCGAGATGATCAGAGAGCGGATGGATAGTACCGCAAAGGTGGCGTCAGATACTTTACCCTTTTTCTTCGATTCCGGTCAGAGCTTGATCCTGCAGCTTGCACGGGATACGCGCCTGTATACCGAACCCATCGAACGACTACCGCAGGTATTAGGACAGGATCTTCGTTCTGTTCCATTCTTTAACCAATTATTTTTTCTGGATCAAGATGGGCACTCGGTCGCTGGATATCCGGTGGGTAATTACCTGAATTCTTCTCCATCTCCAGAGGAGCTGATGGGAGTGCAATATTCTCTGCATGGCGTGCCGATCCAGTATTATACGATCCCACCCGAAGAGGGCAAAACGACTGCCCGAGTCACTTTCATCGCCGCAGTAGTAGATGACCAGTCGCAAGTCAGGGGGGTGTTGGTCGGGCGTAGCGACCTGGAATCCAATCTAATGACCCAACCAATTCTTTTAGCAATTCGGACCACCGTCGGTTCTGATGGTGAGGGAATGTTGATAGATGCCAATGGGCACATTCTTTTCAGCGCCGATCCTGCTCTCGTGATGGAAGATTATACCGGGCGGGTTGCTGATAGCACTTTATTTTACGATGAGATCGCTCCGGATGGGACGCGCCGTTTAATTTTTTTCCAGCCCATCCGCGGTCATCCTTGGAGTGTGGTACTGGCGATCCCGGCTCGTCGGGCGCAGCAGATGGCGCTTAATATCGCGGTGCCCTTACTTGGGATGATCCTTTTATTGTTCCTTTCTGCGACTGTTTTATTGCGCCTCGGATTAAGGGTAGTGACAGTTTCCTTGAAGAATCTCGGTATCGAGGTAAACAGAATTTCGGGTGGCGAGCTGGATCACCCGTTACCGGTTGGAGGAGAGGATGAAATTGGGCAGCTTCGGCGTGCCTTCGAGCGCATGCGCCTCAGCTTGAAAGCACGCCTGGATGAGCTGAACCGTTTACTGGTGGTCAGCCAGGGAGTGGCTTCCAGCCTCGAAATTAGCGAGGCCATCAAACCTGTCCTTGAAGCGGCTCTCGCCATGGGAGCCTCTTCTGCCCGGATCGTGCTTGCTCCCGTCGCAACTACGGATATTAAGACAGATCTGTCGGCTCCCACCCATTTTGGTTCAGGTCCTTCGGGTGAGCTTTATAGCACCTTGGATGAACAAATCCTGTCATTAACCCGTAAGCAAGAGCGGATCGTCGTGAATAATTTTGCCCGCGTCAGGTTGGTTACGATCACTTCGGGCACCCCTCGACCGGAGGCCATCCTGGCTTTGGCGCTTCGCCATGAAAATTTGTATTATGGGGCGCTCTGGATGGCTTACGACCGGCCTCACCAATTTACGGAAGACGAAATCCGGTTTATGGTCACCGTGGCGGGTCAGGCAGCTCTTGCGGCAGCCAACGCCCAGCTTTTCCAAAGCGCTGAAGTGGGTCGTCAAAGACTGGCTGCCATCCTGGCTTCCACTCCTGATCCAGTTCTGGTCACCGATCAACAAAATTGCCTCTTGCTCTCTAACCCGGCTGCCTGGCAGGTGCTGGGGACGGAGACTAGCGATGGAAAAGCCATTGAGCAGGTGATTGAACAAAAAGAGCTCTTGAAACTATTAAGTATTTCGGCTGAGGATAAACAATCCGCTGAAATCGCCTTAGTGAATGGTCGGGTCTACCTGGCTACGGCTTCCTCAGTCCAATCTGATGGGCAGCGCGAAGGGCGAGTTTGTGTCTTGCGTGACATTACCCATTTTAAAGAGCTGGATGCCTTGAAATCGGAGTTCGTCGCGACTGTGAGTCATGATTTACGCTCACCCCTTACTTTGATGCGCGGTTATGCGACCATGCTTGAAATGGTTGGGGAGCTGAATGAGCAGCAAATCAATTACATGAAGAAAATTGTTGTCGCAGTCGAGAGCATGTCTCACCTGGTAAATAACCTTTTGGATCTGGGTCGCATCGAAGCCGGGATCGACTTGCAGCTTGAGATGGTATTGGTACAGGATGTGGTTGAACGGGTTACTGGCTCACTTAAGATGCAGGCAATGCAAAAGCACGTCCAATTGGTGGTGGATATCCCTTCACAGACCGCGCCTATTATAGAAGCAGACCAGGCATTATTACACCAGGCGCTTTATAACCTGGTAGAAAATGCAATCAAGTATACCAATGGGGGGGGAATGGTAAATGTGAGTGTGCGAGTACGGCAGGATAACCTGGTATTTGGGGTGAATGATACCGGGATCGGGATTGCTCCGGTTGATATCCCGCGTTTGTTTGAAAAGTTTTACCGGTGGGGGCAACGGGAGGCGAAAAAACAACCCGGAACCGGGTTGGGTCTGGCGATTGTGAAATCGATCGCCGAACGGCACAATGGCAAGGTGTGGGTAGAAAGCCAGCTAGGGAAGGGCAGTACTTTCTACCTCATGGTCCCCATCCGCCAACCACAACAGGCGGACAAGGCTTTGAAACCTGTTCCGTAAATCCTCTTGACCGAATCGTGCCAAATTGGGTATAATAAGGATACATGGAATTAATCAGATAAGGTTGCGCTTTCTAGCGCTTGAGAGTGAGTTCTCAAGCGCCTAGTTTTGTTCGTTAATAGCGTTAGGAGGTTCCTGAGTGGAAACAAAAGCTTTAACCGCACTTCGTATTAGCCTGGCCTCACCTGAAACCATCCGTAGCTGGTCCTACGGGGAGGTCCTGAAGCCTGAGACCATCAACTACCGCCGGCTCCGACCAGAGAAAGATGGCTTATTCTGCGAGGCAATCTTTGGTCCGACGCGTGACTGGCAGTGTTATTGTGGTAAATATAAGAACATCCGGTATAAGGGGATTGTTTGTGACAAATGTGGCGTGGAAGTTACGCGGTCTTCTGTGCGTCGTGAGCGTATGGGGCACATTGAGCTTTCAGCCCCGGTAGCCCACGTCTGGTATACAAGGCGCATTCCCTCCTACCTGGGATTATTATTAGACATTTCTCGCCGTAACCTGGATCGGGTTTTGTATTTCGCACAATATGTGGTGACTTATGTAGATGAAGATGCTCGCCAGAAGGCTCTTAAGCGCCTGGAAGAAAAGAGCACTCAGGTGGAGCGCGAGCAGGCTGCCAAGAGCAACGCCAAGATCGCCGAGGCGAAAGCTGAACGCGATCGTAACCTGGCTGAATTGCAGCAGCGTAAAACTGAAATCGAAGAGCAATATACCAATACGGTTACCGAAGAGCTAGAGCCGATCATCCAGCAAGGTCAAAGCCTTGAACGCACTTTACAGGAAAAACAGGGTAAAGTGACCAAAACTGCAATTTTATTCCCGGAGACCGAGACGGTGATTGCGGAAGCGGGCGATGTCCTCGGTAACCAGCACCTGGCACGCGTGCAGCAAGTAGTAAAAGAACGTCTCGAGGAACTCGAGAATGAGCTTAAAGACCAGAAGCAGCGTGATCTGGAGCATATCCGGCTTGACATCGAACAGTTACGCGCGGGTGCTGACTTGACGATGGAAAGTTACCGCAATGAATTGGATGATCAATTCTCACTGGCGCGGGATGAGAATTCTCGCCTGCGCGATGAGTTACTAGAACTACGACCGTTGACTTTTATGGGTGAAACGCGCTACCGGGAACTTAAGTCGCGTTGGGGACAGGTCTTCCGAGCCGATATGGGAGCCGAAGCGTTCTACGATATCCTGAAGCGTTTAGACCTGGATACACTGGCAGATGAGCTTTGGCATGAAGTGCGCACCTCTAAGAGCCAACAAAAGCGCAGGAAGGCTACCAAACGGTTGGGGGTAGTAGAAAAATTCCGCCGTTCTGGCAACCGGCCCGAGTGGATGGTCCTGATTGTCTTACCCGTAATCCCACCCGATCTACGACCTATGGTCCAACTCGATGGTGGACGTTTTGCGACTTCTGACTTAAATGACCTATACCGGCGGGTGATCAACCGTAATAACCGGCTGAAGCGTTTGCTGGAGCTCGGCGCTCCGGATGTAATTGTGCGTAACGAGAAGCGCATGTTGCAAGAAGCAGTCGATTCTTTGATCGATAATTCGCAGCGTGGCAAGGCGCTTTCCCGACGCGGGCGGCGTGAGTTAAAATCCCTTAGCGACATGCTCAAAGGTAAGAAGGGGCGCTTCCGCCGTAACCTGTTGGGTAAGCGGGTCGATTACTCAGGACGCTCGGTCATCGTTGTCGGTCCCAAGCTGAAGCTATACCAATGTGGGTTACCCAAGGCGATGGCTCTGGAGCTTTACAGGCCCTTTGTGATCTCCAGGCTGGTGACCCATAACTACGCTGCCAACGTTAAAGGAGCTAAACGCTTCATTGAACGGAATCGACCTGAAGTTTTGGAAGTATTAGAAGAAGTGATCAAGGAGCGCCCGGTATTACTCAATCGTGCTCCTACCCTGCACCGCCTGGGCATCCAGGCCTTTGAACCAGTCTTGATCGAGGGTAGCGCCATCCAGTTACACCCTCTAGTAACCACCGCTTTCAACGCCGACTTCGATGGCGACCAGATGGCTGTGCATGTACCATTATCGCAAAAAGCGGTTTGGGAAGCTCGACAGCTCATGTTATCGGCGAAAAACTTGTTGAAGCCGGCGGATGGCGATCCGATCATCAGCCCCTCCAAGGATATAGTTCTAGGGGTTTATTACCTGACGAAAGATGAAATCACCCGCCCGCATCAAGGAGATGGTCACTCATTTTCGGATGCAGATGAGGTTGAGCTAGCGTACAGCTTGAAGCAGGCCGATATCCATGCCAATATCCAGATAGGGGTAACCACCTGGTACGATGAAAAGAGCAACCGGTTACTTGAACCGGAAAATCGCTTCCTTAAAACCACCGTGGGTCGGGTATTGTTCAACCGTATCCTGCCTTCGGATGTCCAGTTTATCAACTGGACATTGGATAAAGGCGGTTTAAAAGACCTGGTAGCCGATTTGTATGAGTTTGTCGGCGAAGAAAATACCCCTGAGGTGGCTGATCGTATCAAGGATATTGGTTTCATCTATGCTACCCGTTCGGGCTATACCATTGCGGTCTCCGATATCACTGTCCCTCCGGAGAAACACGAGATCGTCAACCTGGCTTTGCAAGAAGAAGAGAGCGTGGCACGCGATTTCAGGCGTGGTCTTCTTACTGAACAGGAACAGAACGAGAGAATCATTGAGATCTGGCAACGGACTACGAATGATGTTGCCCAGGCCGTGAAACGTTACATGGATCCACATGGCAACCTGGCTACGATGGCAAACTCGGGAGCTACGAAAGGTGGTTTTGGTCCCATCTCGCAGCTGGCCGGGATGCGTGGACTTATGGCAGACCCCTCCGGGCGTATTATCCCTCTGCCTATACGTTCGAACTTCCGGGAAGGGCTGACGGCTCTGGAGTATTTCATCTCGACCCATGGCGCTCGTAAAGGTTTGGCGGATACCGCCTTACGTACTGCTGACGCCGGATATCTGACGCGCCGTTTGGTAGATGTGGCTCAGGATGTCATCACCAATGATGAGGACTGTGGCACTCTGGAGGGGATCTGGATCCGCTCTAGCGATGATGTCGCGGGTCAATCCCTGGGCACCCGCCTGTTCGGTCGTTTGATTGCCGAACGCGTGGTTGATCCAAATACAGGAGAGATCCTGGCAGAGCGTGATGATGCCCTCGATCATGAGCGGGTGCGGAAGATTGTAGCTGCCGGTATTAAGGGTGTAAAGGTTCGCTCAGTCCTCACCTGTGAGCTTATCCATGGTGTGTGTTCGAAGTGTTATGGTCTCGATCTGGGACGCGGTAAGATGGTGGATATTGGCACAGCCGTTGGAATTATTGCTGCCCAGTCGATCGGTGAGCCAGGCACGCAGTTAACCTTGCGGACCTTCCACACGGGCGGTGTTGCCGCGGGTAGCGATATTACCACCGGTCTGCCCCGGGTCGAAGAGTTGTTTGAGGCTCGTAAACAACCTAAAGGTGAAGCGGTCGTCTCCGAAATCGCGGGCGTCACTCGGTTAAGGCAGTCTGATCGGTATAGTGATCTGCGGATCGTGCGAGTGGAACATAGCGAAATGGTTGATGAGCCTTATGAAGTTCCAGAAGGTTGGAGCATTGTTGTAGAAGATGGTGGTGAAGTCAGCCAGGGTGATGTCGTTGCGTATATGGATACGGCTACCATTACCGCCCAGCATGCGGGGAGAACACGCCTTGAAGACCATAAGGTGGTCGTCGCATACGAGGCTCATCAAGAAGCCGAGTATGAGATCCCCAGCACGGCTCGTCTGTTAGTGAAAGACGGCGAACATGTTGAGGCGGGTCAGCCGATCACTGAAGGCTCCCTCAACCCCCACCAGATCTTACGTATCCAGGGACCTCAAGCTTGCCAGGTGTATCTTTTGTCGGAAGTACAGAAAGTTTATCGTTCACAGGGACAAAACATCAATGATAAGCACTTTGAAGTGATTATCCGCAAGATGATGTCGAGGGGTCTGGTGATGCGCCCAGGTGATACCAGTAATCTACCCGGAGACCTGGTTGATTTACTCAATCTCAAGCGTACCAATGCTCGTTTATTGGCTGAAGGTAAACGGCTTTGCCGGTTTAGCCCGATCTTGTTAGGTATAACCAAGGCTTCGCTGAGCACGGACTCTTTCTTATCAGCCTCTTCCTTCCAGCATACGATTAAAGTGCTGGCAGGCGCGGCGATCGAGTCGGCGGAAGATCCACTCTTTGGGTTGAAAGAGAACGTGATCATCGGGAAATTAATCCCCTCGGGGACTGGTTTTGTGCGAGGGCGTTTCAAGACTTTGGAAGGTCCTCAGCAATCCGGTGGGCCGGAATCGGACGTGGAACCAGTGGCTGAACCGGGTGGCGTAGGTTCTGATGTAGATTAAGATAGTGATGGCGGAATGGTTCCTTACGATCCAACTGCCTCAGATTAACCCTTTTTTATTAGATATAAACCCGCTTTCTTCACTCCCGAAGGAAGCGGGTCTTTTTTAGGTCGGCGGGAGACATTCTGGAAAGGAATAAATCGCGCTATTCCAGGCTACCCTCTTTATTAACCGAGGATGGGAACGCGGTATAATGAAAACCGAGCCAGGATCTTATAGAGAGGTTTTATGAGCGACCGAAAGATACGCGTTTTAATTGCTAAACCCGGCTTGGATGGGCATGACCGCGGCGCTAAAGTTGTGGCGCGCGGCTTGCGCGATGCCGGGATGGAAGTTATTTATACAGGTTTAAGGCAGACTCCAGAGATGATCGCAGAAGCTGCATTACAAGAAGATGTTGATGTTGTAGGCGTATCGATCCTGTCAGGCGCCCACATGTCATTGATGCCGCGCATTCTGGAGTTATTAAAGTCGAATGGTCAAGAGCATGTAAAAGTCTTTATCGGCGGAATTATTCCGGATGAAGATATCGTGATCTTGCGTGAGATGGGCCTGTCAGGTATGTATGGTCCTGGGACGCTGATCGAAACCATCGTGCACGACATTCGTGCCTCCGTTGTGGGTGTTTCTTCTGGGGGTTGAGCCCAGTACACGAGGTTTAATGCACAGCGTAGATTCTGTCCTGGCTGGCGATCGGTTGGCCCTATCCCGGCTATTAACCCAAATCGAAAATGATACCCTGGAAGGCCAGGAAGCGCTCAATTCACTCTTTCCTTATACCGGTAAAGCCCATTTAATTGGGGTTACTGGCGCCCCCGGGACAGGAAAATCCTCTTTAGTCAACCGGTTGGCGCGCTACTATCGCCATCCACCTAAAGGGGAGCAGGCACGCCGGGTAGCTATCGTGGCAGTCGATCCATCCAGCCCATTTACGGGGGGGGCAATCCTCGGTGACCGGGTGCGGATGCGCGATCTGGCTGGAGATGCGGGAGTGTTTATCCGTTCGATGGCTTCGCGCGGTTCATTAGGTGGATTGGCAAATGCTACCACGGGTTTCGTACAGGTATTTGACGCAGCCGGTTATGATACCATCATTATTGAAACTGTCGGGGCGGGTCAGGCTGAAGTGGATATTGTCCGTCTGGCGCATACGACTATAGTAGTGCAGTCGCCCGGGTTAGGAGATGATATCCAGGCTATTAAAGCTGGCATCCTGGAAATTGCGGATATCCTGGTAGTTAATAAAGCCGATTTACCCGGAGTAGAAAGTACGGAGCGGGCTTTGTATAGCATGCTCGAATTGGTATACCATGACTCTCGGTTGCCTGCGCCCACCACCGATCCTGCAGACACTGCTTCCAAAAGATTGACTTCCTTTTGGGTACCCCCTATCGTCCGGACAATATCTACCGAAGGTACCGGTATTCCGGACCTGGCCTCAGCCATTTCTAACCACCACCTGTTTCTAAACAAGACGGGAGAGTGGAAGCAGCGCGAACGGAACCGTTTCCAAGCTGAGCTGGAGAGCATGCTACGCGAGGCGCTTCTATTGCGTTGGCATAAAAAAATCG
>Ga0105152_10000468_pt1 | contig 11918 bp, 13 predicted proteins | sample LakBais05cmmetaG_FD_81534 | JGI IMG/M metagenome (GOLD analysis project Ga0105152, IMG submission 81534) | Lake sediment microbial communities from Lake Baikal, Russia to study Microbial Dark Matter (Phase II) - Lake Baikal sediment 0-5 cm | ecosystem: Environmental > Aquatic > Freshwater >...
CACCGGTGGTGAGCCGACGATGCGCGCTGACCTGCCTGAACTCGTGGCCCACGCTGAGCAGAATGGGCAGATCACCGGTCTGAATACCAATGCCCGGCGCCTGTCGGACCCGCGTTATGTTGAGAAGCTGGTCGCCGCGGGGCTGGACCATGTCCAGATCACGGTCGAGTCGAACGAAGCTGAAGTCCATGACCGCATGGTACGCACCAAAGGCGCTTTCCCGCAGACGGTCAAAGGGCTGAAAAACGCCCTCGCCAGCCCGCTGTACGTGATGACCAATACCACCATGCTGCGGACGAATGCCCATACGATCCCGGCCACGCTGGATTTCCTGGCCGACATCGGCGTCCCGACGGTGGGACTCAACGCTTTGATCTACTCAGGCCGCGGGTCCGTGGTGGGGACGGGACTGGCCGAGTCCGAGTTGACCCCGCTGCTGGAAGTTGCCCGTCAAAAGACCGCCGCGCGTGGTCAGCGTCTTATCTGGTATACGCCCACTCAATATTGCGGCTTCGACCCGCTGGCGCTTGACCTGGGCGTGAAGGGCTGCACGGCGGCGCTCTATAATATGTGCGTTGAGCCAGACGGCGGGGTGCTGCCTTGCCAGTCGTATTACCACCAACTCGGCAACCTGCTGGCTGACGACTGGGACTCCATCTGGAACCACGACCTGGCGGTCAGGCTGCGTGAACGCCAGGGTCTGCCGGAAAAATGCAATGGTTGTGCCTTGCTGGCCGAGTGCGGCGGCGGCTGCCCGTTGCAGTTTGAGAAACCGATTGCGCTGGATATTGTTGCATGAGCAAAGGACATTGGGTCAATGAGCTTCCTGCTGAGATCATGGTCTGTGATTCCGGTGGAATCATTCTCGAAATGAATGCCCAGGCCGAGGCGCTCTTCGCGGAAGACGGCGGGCGTGGCCTGCTTGGCACGAACGTGCTCGCCTGTCACCCGCAGCCAGCCCTTGGCAAACTGGAAGGGATGCTGGACAAACAGACCGCCAATTCTTACTTCAACACCGAAAACGGCGAGAAACGCTTCTTCTTCCAGTCGCCCTGGTACAAAGACGGTCAGTATGCCGGGTTCGTCGAGATCTCTTTTGGAGTGCCGGAAGAAATTCCGCATTTCGTGAGAAAGTAGAATCGTAGTCCTACAGGGTACTGCGCAATTATGTGAACCCAAATTGCTGTAATTGCTTGTATTTTGATTGTTCAAAGTTCACGTATTTATCCAAGAAGCAGTAAAATCCCATGAATTGCAAGCAATTCAATAATGGCAGGTTCAGGGATTTATGCAAGAAGCAGTAAGAAGAGCGACTACACCTGCCCTGGCGGGCGGTGCCAGGGAAGTCGCTGCTACAGAGGAGTTGATTGATTATGAAAACTGAAGAAAATGCCTGGATCAAAGAATTCCCTGCCGCGGTCACCATCTGTGACCCGGTCGGCATCCTCCTCGAGATGAACGATAAGGCCGCCAGAGCCTTCGCCAAAGATGGCGGGCTTGCCCTCATCGGCAAGAACTTGTTCGATTGCCACCCCGACCCGGCCCGCGGCAAACTTGAACGCCTGATGGAAAGGCGTCAGGTCAACGTCTATACCATCGAAAAGAACGGCGTCAAGAAACTCATCTATCAATCCCCCTGGTACTTCAACGGCGAATACGCCGGTTTCGTCGAACTTTCGTTGGAAATCCCATTCGAAATGCCGCACATTGTGCGCAGCTGATTGAGAGGAAAATATGTTGAATCCAATCCTTTTGCAAATCTCGAAGATCTTCTATGGCCTTTGCTGGTCCCGGTCAACATCTGTATGCCGGCTCGAAAGCGCTTCATTGATTTTCTTTAGCCTTGCGATGGTTGGTTTCGGTCTGCTGGGGATCATCCTCGGCAAAGTTAAAATCAGCCAGTTCAGGCTGAAAGGGAGGACAGTTCGAATTTTGGGTGCAGTTCTTTTGCTGGGTGCGGCCTGCGGTTTCATTCCAAAATATGGATTGCTGATCGAAATTGTTTTGGCATTGGTGATTGTGATCATCGGGCTGCTTCTATCTGAGAAACCGGTGCAATCCAAACCTTTACCTGCCGAGACACACACCTTCCAGTCCGGGCCGGACGAACCTGCCTACCGGCTGCACCTGCGCCTGCTGAAGGACGGTTCCGGCATACTCATCCTCAATGCCGCCACCGTTTTGCACCTGAACGCCACTGCCGCCGAATTTGCCTACCACATGATGAAAGGCACATCGCCCGAAGAGACCGCCAGGCAGATCGCCAAACGTTACCGCATCAGCCAGGCGGAAGCGCAGAAGGATTTCAAGGACTTCCGCGACCGCATCCAGACCCTCATCCATACCCCGGATTTGGACCCGACCACTTTCCTCGACTTTGAACGGGTCGGACCGCACTCCCAGGACTTGACTGCGCCCCTGCGCCTCGACTGCGCTCTCACCTATCGCCTGTCCGCCGGTGCAGACGCCTCCCTGGCCCCGACCAAGCGTGTGGACCGCGAGCTGACCACCGGGGAGTGGCAGACCATCATGGACAAGGCCTGGGCGGTCGGCATCCCGCACATCACTTTCACCGGTGGCGAGCCAACCCTGCGCGAGGACCTGGCTGCTCTCATCGCCCACGCCGAAAAGATTGGTCAGGTCACCGGTCTGCTCTCAGACGGGTTAAAACTGGCCGATAAAGCCTACCTGCACACCCTCCTGCAAACCGGTCTCGACCACCTGCTGTTCATTCTCGACCCGGAGAACAAAGCCTCCTGGAAGGCGCTGGAAACGGTCATGCCGGAAGACCTGTTCACCACCGTGCATTTCACCGTCACGCCGAAGAACGTCAAGAAGGCCGACGAGGTGCTGGAGAAACTGGCAAAACTCGAAGTCAAGAGTCTCTCTCTGAGCGCCTCCGACGCGTCCCTGAAAGATGGAATGCAGAAACTGCGCGAACAGGCTGCCGGTCTCGGTTTGACCCTGCGCTGGGACCTGCCCGTCCCGTATTCCACCGATAACCCCGTCGCGGCCGAAGTGGTGGATGACGAAGTCCCGGACGGCGCGGGCAAGGTCTGGCTCTACGTTGAGCCCGACGGCGACGTCCTCCCCGCCCAGGGCGAAGCCGATAAGATCCTGGGGAATTTCCTGAAAGATCCGTGGGAGAAAATTTACAAATAGACCTCTTGTAAAAGCGCAGACACCCAATCGAATTTTCTGTTGGACGGGCTCCTCGCGAAGCATATCATACCCGCAGGGTACCCCCGAAGGGGGCATGCCCGTCCTTCGGCGGGTTGCCCACAGTGTGCTTCGCGAGGAGCCACATCTACAAAATCTTACTGACTTTTCAAGAGGCTAATAAAAGATTTGAGGTAATGATATGACTCCTGCCATCCGCAAACGCCTGCTCCAGATCGGCTTTCTCGTCCTCGTCCAGGTTGTGGCCCTGTTCGCCTCCGCCTGGAAATGGAACTGGTGGAACGCCTGGGCTTACCTGGGCGAGTACCTGGCATTCCTCGCCTTCAATGCGTTCATCCTGTTGGGAAAACACAAGGAATTGGTGGAAGAACGTTCGCAGATCGGCGAGGGAGCCAAGGGCTGGGACAAAATCATCGGTCTCATCACTGGCGTTGGCGGGTTCGCCATTCTCATCTTGGCCGGACTGGATGACCGCTTCGGCTGGGTGGGCGCAATCAGGATCGAGGTCCAGATCGCCGCCTTCGTCCTGCTGGGATTGAGTTACCCTCTCTTCACCTGGGCGATGGTATCGAACAAGTTTTTCTCCACTATCGTCCGTATCCAGAAAGACCGCGGCCACACCGTCCAAACCCGCGGACCATATCGCTTTGTCCGGCATCCGGGCTATGCCAGCTTGCTGGTCTCGTACCTGATGATCCCAATTACACTTGGTTCGCTGTGGTCTTGCATTCCATTGGTGCTGCTGGTCGCTAACCTGTTCCTTCGCACCGCGCTGGAGGACCGCACCCTGCAAAACGAGTTGGATGGGTATCAAGAATACGCCGGGCAAGTGCGATACCGGCTTATCCCGGGGATCTGGTAATGACGACCAAAACAGCACTTGACCCGGACGAAATCCGCATATTCAGCGGCAGTTCGCACCCGCAACTGGCCGCCGATATAGCCGCCTATCTAAACCTGCCGCTCGAAAAGACACGCGTCAGCCGTTTCAGCAATGACAACCTGTACATCCAGCTCGGTGCCAGAGTGTGTTCGCGCATTGTATTCATTGTTCAGACGCTTGCGCCCCCCGTCAACGACAATCTGGTGGAACTGCTGATGATGCTGGATATTGCCCGCTCTGCATCTGCGAAGGAAGTCCATGCCATCATCCCCTATTTTTCCTTCGCCCGTTCGGACAAGAAGGACGCACCGCGCATCTCGATCACGGCCCGCTTGATTGCCGACCTGTTGCGGACTGCCGGTGCCACGCATGTGATGACGATGGTACTGCACTCGCCGCAAACCCACGGCTTCTTCAGCGTCCCTACCGATCCGTTGGCTAGCCGCCCTGTTTTCCGGCATTACTTCCAATCGCGCGATCTGGCCGGGACGGTGGTGGTCGCGCCGGACATGGGCTCAGCCAAGCCGGCTGCGCTGTTTGCCAAGGGCCTGAACCTGCCGGTCGCGGCCGGAAACAAGGAGCGCCTCTCAGACACCAAAGTGACCATCAGCGGATTGGTGGGCCGCCCGGTGCAAGGCTTCCGGAAAGCCATTATTTATGACGATGAGATTGCCACCGGCGGGTCGGTATTGGAACTCAGCCGCATCCTGATCGAGCAGGGCATCCAGGAAATCTGGGTGGCTTGTACACACGGGGTCTTCGTGCATGGCGGGCTGGAGAAACTGGCCGCCGTGCCGCAGATCACCGAAATCGTCACGACCGATACCGTCTATATCCCGCCGGAGAAGCGTCACCCGAAACTGCACCTGCTCTCAGTGGCTCCCGTCTTCGGGGATGCCATCCGCCGCAACTATTTGCGCGAATCGATCGGTGACTTGTTTATCTACGGGGATGAAAGCCCGGACAACCCTGAATAAAGATGGAACCTTCTATGACCAATTCCCTTGAAATTGCCGTCGCCCGTTTCCGCCAGAATTTCAACTGTGCGCAGTCCGTTTTTGTGGCCTTTGCGCCTCAACTTGGCATGCACGAGAGCCAGGCGCTTAAACTGGCCTCGCCTTTCGGCGGCGGGGTGGCCCGCCGTGGTCAAACCTGCGGGGCGGTGACAGGGGCGCTGATGGCCCTCGGTCTGGCACAGGGAGCGGAGACCCCGGCCGGGAAGGAAGATGCCTACCGGCTGGGGGAGGAGTTCTTGCAGCGTTTTGAGTCCAGGCACGCTACCATCCTTTGCCGGGAATTGATAGACTGCGATATCAGCACGCCTGAAGGCCGTCAGCAGGCGCGCGAGAAGGGCGCGTTCACCGCGCTCTGCCCGCTATTCGTGCGTGACGCAGCGGAAATCGTCCAGGCAATGCTGGCAAAAAAACCTTAGAGGAATCCCGCCTATAATGGGGGTAGGAGCTGGGTCCGGGGTGCGACATATACATTTTACGGATAGGCGAACCCGGCGAAGCCCCCCTCACTCACCTCACTCAATAGGGAAATCTGCCCGGTGTTGGCGTCCAGGCTCAACAGGACCGCCCTGTCCACGGAGGCGTTGTAGACCACCAGGACCAGGCTGTAGTTTTCGGATGCCATCCAGCCGAGCGGCAGAAGCGCGATCCCCTCGCCCAGGCCGGAAGGCGCGACGAAGGTCGAGAGCGGGTACTCGCCAATGAGGTTTCCCTCAAGCGTGCCAATCCGCAGGGTCGTCTCGAGTGTGCCGTCCCATTCCGAGCCCTTACCTTCCAGCCAGGCCACGTAACCATCGCCGGGGCCGATAAAAGCGTGGACCGGGCCGCGGTCATTCCCGGTCAGGCGTGGGAAGGACACGGTCTCACCGGTATGGAGGTCTGCGGCGTATATGACGCCGTCGAATGTCCAGGCAGCCCAGTTCTGACCGGTGGACAGGTCGGAGAAATTGCAGCCCATACCCAAGAATTCCAGGCTCTCGCCGGTTTCCAGGTCGAGATAATACAGCCCGGAACGCGGATCGGTGAGCGAGTCGCCGCCGATACCCCACAAAGTGTAGGTGTACCACAGCCCATCGGGGGTATTGTTTATATCGCGGTGGATGGCCACCGGCAGGGCGACGCGGGATTCGTTATTGTCCACCGTCAGGATTGGCTTGGCCGCGGCGATGGTCTGATAATTGCCTAGGAAAATCTGGCTGCGCACACCGGAACCATCCGGGAGCGGTTCGACGGTCGAGTAGGCCAGTACCGGCATCCCGGGAATGCCGATCAGGCCAGTGACGGCGACCGTCCGCGGGAATTCCTTCAGCGAGCTGACCTGACCGCCCAGGCCGACATTCAGGCGGATGAGACCATTTTCGCCACTCCCCAGGAAGACCAGCGGGACGGCTTCGGCCCCGTCGCCAGCTGAACCGGCCACGTGCGCGTTCGTGCGCGGAACCAGGAACCCGGTCTGCCACGCCCCGAGCGAGGTGCCGTCACGCCAGATGAGACTAAGTCCCTCGCTCCCCGGGACCTTCACCAGCACCGCCATCGGGATGGAGGTATCCTGTCTCACATAATTGTGCGGATTGATGAGACAGCTTCCAACCGAAACCGGCGCCGAGCTGGGGGAGACGGTCGGTGTGGGCGCGGCCGGCACGCAGGCCGCCAGCAAAAGCAAGACGAGCAGTAGAAAAGAGAAATTTGTTTTCATAGGTATTACCTCCAAAGTTGTTGACGTTCTCCATTTCGGCAATGTTCCCCCGGCGGGAAAGACCCCTCTGGAGAGGGGGGGTTGTGTGCGGATGGGCCGTGCCGAGCAGGAAGCCGCCTGCCGGCGCGCACCAGGGGCGCGTTCGCCGTACTCCGCCTGCTATTTGTGCGTGAGGCGGCGGAAATCGTCAAGGCATTGCTGGCAAAAAACCCTTAGAGGAATCCCGTTTATAATGGGGGCAGGAAACGGGTCTGGGTTGCACCGCCCGGGTGATTCCATCCTGGAGACTTCCGTGAAGAAAAACATCACCGGTATTCTGGTTGCTGCAGCCATGTTGACCCTGGCCTGTCTCTGTTGTCCCACAAATATCATTACCTTTGGAAACCCGCCTGTCGCCGCCCCGCCGATGCCGACGATCGTCCCGACTGCCGTTACTACGTCCGCCGATGTGGTTCCTATATGTGTCCAGAATCTGGAACAAGTATTGGAGGAATCTGAAAGCGTCACTGCGCCCAGCCGCGGACCCCAGCCGGACAGAGAATACACGCTGGTCACTTATGCAGTGAATGGCGATACGATCACGGACCCGGTCTATGACTCCGTCCCGAATAACCTGAGAGATTATCAGCAGGATACCGTTGCCCAGGAAAAAATCTGGGATTTTATCACCAGGGTTGTCCCCGCTGACCAGCGGACGATGGTGACAGGCTTTGTCCTCTACACGGACGGCACCAGTGAGTCTCTGGGTGCGGTGGAGCAGACGGACTCTCCATATTATTAGATGTTTGAGATGGACCTCATTGACGGGAGCAACTTCCCTGACCTGGCAACGACCGTCATCCATGAATTCGCCCACTTGCTTACCCTCAGCGATTCCCAGGTCACCACCGATTACCCTGTTTTCGAGAAACCCGATAACCAGCAGATCTATGATCGGGAGGCCGCCACCTGTCCCAACTATTTCACACTTGAAGGGTGCAGCAAAGCGGATTCATATCTCAATACCTTCTTCAACCGTTTTTGGCCCGACATCTACGCTGAATGGCAGGCGATTGATGCCGAAACGGACCAGGATCTGCTTGACCAGAAATTAAGCCACTTCTATCAGAAATATGCCGGCCAGTTTGTCTCGGAATACGCGGCTACCAGTCCCTCTGAAGATATCGCCGAGACATTTATGGTTTTTATTTTTGTCCCCAGGTCGTCCGGTACGACCATCACCGACCAGAAAATCCTGTTCTTCTACGAATACCTCGAACTGGTTGCACTGCGCGAGCAGATCCTTTCAAACCTGTGCACCTATGCGGAGAACCGATGACCTCCACTGCCGATCGCCTCAAGTTTGCCGGTTTCACATTGTTGATCGCCCTGGCGGTCGCGCTGGCGTATACCACCCTGCACGAGGGTGGGCATGCCCTGGCCGATCTGGCGTTCGGCGGGCGGATTAGCGAATTCAACGTTAACTTCTTCAACCTGGGCGCCCACGTCAACATTGACGGGGGGTTCAGCCGCTCCCAGAATGCCGTCATCAATGTCAGCGGGGCGGGGCTGCCGCTGCTGGCCTGGCTGGTCCTGATCCTGGCGCTGCCGAAGAAAGGCAGCCCGCTGGTCCAGTGGATGAAATTCATTACCACGGCCGGCACGTTATGCTCCCTGTTGGCCTGGGTCATCATCCCCTTCTTATACTTGAAGAACAGTGCGCCCGCCGGCGACGATGTGACCAAATTCATCGCCAACAGCGGGCTGCCGCCGCTGGTGGTGGCCTTCGGCGCCCTGGCCCTCTTTGCGGGCGGCTGGCTCCTGTTCGCCCTGCGATTCGGCGGGATGCGGACGGCCCTGCGTGTGCTGTTCACCGGCGACGGCAAACCGGTGCCGGCCTGGCGCTGGGCGCTGGCGGGAGTGGTGGTCGTTGCGGCGCTGGCCGGGGCGGGGATGCTGGTCACCTCCACCCTGGGCAGCGATCCCACCCAACCGCCGAAGGGTTACGACCTCGCCGCCACAGTCGACCTCTCTGGGCGGGACGTGCAGGCGGAGACCATTGCCTGGTTCAACCTGGCCGAAGCAGGCGACGCGGCGATCTTCCTGCGCGTTACCGGCATCGACACCCGCTACATTGACGTGACGCTGGTCCCGCCGCAGGGCGATCCGCTCCTGCTCCTGCACGGCGAAGATTTCTCCAGCGAAGCCAGTGTCTGCCAGTACCAGGACCGCCTCCCGGCCGGGGAATATATAATTGCGCTCACCAGCCAGAAATCCCCCGGCATCCTGAAAGTGTATTTCCGCTTACCATGAACGGTAAACCCATCCCCGAGTCCTACTGGGTGCTCCCCGGCCAGTTCCTGGCGGGCGAGTATCCCGGCCTGCGCTATGATGAGTTCGGCACCCGCCGGCGCCTGACCGCCTTCCTCAATGCCGGGTTCGACACTTTCATCGACCTGACCTGCGAAGGCGAGCGCCCGCCGTATTTTTTCATGCTGAGTGAAGAAGCCGGGTACGATAGACGTGTGGTCCGTCACCGGCGCTTTTCCTTCCCTGATTTTCATGTGCCGTCCCGCGAGACGATGGTTGCCACTTTGGATGCCATTGACACGGCCCTCGCCGAAGGTCGCAAAGTGTATCTCCATTGCGTGGGCGGCATTGGCCGCACCGGCACCACTGTTGGCTGCTATCTCGTCCGCCATGGGATGAAGCCCACGGAGGCCTTGCATCATTTGCGCGAACTGTACCACAGCACGGCGCAGAGCCTCCTCGCGCCCCATTCCCCCGAATCCGACGAGCAAGTCAAGTTCATTTTGAACTGGGAAGAGGATGGACTGGCATAGCCGTTTTCTCCAGCAAGCCGCCTGGACGCGTGACCTGCGTGTCTACCTCTTCGAACGCGCCGGTTTAACCCGGGCGCGGCGGGTGCTGGAAGTCGGCTGCGGGACGGGGGCGATCTTATCCGACCTTGCCACACCTGCCCCCATCCACGGGCTGGACCTGGAGCCTGTCCGCCTCGCCGAGGCGCGCAGACATGTCCCCGCCGCGGCGCTCGTCTGCGGGAATGCGCTGGGGCTGCCATATCCTTCCAGAATTTTTGATATTACCTTTTGCCACTTCCTCCTGCTGTGGGTGCGCGACCCATTGCTGGCCCTGCTTGAAATGAAACGTGTCACCCGCCCCGGCGGCGCCTTGCTGGCTCTGGCCGAACCGGACTACGACTCCCGCGTGGATAAGCCCGATGCACTTGCTCCGCTCGGACGCTGGCAGGCCGAGTCCCTGCGGCGGCAGGGCGCGGACCCGGGGCTGGGCCGCCGGCTGGCGGTCCTGTTCCAACAGGCGGGTATCCAGCCCATCGAAACAGGAACCCTGCGTGGGGGCGGGGAGCGTCTGCCCGTCTCTGCGGAACGGAATTTGGAATGGGCGGTGCTGGAGGCCGATTTGGCGGGCTGGGTCCCGGCGCAGGAAATTCGCAGGATGAAGTTATTGGATGAGCAGGCCTGGGAACGGGGCGAGCGCGTGCTCCACGTGCCAACGTATTTCGCCTGGGGGAAAGTATAACTTGCAGATGGTATAATCCTCTGCGGAGGCTTTTTTGACCGATTTTTCCCCTGAAAACGAAACCCAGCCTGCGCGGGAAGCCGCACCTGCCAGGCAGGAATGGAAGCAGTTTCTGCGCGAAATTCTGGAAACGGTGGGACTGGCGGTCATCCTTTTCCTGGTGATCAATGTCATTTCTGCCCGTGTGCGCGTGGAAGGCTATTCGATGCTTCCCACCCTGGATAATGGCGAATACGTGCTGATCAGCCGTCTGGCTTACAGGTTGGGCGATTACCAGCGCGGCGATATTATCGTTTTCCGTCCACCGATGTATCCCGATGCCCCTTTCTGGCAGCGCCTGTTTGGCCTGCCTGGCTTCGACGACAAATACGAAGATTACATCAAACGTATTATTGGCCTGCCCGGCGAGACGGTCAGGATCGCCAACGGGACCGTTTATATTAACAATGTCCCGTTGATAGAACCTTATATCGCTGCCCCCCCGGATTATTCTAACGAATGGACGGTTCCTGAAGGCCAGCTCTTTGTGCTGGGAGATAATCGCAACAACTCGGCAGATTCACATGCCTGGGGCTTCATGCCGGAAGAAAATATCCTCGGCAAGGCGCTGGTGGTCTACTGGCCCTTTGCTGATTTTATGATCATCCAGCCGCACCAATCTGTTCTGGCCGCCCCGAAGTAATCATGCAATCCTTGCGAGAAGTTCTTATACTGGCCGATTCTTACGAACGGGAGCTCCCCGCCCCGCCTCTGCCGTTGACCAAGCCGGTCGGCGCGGAAATTACTGCCTGGATTGACCATACCCTGCTCAAGCCGGAAGCGACCGCCGGGCAGGTCAAAAAATTATGCGAGGAAGCCCGCCAGTACCATTTTGCCGCAGTCTGTGTTAACCCGGTCTATGTGCCGCTGGCTCGCGGTCTGCTCAAAGATGCGGGCGTGGGCATGTGTGCGGTTATCGCCTTCCCGCTCGGTGCGATACTGCCCGAGGATAAAGTCTACGAAGCGCGCCGCGTGATCGAGCACGGTGCGAACGAAGTGGATATGGTGATCAATATTGGTGCGCTTAAGGGTGAGGCCTATGGCCTGGTGCTGAACGATATCCTGTTCGTGGCACAAGAGGCCCATGAGCGCGGAGCCAGGGTCAAGGTGATCATTGAGGCTGCTTTGCTGACACGCCGTGAGAAGATCCTGGCCTGCCTGCTGGCCCAGACCGCCGGGGCGGATTTCGTCAAGACCTCGACCGGATTCGGTCCGAGCGGTGCGACGGTGGAAGATGTGGACCTTATGCGCCGCGTGGTCGGACCCGGAACCGGCGTCAAAGCCGCGGGCGGAATCCGCACCTGCAAGGACGCGCTGGCGATGATCGCCGCGGGTGCGAATCGCATCGGGTCGAGCTCGGGAGTATCTATCCTGAATGAGTCCCTGAGAGTATCCCAATGACTGACAAACCCCAGGATTCATTCCAATGCACTGAATGCCAGGCCGGGGTGATGCACATGCGGCACATCACTTACTTCACCTGGCTCGACGAAGAACTCGTTACCGTCCCCAACTTCCCGGCCTGGGTATGTGATGTATGTGGACGGCGCGAGTACGACGCGCGTGC
>Ga0105152_10000469_pt1 | contig 11904 bp, 14 predicted proteins | sample LakBais05cmmetaG_FD_81534 | JGI IMG/M metagenome (GOLD analysis project Ga0105152, IMG submission 81534) | Lake sediment microbial communities from Lake Baikal, Russia to study Microbial Dark Matter (Phase II) - Lake Baikal sediment 0-5 cm | ecosystem: Environmental > Aquatic > Freshwater >...
GCCTATAATCGTCCCCTCCCCCGGGCTACCGATGCTCTTGAGCTGAAGGGTGATCCCGCCACGCATCAGCGGGTCGAGGACCTTGAAGTGAACCACCTTCGTCCTCTCCTCCCTCAGCAGCTCCGACGCCTCGACGTAGCTGAGATAGGGGATGAGCCCCGGCCTTGGGACCGCACCTATCCTCGACTTTATCTCCGGCTTCTCCAGCTCCGCGTAGAACTTGGGGTCGAGGCTCATTATGCCCCCCTCGTCGACGAACTTCACCAGCCTCTTCACCCCGAGGCAGTAGGCGAGGCAGGCGGCGGTGTCGTCGGTCCCGCCCCTCCCGAAGATCGTTATGAGGCCGGAGCCACTCCGCCCCGCGAAGCCGGCGATGACCGGGACCACCCCCTCCTCGATGCATGGCGTGAGCTGCTCCTCCACCCTGAGCCTGGTACGTTCAAGGTTGACGGCGGCCTCCCTGCTGTTCTCGTCCGTGACGAGGAGGTCCTCGCCGTAGAAGCACCTGCTCCTGATGCCCCTCGCCTCCAGCTGCGCGGAGATGAGGCGCATGGCGAAGTTCTCCCCCCTGCTCACCGTGTAGGCGTAGACCGAGTCCCCGAGCTCACCCGATGACCGAACATAGGAGAGGACGTGCTCCAGCTTCTCGAACTCCCTCCTTAACGGCTCGATGTCTGCCTCCTCCGGGAGCGACGAGAGGTGCTCTGCCATGAGCGCCTCGGCGAAGGCGCGGGGCTCGAAGCCCTCCACCCTGACCTGGCTGAGGGCCTGTATGATCCTGTCCGTGACCCCCTTCATGGCTGAGACCACGCAGACCGGGACCCTGCCCGAGCCAAGCTCAGACTCGGCGACGTCCGCTATCCTATCGAGGTCATCCCTCCCCCGAAGTATGGAGCCACCTAGCTTGTACACGACGATGTCCATCCAAACCAGCTCCAACGGTTACTGGCTGAGTATCCTCCTCAGCGAGGCGGACATCGCCCCTGCGTCGATGCGTGTAGGCGCGTTGGCCCTCCCGGGCGTGACGCCCTTGAGCTTGCCAGTGTGGTACCCGATGGTGGCATCCGAGTCCTTCAGGATGTTGCCCGTGAGGACGCAGACTACGTCCTCGTCCGGCTTTATGACTCCCTTGGAGACGAGCTTCCTGACGCCCGCCACGGAGGCGGCCGACGCGGGCTCACACCCGACGCCGCTACCATCCACGATGGCCTTCGCCTCCATTATCTCGGCGTCCGAGACGACGTCGACGACGCCATCGGTCTCCCTGATGACCCTTATCGCCTTCTCCCAACTCACCGGGTTCCCGATCTTTATCGCCGAGGCGACGGTCTCCGGCTTCAACGCCTCAAGGCTTGAGCACCCGCCCTTCCACATCTTGTAGAACGGCGCGGCGCCCTCGGCCTGTATCGAGGCGATGCGCGGCACCTTCTCCACCCACCCAAGCTCAACGAGTTCTGACAGCGCCTTGCCGAAGGCGGAGGTATTGCCGAGGTTCCCCGCGGGTACGACTATCCAGTCCGGGGGCACCCAGGCGCGCTGGTGGAGAAGCTCGAAGATTATCGTCTTCTGCCCCTCGACCCGCCACGGGTTTATGGAGTTGAGTAGGTAGAAACCCAGCTCCCGGCTCGCCTCCTGGACGATGCGCATGGCGTCGTCGAAGCTTCCGGGGACCTGCACGACCTTCGAGCCGTAGGCGAGCGCCTGGCTCAGCTTCCCATAGGATATTTCGCCCTCGGGGATGAAGACGACGCCTCGGAGCCCCGCCTGGGCCGCGTAGGCGGCCATGGAGGCCGAGGTGTTCCCCGTGGAGGCACAGGCGACTGCCTTCGCCTTCTGCCTGACCGCCTCGGAGACGGCGACCGTCATGCCCCTGTCCTTGAAGCTGCCCGTGGGGTTCTCACCCTCGTGCTTCATGGAGAGCTTCTCCACGCCGGCGTAATTCGAGACCACTTTGCGGGTGTAGATGTTGGTGTTCCCCTCGGGGCGGGTGACTATCATCCCCGCTGCTAGGCCGGGGTGTATGAGCTCCTTGTAGCGCCACACGCCGCTGCTATAGGGGACGCCCATGGGACAGAGGCGGGAGTCCACCACGTGCCTGCCCCACCTCATAGGCTCGTGGACGACCTCTAGGAGGCCGCCGCACTCGCAGTTGAAGACGCTGCCGGGCTCGTACTCCCCGCCGCAGCGTATGCACCTGAACTTGGAGGGCATCACACGACCCTCGCACCGAGGTTGCTCGGCCTGGTTAGGTAGACCTCGGCCTTGGTGTCGCCGAAGGCCTCGACCATCGCCTTACCGATCTCCGCGGGGTTCTCCCCAACTGCGAAGACGCTGGGGCCGCCCCCCGAGATAGAGCACCCGTAGGCGCCCGACTGGAGGGCCGCGAGCTTCACGAGGTGGAAGTTAGGTATCATCCCCGCCCTGAAGGGCTCAACCATGCTGTCGCACATGCTCCTCCCGAATAGGACCGGGTCCTTCATCGCGACGGCCGCGGCCATCCTGCTGGCGAAGCCGATGTTGCGGACGGCGTCCTTTAGGCCGACGGTCTTCGGGAGAAGATCCCGCGCCATCTTCGTCTTGTTCTCATACTTGACGTCGGGGACTACGACAACGAAGCCGATATCCGGCGCCTCCATCCTGACAACGTCGTACCCGTCGCCGACTAGGATGAAGCCTCCAAAGAGGCTCGCGGAGACGTTGTCGGCGTGGGCGCTCCCCGCGACGGCCGCCTCACCCTGTGCCGCGAGCTTCACGAACTCCCTCTGGGGCAGCTCGACGCCCATCAGCCTCTGGGCCGCCACAGCCGCCGCCGCAGCTGAGGCCCCCGAGGAGCCCATTCCCTTGCCCGGAGGGATGCCCTTCTCTATCTCCAACTCGACGCCCGCAGACTCACCGATCCTGTCGAGCGCCGCATTCATGACGGCTCCGGCGCTGTTTAGCTGCGCCTTCACCGGGATATGGTCCGCCTCAAAACCCTTCACGATGACTCGGACACCGGGCTCAGACACCCTCTTGACATTGATATAATCACCTAGGCCGTCGAGGGCTATACCGAAAACGTCGAAGCCGGGTCCAAGGTTCGCGATAGAGGCGGGAGCGTAGACTTTAAACTGTTTGATGGTCACCCATCGCTCTAACACCTGGACAGCACACATGGGCGCGGGCACTCTTTTTAACCTTTACGCATGTAACGGGAGCTACACACGAATACAGTCACCGGGGCGTTGGTCCGCTGGACCTGCCTCTCAACGTTTTTAAGGCTCCTCGTATCCACCATTCTGAAGGTGCGATTTTGGAGAAGGCAGAAGTACAGAAGGCGCTCAACGACGTGCGCCCACAGCTCCAGATGGACGGAGGAGACGTAGAACTCGTCGACATCGTCGACGGCGTCGTCAAGGTCAGGCTCAAGGGCCACTGCGCGGGCTGCCCCATGAGCCAGATGACTGTAAAGTGGGGCGTCGAGCAGTACCTGAAGAAGAAGGTCCCCGGCGTAAAGGCCGTAGAGTCGGTCTAGGGGGAGCCGATCAACACGATAGCGCCCGACCTGGAAACCTGCAAGGACTACGGTGACGTCTTCGCCCTCGTGAAGAGGTCAGTCAAGAAGACACTCGGCCTACACAGGGTAGGCTTGATGTTGCTCCTTGGGAACCTCCCCATGAACGTCGGGGCGTTCCACCCGATGGGCACGAACGAGATAGTCCTGAACCGCCGGCTGCTCAGGGGCAAGACAGGGATGAGTGAGAGGAGCCATGTCTATACCATCTTCCTCCACGAGTACCTCCACAGCCTCGGCTTCGAGGACGAGTCACAGGTCAGGCGCCTAACATACAAGGTATGCCTCGAGAACTTTGGGCGGAGCAGCCCGGTGGTCGAGGCCGCCCTCACTGGGCCCTGGGCCGACCTCACCGAGGAGGACTTCGACGAGCTTGAACCGGACCTCAACCTGGAGCTCGTCAGGAACTTTGAGAGGCCGGACAGCGGCTACATCATCTAGCCATTTCTAGGTTTTCTTCGAGGCATTTTGGGCATTCTAGCCGTTTCTCGTATCCCATGGGATAATTTGACACGACTCCGTGGGTGGGGCACTCGAAGGCGTAGAACGGGAGGGCGCCGCTCCAGCCCGGCTTCGAGTTGTGGCCTACGTAGGCTTTTCCCGTGATCCTCAGGACGAGTCTCTGGCGCATCGAGAGCGTAGGCGCATTGGGGGCACGTTTCTTTCCCTTGAAGACAACCGTGTAGGTCACGTCGCTACACCGCCATGGATCATTTCATGGCGGCGGTTGATGATACTGTAACCATGGGGCGCCCACGCGTTCGACAGGCAGCGGTCTAAGACTTATAACACGATCCGCCCCTCTATTCCCCGTGGTTCTGTTGCCAAGAGACAAGGTTGACACATTCAAGTACGTCAGAGAGATGAATGAACTCATCAAGGATGGGGGCCTCTTCCTCGTCGCGGAGGGGAAGGACAAGAAGCCGAACACCATGACGATCGGCTGGGGCTTCCTGGGGACGATGTGGGCGAAGCCCGTATTCATCGTCGCCGTCCGCCACAGCAGGCACACCTACAAGCTCATGGAGGAGGCGAAGAGCTGGACGGTCTGCGTCCCCGCCAAGGGTATGGAGGCGGCGCTTGAGTTCTGCGGGACGAAATCGGGGAGAGACTACGACAAGTTCAAGGAGTGCAAGCTCACCGCCAAGAAGGGCATCGCGGTCGACGCGCCCTACATCGAGGGGTGCCCCATACACATCGAGTGCACAACCGTTTTCAAGACCGACATGAAGCCCGGCCAACTCGAAGCCGGCATCGAGAAGGAGATGTATAAGACGAAAGACTTCCACATGATCTACTTCGGCGAGGTGAAGGGCGTATACGCCGTCAAGGACGCCGAGAAGAAGCTCCCCAAGGTGGGCTAGATGAAGGTCCTCATCGTATACGACTCCAGCACGGGTAACACGGGGAAGATGGCGCACGCCATCGAGGAGGGCGTGAAGAAGACGGGCGTCGAACCCATCCTCAAGCACGTCGACGAGGCATCCATAGACGAGATCCCTCAGTGCCAGGGCATCATCTTGGGCTCACCCGTCTACTATGGCCTCCCATCCGCGAAGATCAAGAAGTTCATAGACGAATCCATAAAGTACCACGGCAAGCTCGACGGGATGGTTGGTGGCGCCTTCGCGAGCGCAGGCGGCACCCATACCGGAGCGGAGACCACCATCATCGCCATAAACGAAATGCTCCTCGTCCACGGGATGATCATACAGGGCTCATCCGCTGGCAGCCACTACGGCGCATCCAGCGTCGGATCACCCAACGACGCCTCCCTCGAAGCGTGTAGCAGGCTTGGCGAGCGCGTCGGGAAACTCGTCAAGAAGCTGAACAAGTAGGGGAAACCATTTTCTCCTCCATCCACGCCTTCTATCCACATGGCTCCAAAGGCAGTGGACAGCATCCTAGAAGTCATCGGAAACACCCCGATGGTCAGACTCCAGAAACTAGTCCCCAAGAACAGCGCCGATATTTTCACCAAGCTCGAGTATCTCAACCCGAGTGGCAGCTACAAGGACAGGATCGCACTCGAGATGATACGCACTGCCGAGGCCGAGGGCAAGCTCAAACCCGGCTACACCATCGTCGAGGCATCCACCGGCAACACGGGCACCGCCCTGAGCTTCGTCGGCACACGCCTCGGCTACAACGTCGAGATATACATGCCCGAGGGCATGACACGCGAAAGGATCAAGATCATGGAGAGCTACGGCGCCAAGGTCCACGAGATGAAGATCGAAGGTCTCGACGCCAAGGGCAGCGTCGCGGGCGCCGAGGTCGAGTTCATCCCCCGCAAGAAGTGCCTCGATCTCGAGAGGAGCAACCCCAAGATCTGGTGGGCGCGCCAGTTCAGCAACCCCGCAAACTGGAGGGCACACATCGTCACCGGCAACGAGATCCTAGAACAAATGAACGGGAAAGTGGACGCCTTCGTCGCGAGCATTGGTGTCGGCGGCACCCTCTACGGCGTCGCCAAGGCGCTCAAGGCCAAGGTGCCGAAGTGTAAGGTCATCGGCCTCGAGCCCGCCTCCGCCAAGTACGCGATAAGTGAAGGCATAACCTCCCCACCCGGCATAAGCAAGGAGATCGCCGGAGGCATCATCGAGGAGATGATGCAGAGCGGCCTCATAGACGAGGTGGTGAAGGTGACAAACGAGGACGCCATAAAGACCTCGGACCGCCTAGTACGGGAGGAGGGGCTCTTCTGCGGAATATCCGCGGGCGCAAACGTCTACCACGCCATAAAGGTGGCCGAGAAACTCGGGAAGGGAAAACGCGTCGCCACAGTCCTCCCCGATCACAGGGATCGCTACTTAAGTGAGAAGAAATACACGACTTAGCCCCGATCGAGCCTCATCAGTTCCCTGATCTTCGAACCGGTAACCTCGAGCCTGAAGTCCTCGACCCTTATCATCTTCACTGGCCTCTTCGAGTTTCTATCGACCTCATCGTGGATGGTGATGAGTTTTAGCTTCTCCATCTCCACGATCCTGTTCTGCACCGTCGTGTAGGGAATGCTTCCTTCTATTGCGATCTGTGTCAGGTTCTTCTTGCCCTCCATTAGGTCGGCGATGATCTCCCACGTATACTTCTTGGATAGGACCCTGAGCCGTGCCTTCAGCTGCTTTGATGTCTCGCCGAAGATCGGCTGGAATCGAGCCTCCTGACGCCTCTCCCGGTTGTCACCAATAACAAGAGTCCTTGTGGACATGAGATAGATATAGTTTCTGTCATATATCAGTATATCTTAATCCTTCAGTGTCACTAACCTATGCCCGGCATACTCAAGCATCGCCAGCTTATGCTCCTTCGACGCCTGAGTCACGGTAACAAGGTCGAAGATCGTGAATCCAACGCGCCGCAGGTAGTCCTCTAGGTGGAGGAGGGCCTTGACACAGCCATTCCCGGTTCCACCCGCGGAGGCGATGCCCAAGGCGAACCTCCCGTTCAGGGTCTTGAACTCCCCCTTGACCTCACACCGGCGGAGCCTGTCTAGGAACAGCTTCGTAGACTCGCTCAGGTCTCCCCAATAGACGGGGGTGGCGAATACTACGGCGTCAGCGGCGTGGATCTTGTCCCTGAGTTGCTGGAACTCGTCGTCGATGACGCATGTCCCCTCTCTGCGGCACTGGCCCCATCCCCCATCGCAGGCAACGCAGGGCCTTATGACTAGTTCATTCAGGTTCACCAACTCGACAGCGGCGCCCTCTGTCTCGGCTCCCTTGATGACCGCCTTCGCGGTCATCGCCGTCAAACCATCTTCATTCGGGCTGGACTGTATCGCTAGAATCTTCACAGTTGTACACCTATCTGGGTTGAGTGGGTCCGAGCGCTTTAAATGTCACCGTCTCGAGAAAGGAATGCGTTTATATTATAGTTCAATACCTGAACTGTTAATTTCGTGAATCAAAATGGATGGCCTAGCTACGGGTGCGAAGATGAGCCGGATGCTGGACAACATCCACCTCATCTTCCCACTCTTCCACCGGACGCTGATGAGACCTGAAGGCCTCTCACACAACCCGACGAGCTCCGAGTTCAAGGTAATGATGATCCTCATCAGGCGAGATTCACTGCCAACCTCGAAGATTGGGGGATGGCTCGGCGTCTCTAAGCCGAATATGACGGCTGTTATAGACAAACTCATCGCGGACGGATACGTCGAGAGGAAGCCGAACCCGAGGGATCGTAGAATCATCGACATATCCCTCACGGGCAAAGGGCGAAAATATATGGCTGATTGCAGGGCGGAGCTACGCGAATCGATTAAGAAGAAGCTCTCCACCCTCTCCGAGGAGGATATCGACTCCCTCTACACCTCGCTGGAAAATATACAGGTGATATTGACTAAGTTGAACATAACAAACAATGATAATCTGACAACGTTGATGAAGATGGATTCGCCGTGGGGGGTAAAGATATGAAGAACCCCATGATGCGCATTCTCTCCTACCTGAGACCCTATTGGAAACCTGCTGCGTTATCTGTCATAATGCTTTCCGTATCGGTCATAGCGGAGCTGCAGATACCAAGGCTCCTGCAGAGCATCATAGACACGGGTATTCCCAACAAGGACCTCTACCTCATAGGAACCACTGCCGTGTTAATGGTGGTCATCGCGTTCCTAGACGCAGGCATGGCGATAGGCAATACATTCCTATCAGTCCGAGCCGCACAGGGATTCGCAGCCGACGTGAGAAGCGCCATCTTCCGCCGAATCCAGAGCTTCAGCTTTGGAAACCTCGACAAGTTCCAGACCGGCCAACTGATAATCAGGCTGATGAGCGATGTCAACATCATACAGATGATGGTGATGATGGGTCTTCGCATGTTCATCAGGGCACCCCTCATGATCGTCGGAAGTGTCCTACTTATGTACTCAATCAACGCCAAGCTGGCTGACATCATTCTCCTGATAATGCCGTTTACCTTGATTCTCTCCGGCGTCTTCGTATGGAAGGGACAGCCCATGTTCATGAAGGTCCAGACGAAGCTAGACAAACTCAACTCTGTCCTCCAGGAGAACCTCTCAGGCGTTCGCGTTGTGAAGGCATTTGTGCGTCAGAAACATGAATCCGAGAGGTTTGAGGTCGCAAACGTTGACCTCATGAACCAGGGAATAAGTGTCAACCGATTCATGATGTTCCTCATGCCCGCGTTGTTCGTCATGATCAACCTGGGCGTCCTAGCTGTCCTCTACTTCGGCGGCCTTCAAGTAATACAGGGCACATTCACCGTCGGCGAGATTCTCGCCTTCTCAAACTATCTACTCTCTAGCATGTTCCCTCTAATCTTCCTCGCCATAATGGCGAGTCAAATCTCCGCCGCTGTCGCTTCCGGGAACAGGATATACGAGGTCTTAGACTCCGAGCCGATGGTTCAGAACAAGCCTGACGCTAAACCTCTCAGCGACATCACCGGGAGAGTAGCATTTGAGGGCGTATCCTTCAGCTACATGAAAGGAGGCGAACCCGTCTTGAACAACATTAGTTTCTCCGCAGATCCAGGGCAGGTCGTTGCCCTACTCGGCGCCACAGGCAGCGGGAAGTCGACTCTCATCAACCTCATCCCGAGGTTCTACGACGCGAACTCCGGCAGTGTAACCGTAGATGGCACGGATGTCAGGGAAGTGACCATTGAGTCGCTCCGGACTCACATCGGGATAGCCCTACAGGAACCTGTGCTCTTCAGCGGATCGATCCGCGACAATATCAGGTATGGGAAGCCCGGTGCCACCGACGATGAGGTCATCGAAGCCGCAAAGGCGGCGCAGGCCCACGACTTCATAACGAGTTTGCCCAAGGGTTACGACACCGAGGTCGGGGAGCGTGGGGTTGGCCTGAGCGGAGGCCAGAAACAACGCGTTAGCATCGCCCGCGCCATACTCGTCAAGCCCAAGATACTCATACTCGACGACTCTACGAGCAGCGTCGACGTCGAGACCGAGGCGCTGATACAGGAGGCGCTTGAGACGGTGATGAAGCGCCGCACGAGCTTCATAATAGCACAGCGCATAAGCAGCGTCCTAAAGGCGGACAAGATTCTCGTCCTCGACCGCGGCAAGATAGTCGCCGAGGGGCACCACAAGGAGCTGATGGAGACCAGCCCAATATATCGCGAGATATTCGACTCCCAGCTCGGCGGAGGTATCCGGCTATGAGTGGCCACGGCCCAATGGGTGGTGGGGGGCCACGAGGCCCAGGTCCAGGCGGCCCGGGCAGAGGCATAGAACGAGCCAAGAATCCGAGAGAAACCATAGCCCGACTCGCCAGCTACCTGCTAGTCTACAAGTTCCAGATAGCATTAGTGGTGATAAGCATCGTTGTGGCTGGAACACTTCAGCTCCTCGGCCCCTACCTCATAGGGATGACCATTGACCAGTACATACTCAAGGGTGACGTCCCTGGTCTGGTGAGGATGTCCCTGATACTGTTGGGGGTCTACCTTGGGGGCTGGGCGATGCAGGCCACCCAGGGATGGATAATGGCGACTATCAGTCAGCGCGCCCTCCGCCAGATCCGGAAGGACCTCTTCGAGCACATGCAAACTCTCAGCCTGAGCTTCTTCGACAAGAGAAGTCAGGGAGACTTGATGAGCAGGTTGACGAACGACATAGACGCGGTTAGCCAGGCACTGACGATGAACATTACCCAGATAATTAGCAGCGTCCTCAGCCTTATCGGAATACTCATCGCCATGTTCGCCTTGAACCTCTGGATGGCCCTCGGCAACCTCGCGGTCATCCCGTTCATGCTTCTCGTCACACTTGTGATCGGTAAGAGGACGATGAGCGGATTCCGTGGCTTACAGTTCTCTATGGGGCGCCTCAACGGTAGGATGGAGGAGATAATAAGCGGTGAGCGCATCGTCCAAGCCTTCAGCAGGCAGGACGCCATACTCGCTGATTTCGACAAGGACAACGAAGCGCTACGCGAGGCCGCGACGAAGGCTATGAGCTGGGGTTTCATCATAATGCCCCTCGTCAACGTCATGAGCTACATAGGCATCGCCGTCATCTCTGGACTCGGAGGCTGGCTCGTCGTCACGGGTGCCGTCACGGTTGGCCTCGTCGCCACGTTCATCAACTACACCCGCAACTTCGTTCAACCCCTCCGCCAACTCGCCGACCTCTACAACAGCATACAAAGCGCCCTTGCGGGCGCGGAGCGCGTCTTCGAGATAATTGACACCAAGCCCGAGATCAACGACAAACCTGACGCCAAGCCCCTCAAAGAGATCAGGGGCGACATCGTCTTCGACCACGTCGACTTCAGCTACGATGGAAAGACCCCTATACTCAACGATGTTAGTTTCCACGCCGAACCCGGGCAGACGATAGCCCTTGTCGGGCCGACGGGCGCGGGGAAGACGACGATGATCAACATCCTCAGCAGGTTCTACGACATCAGGGGCGGAGACATTAAGATCGACGGCACAAGCATACGGGACGTCACCCGCGAGAGCCTCCGTAGGCAGATCGGCACCGTGCTTCAGGATAACTTCCTATTCGCCGACACTGTGATGGAGAACATACGCTACGGGAACCTTGAGGCGACGGGCGAGGACTGCGTCGCCGCGGCGAAGCTCGCAAACGCGGACCAGTTCATCTCACGCCTCCCCGAAGGCTACAAGACGATGCTCACGGAGCGCGGGAGCAACTTGAGCCAGGGGCAGCGCCAGCTGCTCGCCATCGCCCGCGCCGTCGTCGCCGACCCGAAGATACTTATCCTCGACGAGGCGACGAGCAACGTCGACACCCGCACCGAGATCAGGATACAGGAGGCGCTCCTGCGACTTATGGAGGGGAGGACGAGCTTCGTCATCGCCCACCGCCTCAGCACGATCAGGAACGCCAACCAGGTGCTGGTCATAAACAGCGGACGGATAATCGAGCGCGGCACACACGAGTCCCTGCTGGAGCAGAGGGGGTTCTACTTCCACCTCTACAACAGCCAGTTCAGGGGCACGAACGGTGCGGCTCCTTCGGGGTAAACCCCTTAAACCGGCGCCCCTTCTCCCTCCTGATGCCGGACGAGTACATTTTCCTTCTCCTCTTCATCTTGGCGTGCCTCATCCTCGCGTTCATCCTCGGGAGGAGCCCGGTGCGCCGCATAGTGGAGACGCGGATAATAGGGAAGAGGGTCAGGTATCAGGAGAGCATCACGGCGTCAGGCAACGCCTACGTGCCCGTGAAGAGCGAGGTCTTCACCATAGACGCCGAGATAACATACGATATCCCCGTCAGGAAGGCGCTGTGGGACAAGCTCGACAATGGTGACAGGGTCGAATTGAACCTCCACCTCAACGGCGAGTACAGCTTCAAGAGGCGTATCAGGGAATGACCTCGCAGC
>Ga0105152_10000470_pt1 | contig 11902 bp, 9 predicted proteins | sample LakBais05cmmetaG_FD_81534 | JGI IMG/M metagenome (GOLD analysis project Ga0105152, IMG submission 81534) | Lake sediment microbial communities from Lake Baikal, Russia to study Microbial Dark Matter (Phase II) - Lake Baikal sediment 0-5 cm | ecosystem: Environmental > Aquatic > Freshwater > Lake...
CCCTTACGCCCATCACCGAAGGCTCACTTGAGTTGATTTTTCAAGATGATTTTCGCGAAAATACCTGGAAGGTTTCCTCTGATGATGATGTTATATACCAATATGCAAACGGGGAATACGTAATTACCGGCCGGAAAGCAGACTGGCGGTTCTGGGCTAGGGCGCCGTTTGATGTATTCGAAAATGGCGTTATTGAGGTAGATGCCAGGACCATTTCGAATTTCAACAGTACCAAGTATGCAATATTGTTCCGTGAAAAAGAAAAGAACTATTATAGTTTAACATTCAACGGCGATTTCTACTGTGTTGAAAGAGATTATCAAGACAAGATCTCGAAACTACTGCCCCTCACGAAGTCAGCCTATATCAAGAAGGACGGAAGTGCCAACCGGCTGAAAGTCGCTTGCCTCGGCAACACGATAGAAGTGTACGTTAACAATCAAAGGCTGGCGACAATAACTGACGATACGTTTGCCGCCGGTAAAGTGGCCTTGGCAGTCATAGGCAAAGATAGTTCGGTAGCCTTTGATAACCTTAAGATGTACCAGTTTACCCAGGAGTATGTCCAGAAAGCTGCGCCGTCCCTGGCAACCTCTTACTCAGCTTCACTGCCATCGGGTACTCCCACCATCACCATTACCCCCGGGGTAAAACCCAAGACAACAACAAAATCGGATAGCCTGGATGACATTCTTGACCGGGCGGCCGCCATCAAAGCAGTGAAGTATGTGATGGTCACTACGATGCCAGGGAAGCCGACTTTCATTGGAACGGTCTGGGTCAAAGTCACCCAAACCCGAATGGAAACCGAATTTGCCGGCGTAGCTATGCTGGTGATTCAAGACTCCGCCACGTCGACTCAGTTCAACTGCCTACCACTAAAGCAGGTAGCAGCCCAATCCAAATATGAGGCGCTTAACCTGACACCCGTGGACCTCGTGCAGCGCCTACGGGGGCCCGGTTCCATAATGACTGGCTCTGAAAAGCTTGGCGCAAAGGACTGCGCGGTAGTCGACTATACCGCCAAAGACGGCACTAAAATGAAAGGCTGGGTCTGGAAGGAAAATGGCCTAGTTCTAAAGACGGTTTCTCAGGGACCGGGGGAACAGGAGGTTACCGAAATAAAAAGCGTTAGCTTTAACGATATTCCCGACGGCCAGTTCAATACCCCCGCAAATGTCCGTTTGGTCTCAGAAGCCGATTTTGACAAGGCAATGGCCCAGCCGCCAAACGTGTTCCTAACAAGGCGCTACGTAAATTCTACCTGGGGCTACTCGATCTTGCTTCCCGAAACCTGGATAGTAAGTGACTCCAACCCGGGGACGGTTTTGCTTGGCGACGGCCAGGCCAGTCTCGGGATCAGCATGATGCCGCTGCAAGGAACGACGCTTGATACGCTCGTCCAGGCCAACAGACTCTCCTTTGCCAAGTCATATCCGGACTATAAGGAGCTATCCAGCCAGAAGATATCTTTATCGGATGGGACGCCAGCTGCGTTAGTGATCTGCGCTTATACCGCGGAAAAGGCCGCCGCACCGCGCAAGGAAATGAAAGTCATGGCGGTGAGAAACAACACTGCTATCATCCTGGTCGCGGGTACCGCCGGCGGTGATGCGGGCTGGACCAAATACGGCAGCACTCTGGGAACCATAATGGACACCATGTCATTTTCCGCTGTTGCCAAGGACTTTGGCGTGCTGGTTGACATTGGAAATTCCATAGAGGAGAGCAAGTATAACCTGGTGGGTTGGGATGCAGGATCGATCCTAGACACTCCTACACGTTCTCCGTTGGATACGACGGCTCGAGATCTCGGATTAGATATTCTTGGGAAGAATAACTCATTGGATATCGTCATCAAGAACGCTGACACCGATTATGTTTTGACGATGGAAGTCGCGGATGTCGCCAATAAGGGCGAGTTTGATGTATATGTTAACGACTGGGGACCGGTGTTTTTGTATAGAGGTGTGCCTCAAGCCTCGATAATTGCAGTCCATCAATTCAGGATTCCCAAGAGCTATATTACCGGAGACAAGATTACCGTTACCTTTCGTCGTAGTGGGGGTTATTGGACAGCACTGTACTACGTTAAACTTACTCCTTTGAGTTATCCATAGAGCGGCTATCCTTCCATCAGAAGAGCCGGGTTTTGGAGCACCTGGATGGTTCCGGCAGGTTATGATAACCTGATACATGTGCAACGTAGCGTGATTCCCAGATCATTTCCCAAGGGAGGCTGGCTTCTAAGTGATTTCCTTGAGACACGGAGGGAGGTCACATTTACTCAGATTGTTACGCACGAAAAAGTGGGCCAATCATATGGGATGCTCTGCTACCGCACATTGCGGCTACCGCAAGTGTATTCTTCAATCCCTCACTTGGTTTATAATATGTGTTGAAGACATATAATCATCGCGAGGCAAGATAGGAAAACCAACAACCGCTCAAAATGAAAAGATTGATTAGACGCCAAATTTCGGACCAGATTAGAGTAACGTAGGGGAGACTATGAGAAGGAGTTTTCCAGTCTTGGTTTTAGCCTTAGTCATAGCGAGTGCCGTAGCCTGCGGTCCCGGCGCACCAGCTAGCGCGCCTACCCGGTTGGAGCCGTCTGTAGTATCCCAGACTCAGTTCAAACTGCAGCTGTTATCTAGTCACCCCGGAATCTGCGGTTTCCGTCCCGATAGCGGCCCCTATCCGGCCGGCACCACTCTCCAGGTGCTGGCTATTGTCAAGCCGGGCTACCGCGCACGTTTTGCCTCATGGTCCGGAGATGTCCAGAGCACCAGCAACCCCATCACCATAACCATGAACCGTGATTACACGCTGCAGGCTAACTTCACTGACGTCGGTCCGTTGCCGTTGCCCGACCGTGGAAGGCTTACCATTAGTGTTAGCGGCACAGGCAGCCCGTACTCGATATACATTAACAAAAGTCTAATGGGAAAGGATTCGTACAGCGCCCTCCTAGTTGCCGGAACCTGTCGCGTCACTATTTACAACAGGGAAGGCACCATTGTGAAAGATGAGACGGTGACTGTTACCGCAAATCAGGATACAGTGGTCAAAGTGGTAGATGGTGATACGCCAGGCCATACGCTACAATCTGATTCCGTATATACTAACCCCGTAGAATACCAGGTCACCCGGACGTTGACCATAGCGAACACTGATGCCCGGATAGACCTGGCTAGAGTGTGGCTACCTTCGGTTGTGGCCTGGGATTCACAGACAAATATCACCCCAATAGTGACTACTCCGAATCCGAATAACGTGTCGAAAGATTCGCAATATGGCAATAGTGTCCTCTACTGGGAGTTTCGTAACGGGCCGGCCAAAGGATCTTCTGCCGTCATCAAGGATGAGTTTACCTACACGTGTTACCAGATCAACTATAAAGTCGACACGGGCAAGGTGGGTACGTATGACAAGACATCCGGTGATTACCAGCATTTCACACGCCCTGAGAAGTATGTAGAGTCCGACGACGCTCGACTTACTGCAATCGCCAGGCAGCTTCAACAGGGCAAGACAAATCCATACGATACGGCCGGGGCGATCTACGATTGGGTGATCGATAACATGGCGTATCGCAAAGTTGATGGGCTGAAGGGTGCCAAATTTTCCCTGGAAAATAGGTACGGTGAGTGCGGCGACTATTCCGCGTTGTTTACCGCCCTGTGCCGGGCCGCGGGAATCCCCGCCAGGACGGTCGTTGGCCGTTGGGCAACGTCATCTCCAGATGACTGGCATGTCTGGGCGGAATTCTACCTGCCGGGATACGGCTGGCTACCGGTTGACCCTACCGATGCGGATTTGAACAAGAAAGGCAGAGCTTGCTTCGGCAATCTGGACAATAAGCGGTTGATACTTCACAAAGGATTCTCAATCGTTCTCCAGCCCGGTCCTGTCTCCTTTAAGCCAGAGGTAGGCTTCTTACAGCTATATTGTTGGGAATACCAGGGGGCCAAGGGACAAGCTCCAATTCAAACGGAGATCAGCTATACTATTGGCCCGCGGCCCCCGACAACCACAAAATGAGGCCCTATTGAGGCTTAGGCACAGTGATCGTATATTTCACCGGTTCAGTAGTGCCAACGGGCGCGGCATCATTTCCATTTCTGTCCTTGATGTTAACCGTGAAGGTGTAGGTCTTGCCGGCCGCCGACGCGAGTGGAGTCCCCCAGATTACGCCCGTGGACTTGCTGATCTCCATGCCAGGGGGTAGCGAGCCGCTCCGTAGATACCATGCCCAGGGGAATACGCCATCACCGCTTGCCATCAAACCGGCACCGTAGCCGGAACCGACCGTGGCATCTGGCAGTCGGACCGTTCCGCCCAAAGGTTGTTGAAAACTCAGCGCGGGAACGGGATTGGGAAAGAGCGACCCGGGCGGATAGTACGGTATATCCTCAACCTTGAATGAGAAGGTCCCGGTAAAAGATTTTGAGCCATCTGAAGCTACCATTTTGAAAGTATACGTGTTCGCACGGAGTACGCCGGGACCCTGGAACATTCCGTCGCTGGGTATGCCACTCCCGTGAAATATCCCGGTGTCCGGGTCAACCGTTGTTCCAGGGGGTAGAGTTGAGCCAGTAGCCACGCTCCATTTGTATCCTGTTGACTTGGGGGCGCCGCCGTAGGCAAGCAGAGTCACCGGGGCGACGTAGTTGTACGTCTTACTACCTGGATGGGTCTGGATGTAGCCAGTGGGTAGAGTCTGTGACGATGATTCCCCCGAGCTAATTTTGTAGCCGCCGAGGTCGTAATACACCTTTATTTTACTGTTTTCTGTGGCCGCCACCCGTACCTTGATTCTGTTCAGGTTCTTGTTGTTATCAAGGTTATTTTGAGTTGTGACTGTCGTATCTACGGAATCGACAACCACGTGCGCACCGTTCCCTATCGTCAGGGGGCGATCGGCAGGCCATTCCCGGGTAGGTATCTGGTCTATATGGGCAGTGATAATAGATGTCCCCTTAGTCTGAGTGTCCGGCTGGACGCTATCTATCTTCACCTCGAAACGCGGCAGGAAGGCATCGAGCACTGCGGACGAGGCCTTAATTGCCGTGGGGATGAGCACGCTCCGCTGGGATTCAAGGACGTACCAGTCCAGGACTAGGGCAGGCGTATCCGGCGTCCAGAGTATCCCCTTAATAGACCCCGCCCGCGCCAAAGGAAAATCGCTCTTGCCGGCCATAAAGGTGGTGTAATACCCGGATTTGGCAGGCTCGAATACTACCATGGGTTTCTGATAAAGCAACTGGCCATTCGATGTAGTTGACTGTTTATAACGCAGCACCGTATCCCTAGAGAAAAAGTTCTCATTAGTCCACGTGGCGACCTCCTTAAACAGGTCTTGTATGCTCTGGTCAGACCCATAGGCGGTGTGATAATCATAGAGGTCGGACATCCCTTGATACTTTCCATAGCGCTCGACATGTTCGGTAAAAGTGAAGTATTCCAGGGGATCAAACCGAGCCACTCGCACTCCCAATATCTCCTCAATAGGCATATGAGCGTCATTGCGGACGTGAGCCGGCACGGTCATGTCTGAGATAAGGTGCATGCTCTCGCCTACCGCCCTCCAAGCCTTGCCGTAGTTCTTGCCAAGGGTACCACCGGTGTCAGCCATGGCAGACCGGTAATAGTCCTTGCCGTTGGTGAAGCTGTACAGATTGTCCCGCCCGAAACACCACGAATAAGCATCAGTCGTGAGATTAGTCCAAGTTACCTTGGTAACGAGCTTTTGAGCTGATTCCGGCAGGTCGCGGATCATGTCGGTCAGGTAGTGAGGCTCTCTAACTGGATCATAAAAATGTCTCAAGGCCATGTCCCACTCAGGTTCGTCCGCCGAAAAACCGCCTTCAATGAGCCAGTCTTTGATGCTCTTTTGCCGATTAGCCTGAGGTATATAATCGGTAAGGCTCGTCCCGTCGCTGCGATCCCAGGCGTCACCCCATACTGGTTTGCCGTCAAGGGAAGCATCCTTCAGGTATGGGTCGGATGGCATCCGTTGGCTTACAAAACTATCGTAGGCTGCTTTGTTGACTGCCGGATGTACTCCCTCTTCCTGCGGGTAATCTCCAAGATTGTCCCAGGCGTATGCTATTGGCGGGTCATAGGTGCCCTGGAAGATGATCGTCAGGGCCATGACCAAGGCCATCGCTATTCTGATGATGATTCCTATTCGTATATTTTCCACGCACCGTTCTCCCTGACGACCATGAAAGAAGTCCTCACACCATTCAGTGTCATTTCGTACAAAACAGCGTCTTCTCTCGCCTTCAGAACCTTGGCATTACGCATGGCTTCCGCCAGCGCGGCGGCTTGAGGAGTCGAAAGGTCGGGATCGCCCTTCACATCGGCGAGCATTCGGGCCGACATGAGAGAGGTGACTGCCTTTGCGTCCTTGCTTTGAATGGCAGCGGCCACATCCGCAACCGTCTTGTTAGCGGCCGCAAGATCAACTCCCCCGCCTCCGCGCATCTTCGCCATCACCCTGTCTCTGTTGTCCTTGGCCGCTTGATAGCTAGCATCGAGCTCGAGTGCTTTGTTGAAACACTGCAAGGCTTCTTCAAGCCTACCAAAGTTCTCCAGAGTCAGCCCTTTGTTATTCCAGGCATAAATATGCCTGGGGTCAAGCTCGATCGCCTTATCGTAATCGGCCAACGCCAGGTCATACTGTTTTTGGTTTTGATAGATGACGCCGCGATTGTTATAAGCGGCAGCGTACTTTGGATCAAGCTCTACTGCTTTGCTGTAATCGGCTAGGGCGAGGTCAAGCTGTCCTTTCATACGATAATCTAGACCCCGGTTGTTGTAAAAAATTGCATTCTTCGGGTCAAGCTCAATCGCCTTGCTATGATCGGCAATCGCCAGGTCGTATTGAACCTGCATGTAATAGGCGATACCGCGACCGTTATAGGTGTTTGCATAGGAAGGGTTCAGTGAGATCGCCCTATTGTAGTCAGCCATCGCCGGGCCAAACTGCCCAGTACTGCGATAAGCATTGCCTCGATTGGAATAGGCTGCGACGTAGGTCGGATCAAGCTTGATTACTTCGGTAAATTCAGCGATAGCCTCGGCAAATTTGCCCTGGTTAAGCAACGTGATCCCTTGCTTGTTATGCGCCTCGACCTGGTTTGCCGTTCCAAGGCTCAAGCTTAAGCCGAAGGGGTGAACCAGTTGAATAAAAAGGCCAATGCCAACGATTACTCCCACCAACGCCATAATAACATTTGCTGCCCGGGAAGCCGGCTTTTGATGTTTACGCCGCTTCGGTGCTGGTGGGGGCGCCGAAGGTAGCTCCTGCGCCGGCGGTATCGTTGGAGCGAGTGATGCGCCACACTGATGACAGAACTTGCCGGTAGGGAGGTTTTCGCTACCACATTTCGGGCACAACAGTGACTTTGGTAGTGCCGGCGCTAGCGACGCACCACACTCGTCGCAGAACTTGCTGACCGGAAGGTTCTCTTTGCCACATTTCGGACATAAGACCACTGAAAAGCCCTCTTCTTGGAAGTCATTCGTGAACCAATAGTATGATAATGGTGCGGGAAGTGTAAGTCAAGGCAAGATGAAGGGCATAGCTTTGCACATCACGATTCAAAAGGAATCTCAGCAGTCGGGATTGTCAGTCGATGTCATAAAATAGTATTTTGAGACCTGTGAAGAAGCGAGGAGTTGGCATCGCCAGAAGAGGATTACCAGGCTGGGAAGAGAGCTGACCCTGCGCTCTTACCCACTGAAGTCTCCCCGCGTGCAAGAGGGCGCTCCGTCATTCACCTGGTAATCTCTTGATGAGCATAAACCACGAGACTGAAAGAGTCAATCGAATTTTGTCGCGACTTTTGAGGAGTCCTGGAGCACGACAGTCCCGTTGACACGACAATCAACCCCATCAGGCTCAATAGGACTTCTTTGCATGGCTAGGGCCGATTTCCGGGTATAGTGTGAAGAGAGGGTTTGACCACGGCTCTTCGCCCGCCTCCATCCCAACTTTGGTGAGCCGGTAATACGTCCGCGCTGGGGCTGGAGGGTAGTTGTCCTGGATAGCCGATGGTTCAGTCTGGTCTGTGGCTTCCACCCATCGGAGGCGTTTGAGCACAGCGAAGTACATCAGGAACGAGTGATACCGCATGTGTGTAAACTTCCTGGAGGTCCTTCTCAGCTCACGCTCGTATATTTTATCGGCTTCCTCCTCGGTAACGTCGGCACCGCTCAGCACCATGCGGCTGATTATCCTCTCGGCACGCTCCCGGGCGGTCGCTCTGGCCAGTGCCTCTTTGTACTCGTAATTGATGTCAGCCTGCGCCGCTCCGGCGCGAGGGTCGATTGCTTTTGACCCTTCCGGGCTATTACCGAGGAGGAACTCCCTGATGAACCAGCCGCAGCCGAAGGGCCGCAAAAAACCCCCTCTGGTTGGTCTAAGCTCCATTGCCATATTGCTTCCCCAAAATGCTCATCAAATCGCCCCAGCCTGGACCAAATGGCAGGCTTGATGACGTGCCCCCCTAAAACGATACCAGATATAATATCGTAAAGGGGGAATATAGAGATGCCAAAGAAAGGGTACAGTCCGGAGCAGATCATCCACAAACTACGGGAGGCAGAAGTACTACTCAGCCAGGGAAACACAATCGGAGCGGTCAGTAAAAAGATCGGAGTCAGTGACTTCACGTATTACCGCTGGCGGAAAGAGTACGGAGGCATGGGTGTAAATCAGGCGCGCCGGCTCAAGGAGCTGGAGCAGGAAAACTCCCGGTTAAAGAAGGTTGTGGCGGATTTTGCATTAGATAACGCCATTCTTAAAGAAGCCGCACGGGGAAACTTCTAAGCCCGTCCCGGAGAAGAAAGATAGTTGACCAGGTATGCCTGAAAATGGCAGTTTCGGAAAGACGGGCATGTCGGGTACTCGACCAAGCCAGGACAACGCAGCAGCGTGAGCTATCACCTCCATCTGATGAAAAACAGCTGACCAAAGATATCATTGAACTGGCCTCCAAGTATGGAAGATATGGCTACCGCCGGATAACAGCTTTGTTAAACCAGAATAAAGGATGGCGGGTCAACCACAAACGGGTAGAGAGGATCTGGCGGAGGGAAGGATTGAAGGTACCCCAGAAACAACCCAAGCGAGGCAGGCTGTGGCTGAATGACGGTTCCTGTATCCGGTTACGGCCGGAGCACAAGGACCATGTCTGGAGTTATGATTTCGTGAAGGAACACACTGAAAATGGCAAGGCTTTCAGAGTACTCAATATTATTGATGAATACACCAGGGAATGCCTGGCGGCGCTCGTTGACCGCAAGATTAAATCTGAAGATGTCCTTGATCAATTATTTAACCTGTTTGTTTTCCGCGGGGTGCCAGAACACATCCGGTCGGACAATGGGCCTGAGTTTACAGCCAGGGCGGTCAGGAAATGGCTTAACCGGATGGGAGTAAAGACCCTCTTTATCGAACCGGGCAGTCCTTGGGAGAATGGTTACATCGAATCCTTTAACGGAAAGATGAGGGATGAATTACTTGATAGAGAGATATTCACTACTCTGGAAGAGGCGAGGGTGTTGATAAACGAATGGAAGAAGGAATATAATCATTTCAGACCTCACTCCTCTTTGAATTACCGGCCTCCTGCGCCGGAGGCTATACTTACCGGAACAACGAGGTAACAACTGGTACCGCTACTGGGGGCAGGTCATTACGGGAGACCTGGTACTCCCAGCATTGAGACTATTGTGCAGCTTCTTGGACGATTCAAGAACCATATATGTACCGCTGAACAGCCGTATGCCTATCGGCTCAACCGAAACAATCATAGCGGAGTGTATGAAGTTCTGATCGTAGGCTGGTAGGTTAGAGTGTGGTGCACACTCTAACCTACCACAGTAGTTATACCATTTCTTATGTCAGTCCTACTGCTGACCTGCCCCCCCTTCACTAGAAGACGAGTTTCGTCTTGGCACTTTAATTTTCCTCGCATCTCGGTTCCGACTGAACAAACAGCCATCTTGTGACCCTGGTCAACGTTCAGAACAACAGGGAGACGAGTCACAAGCGAAGCCAAAGTAGCCCTTCACATCAGACGTCCGGCTCCCGGACAACGCTAACAGTAGCGCTGGCGTGAGTAGTTGAAGGAAATCTGAAGGTCGCCGGCCAAACGCTCGGCGATCTGCCGGCCAGTAGCCGCCCGTGACCAGGTCTGTAAGCCTTCGTAGGACACTCCCCACACATCATCGCCGGACATCATTCCCTGTGGCTTCTTGCCTTCGCACTGTTCCAGATTGTCCCATGGCCACGAAGGAGGTTGACCGGCGTCAAAGCGAGCAAACAGCCTCCAGGTCTTGAACTCGCCCCGGGAGTCGCGGCCAGGCACTCCGGGGTACATATCGCCATCAACGATGCGGCACCAGTTCCTGCTGGCGGAGAGCTTGCCAGCCTTGTAACCACGTTTCTGCTTGAGTATGAGGCCCCTTCCAGCCAGCAAATCGGGGAGGTCCATCAGGAGGTCGTCCACCATGGAAGCATCTTCTCGAATCAGCATATCAGTCGTCTCCAGAACCGGCGCCTGGGTGAGGATGCCCTGACTGTAGACCTGTTGGGCGACTTTGTCAACATCCCGGCCGAGTGAGCCAGGTGTTTTCTCCGAGCATCATCAAAAGCGTCCCCCAGGTCACTCATTCCCTTGCTGCAGGCCCCACACAGCCGCGAAGAAATGCCGGGTCCACTCGTTGGCTACCTTCCGGTTGGCGCAGAAAACAATGCGAAGATGAGGGTGCAAGGCATATAGCTCGGCAATGGCTTTGGCGCAGAAGGCTGGTGTGTAGTGGTGAACCTTCTTGGGATTGAGAAAATCAGCATAGGGGGCTTCGAGTACCAGGGCATGGTTGTTATGAGCTGCCAACTCGGCCAGTCGCTGGTGTAATACGGGCATCGTCCCAAAGTCGGCGAGCAGGTTGTCCAGTGTCTTGCGCTCCGCCACCGCCAGCATCTTGTCCCCGTCCGTGAGGGCATAGTCGCCAGCCGGGATAGCGCCGCGCTCGGTAACCGCGCCCGGGAAACGCCACGGATATTTTTCGTTACTGTGGATGCGGACAACTAATGCGGTATTCCCCCGCCGCGACACGAGCTTAAAGGCAGGGCGGTGCTGCTCGATAGACCTCTGCGTCAGCCAGAAGATTTGCTCGTAGCTCTCCCCCGGTCTGCCCTTGTAAGATTTCTTGAGGAAGAGAAAATCGCACCGCTTGTAACGCTTGCGGTCCAGCACCACGGAGATACGGCGACCGCGCTCATTGAAGGCGACGATATCCACCCGTTCCAGCTCTTCCAGCACCTCGTCCGGCGCTGGCGGCTCGTCTTCGCGCAGGCAGAAGATATGTCTGCCCGCCGCCGGCCAGTGGTCCTGGGTGCGGAGCACTAGCCACGGCTTATCCCCTCTGATAATCTGCAGGCGGTAGGGGAAACGGTCGTTTTGTGTTCGCTCTAGAATCCAGGTTCCTTTTTCCACTGTGATGATTATACCTCAGAACACGTGGCATCTTGAAGTGAAAACGGATGCCTGAGGGTCTCGCTCTGCTGAAGAAGTCGGACCGCTATAAATTACGCGGGCAGGGTATCCTTTAGTTCTGGTCACCAAGGCACACTTCCGGCGATGCAGGCAAGGGAAAGCTTGCTTTTTCCCAACAGCCGGGGCGAGCACCCAGTGTTTTTCATGGCATCATTTTCCCATCGACTTCACGGAGTGACCAGACCTCTGAGCACCTTCGCCTCATTCCCACATCCCTCTAAGAAATTCGTGTAGGATTCTTGACCTTTTCCTTTGTCTATAGTAAGTTCTTCAATAGCTTCAGTTAATAATAGTATTAATACCGAAGGTGACGAAATGCACAAATA
>Ga0105152_10000472_pt1 | contig 11886 bp, 12 predicted proteins | sample LakBais05cmmetaG_FD_81534 | JGI IMG/M metagenome (GOLD analysis project Ga0105152, IMG submission 81534) | Lake sediment microbial communities from Lake Baikal, Russia to study Microbial Dark Matter (Phase II) - Lake Baikal sediment 0-5 cm | ecosystem: Environmental > Aquatic > Freshwater >...
GGCCGAGGGCGGTGAGGCTGGGTCTCGGGAGCGAGGTCGTCGACGAGCTAAACTCGAACCCGGAGTCCCCTTGGAGGGGGAGGATAAGGAGGGTCGGCGAGGACGAGCTGCCGGGTCAGGTAACCACCGACAGGGTCTTCGCCTCGGCGGTGGCGGAGGTGCTTCGGGAGAAGGCATTCATAGGTGTCCCGGTCAGGGACTTCGCCGCTGGCCTCGCCTCGTACTGGGGGGAGTTGAGTAGGATCTATCCGGAGGCCTTTGACGAGCCGACGGGTTATGTCCTGCTATCTCCAACCGGGATCAGGGCGTTCACGCTCCTCTTCGCCAGGGTCTACCAGCTAGCCAAGGAGAGTGGGCCCGTGACGGGGGAGTCCCTCGCCGCCATCCTGGGGGGGCTGCTTAAGAAGACCCAGGGACATGGCAACCCAGTTTTCCGCCAACCACTCAACGTCGGGGTCTGGTCGAGGGAGATTGGGTCGAAGACCCTGGACCTCGGCGCCTCTGAGCTTTTCCGGTGCCTCGCGGAGAAACTGCAGCCGGCCCTCGCCTAGGCTTTCTCGACGCGGATCTTCTCGCCGGGTCGGACGAGTTTGAGGAGTTTCGCGTTGTTTTCTATCTTCGCGAAGACGTTGACCGGGCTTGCGGGGCGTATCTCTCGGTCCCAGCTGGCGGGGGTTGAGCCGAAGAAGAAGCAGATTGCCTTGCCGGGGGGCCAGTATGCTACGTCGCCGATGTCGACGAGTTGTTTGGTGGTCTCCGCCTCGAGGGTGATGGGGATGGTGAAGTATATCTCCTCGCCCCAGACGTTTGCCTTGCCCTCGATTGGGAGCTTCTCCCAGACGGCGTCGGCTGTGGTGGTGGTCTCGTCGGTGAGTTCAGCGTTGAGGGCGCCAGCTGATGTGGTGATGATCTTCATTCTTCTCGGCAATTGGGGCGTCCTGTTTCTCTAGGTTCTGTGTGGTCTGCTTAAGCTTTTTACCAGTGGGGGGCGTCTATGGGTGATTTGAGGGTCCGGGCATGTGGACGCGTAGGCTGGCTTCTCTGGCTCTAGGGTTGCTGATTCTGTTCACCGTGTTCCTGCCCGGGGTTCAGTCGTTGGAGAGCGTATCGGGGTTTGTAACCGGTGAGGGCGGGCAACCTCTCTCCGCCACGGTTGCTTCGATTGCCAACAACCAGATTATGAAGTCAGTATCAACAGGTGTGGATGGCTCTTTTACTCTGCCTTTAGATACGGGCGTCTCCAAGATCCTCGTCTACTCGGACGACCCTTCGACGGCGGGGTTCGATTATGTTCCCGCCCTCGTGAGCGTCGCATCGGGGGGCGTTGTCTCCGTTGTGCTCGATCCGGCGGCTTCGCTGAGCATGAAGGGGGACCTGCTCTTCGTCGACACGGACAACATCCCCACGTTCTACAGCTATCAGGTCGTAAACGTGAATGGTACGCTACTCTCCCCGGGTGGATACCCGCTGAGTTTCGGCTCCAAAACATCGACGATTATTCAGATACCGAAACTGCCTAGTTCGACGATTATCGTCCCCGCGGGGGTTCCTTATCGCATCTGGATAGGGGCATCCATCCTGGTGGGGACGAAGATGACAACGAGGTCTGTCTCCTCGGGTGTGCAGCAGCCGCTCGAACAGGGCGCCCTGGCGGAGTTCAACGTGATGAAGCCCACGCTGGATTATAACCTGGGACTCGTGGGGTCCGCCATCTCTGATGCTTCGAGTAAGATATTGGTCATGGAGGAGCAGGGGTTCTATCTTGTTCGGGAGAAGGGGATACTCGCCAAGGCGGATGTTAACTACGTTGCCGCGGAGCAGCTCTACGAGTCTGGGCAGTACACTGAGGGCCTCGATTCGGCGAAGAGGAGCTACATAGACGCCAAGAGCACGCTGGGTGACCTGAGTAACCTCTCCCTCGACGCGGCTTCTAGTGTCTACATCATCATCGGTTTCCTCGCCGTCGCCTCTGTGACGGCGGGGTTCCTTCTGGTTGACTCTACGAGGCTTCAGATTGGACTGGGGGCGGGGATATTCGCCGTTGCCCTGCTCGTTTTGAGTAGAGTCTACCCGGGTACGGCGGCGACGCCTCTTCAGGGGTTCCTGTTGACGACAGCCACCTCGTATGTGGCGGTTGTCGCTGTGGCGGTCTTCCTGCCGAGGTTCCTCGGGGGCGGCGGGGGAGATGGGCGAGTCAGCCTCAGCGGCGTCATCGTGCCGGTCTTCAGCATCGCCAAGAGGAGCCTCAAGAGGAGGAGGCTCAGGTTCGCCCTGACCCTTATCTCGCTCACGGTCCTCGTGATGAGCTTCGTCGCACTCACATCGCTCTCGGAGGGGTACGGCTTGATGGTTGTCAAGTCGAGTTCGTTGACTTCCCACCAGGGCGTACTCCTGCGCTCGTCGACGTGGACCGAGGCTGAGCCCACCTTCATCGAGTTCTCCGACTCCGAGGTGGAGTGGCTGTTGAGACGGGGGGGTGTCGAGGTCGTCTCGGTGAAGGTGGAGAATACGCCGCAAAAGTCGGCGATCACTTCGATCGTGGGGAACAGGATATACTCGATAGTGGGCGTGGACGCGGGGGTGGAGTCGGGGCTCGTCCCGATCTCCTCGGCGATCGTCGAGGGCAAGCTCCCCGGGGCGGGCGGCGTCGCCCTGAGCGTCTCCCTCGCCGCCAAGGCGGGACTCAGGCTGGGGGACACGGTCAAGCTCAGGGACCGGGTCCTGACGTTGGAGGGTCTGCTCGATGATGCTACGTTTTCTTCGTTGACTGACCTGGACGGGGACGCGTATATCCCCGATAAGTGGGTGAACCTGAGTCCGCCGGGTGATCCTCCTTACTGGGAGAGGCAGGCGACGCCTGCGTCTGAGGCGGCGCTCGTTGATTCTTCGACGGCGAAGCTGATCAGGGCGCTGGGGGTGACGCGAATCGCGTTGAGGGTCGACGCTGTGGGGCAGGACGCCTTCGCTGAGAGGCTGGCGCTGCAGCGTGGCTACGAGACGTGGTCGGTCTCGGGCACGAGCGTCGTGTACGCCGCCCTCGGCAGCTACCTGGAGGGGAAGGGGCTTCCCCTCGTTATCCCCTGGGCGATTGTGGTTCTCAACGTTGTGGTGACTATGCTTAACTCCCTCTTCGAGAGGAGGCGGGAGATCAGTATACTCTCCTCCGTGGGGCTCAACCCGGCGGAGATATCGTCGATATTCGTCGCGGAGGCGTCGATAACGGGGTTCATTGCGGGTGGGCTCGGGTACCTGGCGGGGCTCGCATTCTACAAGCTCATGCCCATGCTCGGGCTAGCGCTTGAGGTCCACCAGAAGGTCTCCGCCGTGTGGAGCCTGGCGGCGATCGGTATATCCATCTCAGCGGTGCTCGTTGGCGCCTTCGCTGCGCTGAGGAGCAGCGTCGTCGTCACCCCCAGTTTGACGAGGAAGTGGAAGATGGATGAGGGCGAGGGCGGGTTCGATAAGCCCTGGGTCGTCACCGTCCCGGTTGAGATGGAAGCCGCCGAGGTGGAGAGCTATGTTGGGTACATGGTGGAGAGGCTGCGGGGGCTGGAGAATGATCAGGTTAGGATGACGAGCAGGATCACGGTCAAGACTCGGGGGTATGCCCGCGTGGTGTCGTTCATCTACAAGTCGTATCAGGCTACGACTGGGAACTTCTATACTAGGAACACGGTCTTAGTCGAGCCTAAAGAGGGGGTCTATGGTGTGCGGCTGGAGTCTGCGGGTGGGCAGGACTGGGCGCACGAGACGGGGACCCTGATACGCCTGATCACGATGGAGTGGAGCAACCGGCCCCGCTGAGCACTGTAGGGAATAGATGCTCCTTTTGCATAGATCGGTGAGTCATCTGAGCCGTTTTCAGGTGTCTTTTGGCTGAAGGGGCTGTATTTCTGATTATATGCGGGACCCCCTGGTCCCTATGGTTTACCCGCGCTCGATCTTCTCGATGCCGCCGTCGCGCATCCAGACGACGCGGTCCGAGGCCTTGATCATCTTGAGGTCGTGTGTGGCGGCGACGAGTGTGAGGCCGCGTGTCTTGTTGAGGCCGTGTAGGAGGTCGATGATCTCGGTGCCAGTGTTGAGGTCGAGGTTGCCTGTGGGTTCGTCGGCGAGTATTATGGCGGGGTCGTTGGCGAGGGCGCGGGCGATGGCGACGCGCTGCTGCTGCCCCGCGCTGAGCTGTGTCGGCTTGTGGTGGAGCCGGGCACCGAGTCCGACGCTCTCCAGCAGCTTCCGGGCCTTCTTGAGGCCCTCGTCGTGTGGGGTGCCCGCGAAGACGGTGGGGAGGGCGACGTTCTCCAGCGCCGTGAGGACGGTTATGAGGTTGAAGTTCTGGAAGATGTAGCCTATGCGGCGGCATCGTAGCCAGGCCAGCTCGTAGGCGTCGAGTTTGCTTATGTCGACGCCGTCTATGAGGACGTTTCCCTCGGTGGGGCGGTCGAGTCCGCCTATCATGTTGAAGAGGGTGGTCTTGCCGGAGCCGCTGGGGCCGACGAGGCTCACATATTCGCCCCTGCCGATCTCTAGGTCGACGCCGTCGAGGGCCTTCACGGTCTCTCCGCCGATTTCGTAGTGCCTCTTCAAGCCCTTCAGTTCTATTACCGCGTCAAAGCTCATATCGTAGTGCCTCCACGGGGTCCAGTTTCGATGCCCTGTAGGCGGGGTAGATTGTGGCTGCGGTGCTCAGGGCGACCGCGAGGGCGAGGGAGGTGGCGAAGAGCGTGAGGCTCTGCGCCGCCGGGACCTTGAGGATTATGTCGAAGCCGGTGGTCGCCCCCGTTGTCAGGAGGGCGGCCGCGACGCCCACGGCGTAGCCGATGATGCCGCCGACGAGCCCCTGCAGAAGAGCCTCTACGAGGAAGAGGAGTATTATGTGCCTGTTCATGGCTCCGAGGCACTTCATCGTCCCAATCTCCTTGACCCGCTCCTGTACGCTGATTAGCATCGCGTTCGTTATGCCGACGACGCTCACGGCCAACGCTATGGCGACGAGCCAGTAGTAGGTTGCCTCGACGCTGAGGTTACCTCCCCCGAGGGCCGTGTAGGTACGGTAGAATGTGTCTGTTAGGAGGAGGCTCGTGTAGAAGCTGAGGCCGAGGGCTATGGAGGCGACGTTCAGCATGGAGCGGTCCAGGCGTCTGATGAGCTGGTTGTAGCCGAGTCTGAAGGCCTCGGCGTACCCGAGGTGGACCCGTCTTTCCCCCGCCGTCATCGCCTATCAGTCACTGTGCTCGTCTTAAAAGGTGAACGGGCTAGTTGAGGTCGTCCTGCTCCCACTCCTCCTCGCTGTATTCCTCGGCGATCTCCTCGTCGTTCCAGCCGAGGCAGTCGTAGCAGAGGCACTTCTTCGTGTCCCCGCATTCGGAGCAGTACTTGGCGCCGCACTCCTTGCAGTCGTGGAACTCCTGCGCGTCCATGCCGCAGATCTCGCAGAGTGGCAAAGCTGGTCCCAACAGGAGGCGGAGGCGCGGGGGCTATAAACCTATTGAGCTATGCGGTGGACGAGTTCCCCGTCTATGTTTCCGCCGCTGATGACGACGCCGACGCGTCTGCCCTCGAAGCGGCGGGGGTCCTCAATGAGGGCGGCGACGCCGACGGCGCCTGAGCCCTCGATGACCTCGTGTTGGCGGAGGAGCATGAGGCGGAGGGCGTCGACTATCGTGGCTTCTTTGACGTCGATCCAGTCGTCGACGAGCTTTTGGCAGATGGGGAAGGTGACGCTGCCCTGCTCGATGCCTCCGTGGAGCCCCTCGGCGACGGTGTCGTACATGGGGATGTCGATGATCCTGCCCGCCTTGATGCTCTCGTGCATGACGGGGCTCGCCTCGGTCTGGACGCCGATTACCTCGGCCCCGGATGCGCCCTTCATCACGGTGGCTACGCCGGAGATTAGGCCGCCGCCGCTGACTGGGACGAGGACGACGTCGAGCTCGGGGCCGTCCTCAACCATCTCAAGCGCCACGGTGCCCTGGCCGGCGATGAGGTCGGGGTCGTTGTAGGGGCTTAGGAAGGGCAGCCCCCTCTCCCTGCTGATGCCCTGGGCGAGGCGCTCGGCCTCCATGTACTCGTCGCCGTGGACGGTGAGGTCGGCGCCAAGCGCCCTGATGGCGTCCCTCTTCACCTTGGGGGTGTTGCCGGGGACGACGATGACGGCCTTGACGCCGAGTTCGCGGGCGGCGTAGGCGACTCCCTGGGCGTGGTTGCCGGAGGAGGCGGCGACGACGCCCTTCATCCTCTCCTCGGGGGTGAGGAGGGCGATCCTGTTCGAGGCGCCCCTTATCTTGAATGAGCCGGTGAGCTGCCTGTTCTCCAGCTTGAGCCAGACCTCGCCCTTCGTGAGGCCGCTGAGGAGGGGGGAGTGCTCGAAGGGGGTTCTCCTGACCCAGCGCCCCATCCGGCGGCGGGCCGCGTAGACGTCGCCTATGGTGACCATCGCTGGATGATGCGTCGAGACCATATAATAATCTAGGCACCGGTCACCGCGTGATACGCCCTCTGCCTGCGGGCATCCGCATCGGCGTATGAGGGGTCCCTCGACAGGGCGTCGACGACCCCGGCGTGTAGGGCGCTGAATGTATCCTCGTTGCCCGATGCCGTGATTACTTCTTCGAGGGAGCCGACGAAGGCCCCGAGCAGCGGCTCTAGGGATGCGTTTTCCCTCAGCAGGTCTCTGATGAGCGTCGAGCTCTCCCCAGCCACGCTCTGGGCGAGGGTGTATTGGAGGGCGAAGGTGGAACCCGCCATCCGAGACACTAAGACGAGGTCCTCCTTCGCGAGGACCCGCGCGAGGGCGAGGTTCAGGGCATAGGGGAGGGAGAGGACCGCGGCCATGCACCTGTCGTGGCGCCCGGCGTCGAGGGTGATCAGGTCCGCGCCGGGGAACAATCGTTGGGCAAGCCTCTGTTCCTCATCGGCGTCGGCCACGGGGACCACGGCGACGACCCGCCCACGCAGGGAACCGGTGGAGGGCCCGAACATGGGGTGGACGCATAGCGGGGTGACGCCGAGGTGGCTCGCCTCGACGAGCGCCGAGTAGCTTTCCCCCTTGAGGCTGGCTATCTCGGCGAGGACCGCCCCCCTCCTGAGGAGGGGGGCGATGACCCGAACCACGGCGGGCGTCGCGCTTATCGGCACTGAGACGACGATGAGGTCTAGTGCCCCCATGGGTTCCAGGGGCCCATCCCTAGTGTCTACGGTCTCAACCGAGTAGCCGAGGTCGCGCAGGTGGCGCAGGAGCCAGCCGCCCATCTCCCCGCTGGCACCTATGACGCCCGCCTTCAAAATGAGTCCCACCTTACCCTCGGAGGAGCGTATTTCTGCCTTGAGGGCAGGCGCCGCTGCCCAGCCTATGCCCGGGGGTAGGAGCCGAGGACCTTCAGGCTCTTAGCGTACGCCGCTAATTCGCGCAGGGCTTCTGCGGAGGTGGAGTCCTCCCTGTGCCCCTCGAAGTCTATGAAGAAGACGTACTCCCACGGTCTCCCCGGGTAGGGGCGGGACTCTATCTTTGTGAGGTTGAGGCGGCGATCCGCGAGGGCGTGGAGGGCGTCTATGAGTGTCCCGGGCCTGTGGTCGACTGTGAAGGCGAGGCTCGTCTTGTCCCTCCCCGTCGGGGGCACGGCGCCGCGACCAACTTCGAGAAAACGGGTGTAGTTCTCCCCGTTGTCCTCTATCCCCTCGGCTATGATATTCATGCTGTCTATCTCCGCGGCGCGCCTGCTCGCGACCGCGGCGGCGTCTCGGAGTCCCCCGTCCCGGATCATCTTCACCGCCCCCGCGGTGTCGAAGTGGTTTACGGGCTCGTAGCCGTGGGCGGCGAGGTAGGCGCGTGTCTGGCCGAGGGCCTGGGGGTGGGAGTATACCCTCCTGATGTCGCTGAGTTCGACGCCGGGGTTGGCTATGAGGCAGTGGACGACTCGGAAGACTGTCTCCCCCCGCACCGTGAGGCTCCTCTCGTTGAGGAGGTCGTAGGTCCGGGTTATGCTCCCCTCGATGGTATTCTCGACGGGGACGAGTCCGGCGTCAGCCTCCCCCGCCTCGACGGCGTCGAAGACATCCTCCAGGTAGGGCTTCGGGACTGGCTCAGCGGCTCCGCCCCAGCGTTGGACGACGGCGGCCTCACTGTAGGCGCCGGGCATCCCCTGGTAGGCGACCCTCATGGGTTCTCCTCCGCTTGGACGCAGAGGTCGATGATGGCGCGGAAGACCCTCTCGGCTCCATCGGGGTCGAGGTCGTGGGCAAACGCGTGTGCCCTGACCTGGTCGAGCACAGCGCGTTCACGCGCACTATCCACTATGGGCTTCCCGTGGCGGCGCTTCACTTCCGCGATGGCCTTGGCGACGCCGACGCGCTCCCCGAGCTTCTCCAGCAGCTCCCCGTTGAGCCTGTTGATCTCCTTCCGGTACCCCGCGATCTCTTCCTCGTAAGTCATCTACTTTCACCTAGGACCTGCGGTATGAGCCCCCTCCTGATGGCGTGGTCGGCGAGGACTACGGCCACCATCGCCTCGACGACGGGGACGGCCCGGGGGACTATACAGGGGTCGTGTCTTCCCTCTACGCTTATCTCGGCCTCGGCCCCCGCGGCGAGGTCGACTGTTCTCTGGGTCTTGGATATGCTCGGGGTGGGTTTGAAGGCGGCGCGCAGGACGATGGGCGCGCCGGTGGTGACGCCGCCGAGGACGCCCCCCGAGTTGTTCGAGACAGTCGAGACGCGCCCGTCCCTGATGGTGTAGGGGTCGTTTGCCTCTGAGCCCCTCATCGAGTCGAGCCTCCTCCCCGCGCCGAACTCGACGGCCTTGACGGCGGGCACGGCGAAGAGGGCCTTGGCTATGTCTCCCTCGATGGTGTCGAAGACGGGCTGCCCGACCCCCGCGGGGAGTCCGAGGGCGATGCACTCGACCTCTCCGCCGACGCTGTCGCCATCTTTCTTAGCCTCCTCGATGATCCTAATCATCTCCGCTGAGGCGGAGGCGTCGGGGCACCCGACGATGCTCGCATCTGTGTTGGCTTTGATCTCCTCGACGGTGGGCTGGTGTGCCTCGACGCCGCCGATGGCGCGCGTGTAGGCGATTACCTCGACGCCCATCGTCGCTAGTAGCTGCTTGGCTATAGCTCCCGCCATGACGAATCCGGCGGTGATCCTGCCGGATGCCCTCCCGCCTCCGCGGTGGTCGTTGAACCCTCCATAGCGGACCCGGGCGGCGTAGTCTGCGTGCCCCGGCCTCGGCCTATCCCTGACCCCGTCATACTTCGAGGAGTCCTGGTCGCGGTTCCACGTGAGCATGAGGATGGGCGCCCCCGTGGTGTGCCCCTCGTGGACGCCCGAGAGTACCTCCACGGCGTCGTCCTCGCTCCTGCTTGTAGTGACCCTGCTCGCACCCGGGCGCCTCCGGGCCATCTCCCGGGCGAGCGCGTCGACGTCTAACTTGAGGCCAGCGGGGCAGCCGTCGACGACGGCGCCGACGCACCTGCCGTGGCTCTCCCCGATGCTCGTAACCCTGAATGTGGTTCCTATGCTGTTGCTCATCTCATCTCCAACCTCCCACCTATCGAGGCGAGGTCGCCCCAGAATCCCGGGTAGGACTTTGAGACGCACCCCGCGTTTTTGATGGTCGTCTCCCCCTCCGCATGGAGGGCGAGGACGGCCAGCGACATCGCTATCCTGTGGTCGCCCCAGGGGTCGATCTCCGCCCCCTTGAGAGGCCCACCGGTGATGACCGCTGAATCCGCGTCGTAACTGATCTCGGCGCCCATGCGGGTCAGCCCCTCCGCCATCGCGGCGACCCTGTCCGACTCCTTCAGCCTCAGCCTGCCGAGGCCGGTGAGGCGGCTCTTCCCCTCCGCGGCGGCGCAGAGGGCGGAGACGACGGGGAGGAGGTCGGGGCAGTCGCTCAGATCCGCCTCGATCCCCCTCAGTCCGGAGACGGATACCCTGACGGAGTCCCCGCTCAAAGAGACCCGTGCCCCCATCTCCGATAGCAGGGGGAGGATCGCCTTGTCGGCCTGCGAGCTACCTGCGTTCAAGCCCTTCACGGTCACCTCCCCGCCGAGGGCACCCGCGGCGAGGGGGTACGAGGCCGAGGACCAGTCTCCCTCGACGGTTACCGTCGCGGCCCTGTACGGCATCAGCGGCGCCGTCAGGCGCCTCATGTCGGGGGAGGCCTCCGCCTCGACGCCGAAGGCGCGCATCGCGTCCATCGTCATGGCGACGTAGGGGCGGGACTCCAGCTTGGTGGTGAGCGTGATCTCGACGGGTGCCTCGGCGAGCGGGGCGACGGCGAGTAGGGCGGAGACGAACTGGCTGCTCACATCGCCGGGGAGACTCGCCTCGCCGCCCCCGATCCTGCCTGTTCCAGCGACGGTGACGGGGGGGAGACCCCCACGGCTCTCGTTACGCACCCCGAGCTGGGTGAGCGCGCCGAGCAATGGGCCTACGGGTCTCGACGATAGGGAGGGCCCGGCCGTCAGACGGCACTCGCCGTCGACGAGGGCGCAGATGGCGGCCATGAACCTGAGGGTCGTACCCGATTCCCCGCAGTGGAGCCCGCCGGCGGGGGCCCGCAGATCGCCCCCTTCGATGACCCACTCCCCGCCGCGAGCCGTCTTAACGCCGAGTTTCTGGAGGACGAAGGCCGTCGCCTCGGTGTCGTCCGCGGTGAGTGGGTTCATTATCCTGCTCCTCCCGCGGGCAAGCGCTGCGAGTGTGAGTGCGCGATGGGTCATGCTCTTCGAGGGCGGCGCAGTCAAGCAGCCGGAGACCCCGGATGGCCGAATAGTCACGTTCAAGACGCGACGGCCTCCAGTCTCAAGATGATCGCCCCGGCGACGCGTATGGGCGGCACCCCGTTAGTGTCCACGACCATATCCGCAGCAGCGAGATACCTCTCCCGCCTCTCCTCCAAGAGCCCCCTGATCCGGGTGAGCCTGTCCCTGCCCGCGAGCAGGGGTCTGCCGGAGTCCCTGCGGGTCCTGATGTTGATCTCCTCGGGGCTCGCCGTGAGGAGAATCATCCTGCCCTTGGCCCTCAGCTCCTCGACGTTACCGGGGTCGAGGACGGCGCCGCCGCCGAGGGCGATGACCTGCCCGTCACCATGGCTCAGACGTCTAATCACCCCCCGCTCCAGCGCCCTGAAGGCGGGCTCACCCATCTGGGTGAAGATCTCGGAGACCCTCATGCCGGCCTCCTTCTCGGCCTCGGAGTCGGAGTCGACGAAGCGGTAACCGAGGCGGGGGGCCAGAAGCTTCCCCACGGTGGTCTTGCCCACCCCCATGAATCCGAAGAGTACCACGTTCAAGCTACTGCACCCCCGAGGGCGTCCCTCGCGGCCCGCATCATCAGCGACTCTGGCGCCTCCCTCCCCGTCCAGAGCCTGAAGGCCTCCGCTCCCTGGTAGACGAGCATCGCGAGCCCGCCGAGGGTGCGGGCCCCCGCGGCCTCCGCGTCCCTGAGCAGGCGGGTCCTCTCCGGGTTGTAGACGAGGTCGAAGACGAGCAGCCCCGTGTGGAGGGCGCGTGCCTCAACGGGGCTCTCGCCTTTGTTGGGTGACATCCCCACGGGGGTCGCGTTGACGAGTATGTCAGCGGAGGAGAGTAATTCCCCGACTCCCCCGAGGTCTCCGCCGCGTATCTCCGCGCCGGTTTGCCCCCGCACCTCTCCGGCGAGTGCCTTCGCCTTGGCCTCGTCCCGGGCGAGCACGCTGATCCATTCGGCGTGTGGCGCCAGCCCGCTGGCAACCGCTCGCGCGGCTCCCCCCGCGCCGAGGACCACGACCCTGCACCCGGCGAGGTCGCCGTAGACCTCTCTCAGGGCCCTAGCCGCGGCGACGCAGTCGGTGTTGTACCCCCTTAGACGACCGCCGCTGTTCACGACGGTGTTCACAGCCCC
>Ga0105152_10000473_pt1 | contig 11882 bp, 12 predicted proteins | sample LakBais05cmmetaG_FD_81534 | JGI IMG/M metagenome (GOLD analysis project Ga0105152, IMG submission 81534) | Lake sediment microbial communities from Lake Baikal, Russia to study Microbial Dark Matter (Phase II) - Lake Baikal sediment 0-5 cm | ecosystem: Environmental > Aquatic > Freshwater >...
CCTCCCCCTTCTCCGTTCCCTTGAGGAGGTAGCTGGCCGTCCCCATCGTCCCGACTAGGAGCACGGGCTGCCCCACGGATTTGTAGTCGGCTGGGAGGTCCTCGCGGCCGGGGCCGAAGGCGCGGCTCGCCCCCTTCCTGTGCACCACCGTCTTCCTCCTCTTCCCGTCTATGATGTGCTCCTCCCTCTTCGCCGTGTTGTGCGTCATGCTGTAGACGAGTTCCATCCCCATCTCCGACGCCTTCTTGTGGAATGTCTGCTCGAAGGCGGTCCTGACCTGGTGGAGGATGATGTGGCGGTTGATGAACGCCCAGTTGACGGCGCAGGCCATGGCGCCGTAGTAGTCTTCGGCCTCCCTGCTCTTGATGGGGGCGCAGGCGAGTTCCCTGTCGGGGAGCCTGATCTTGTACTTGCTCGTCGCCTGCTCCATGACGCGTATGTAGTCGGTGGCTATCTGGTGACCGTAGCCTCGGCTCCCCGTGTGTATCCAGCATACTATTTGGTCCGGGTCGGTGATGCCGAAGACCTTGGCGGCATCCTTGTCGTATACCTCGCTCACCTTGGCGACTTCTAGAAAGTGGTTGCCGGCGCCGAGGGTACCGAGCTGGGACGCCCCACGGCTCTTCGCCCTCGTTGAGACCATGTCCGGGTTCGCCTCCTTCATGCAGCCGTTCTCCTCCATGTGGAGGTGGTCACCATCCCAGCCGTAGCCCTTCTCGATGGCCCACTCGACGCCCCCCATCACGGCCTTGTCTAGCTCTATGTTACTGAGCCTGACCTTGCTCCCGACGCCGACGCCGCAGGGGACGAGGCTGAATATCCTGTCGATCAACTCATCGACCTTCGGATGCACCTCGGTATACGTCAGGTCGCTACGCATCAGGAGGACGCCGCAGTTTATGCCGTAGCCGACGCCGCCTGGGGTGATGATCCCTTCATCCGCGTCGAAGGCGGCGACTCCCCCTATTGGGAACCCGTAGCCCTGGTGGCCGTCCGGCAGCGTTATGCCGTACTTGAGTATCCCGGGTAGCTGCGTCAGGTTGATGCTCTGGGTTAGGGTAGCGTCCTCCCGCATCGCGGTGAAGAGCTGCTCATCCGCGTAGATCCTCGCAGGGACCCTCATGTTGGGGTCCGCCGACGTCGGGATCTCCCAAACGAGGTCGCTTATCCTGTTGATCGGTGGCTTCATAATTATCTAACCAATCACGCCCGTGGATGAATTATAAACCTTTATTGGTGTATGGACCAATGATGAGTTATGCGGTGGCGTGTGGTCAAGCGCATACCCCTCAACGAGGTGAGGGAACGGGTCGCAGCCTACGTGGGAAGATACGGGAACCAGTACCAGGAGCTGAGCAAGGAGTTCGAGTCTGGCAAGATGACCCGGGACAGGTTCAACGACTACGTCGAGTGGAGCAGCATGATACACGCCCTCAGGGCAGCGGGGGAGGGCGAAGACTTCGACTACTACGCAGAAGAAGACCTCGACCTCACACCCGAAGAGTTTGACAGCCTCACCCCAAAGAGGTTGGAACTACTCGACTACCTCGCCGATGAACACGCCTCATCTATAAACGAACTCGCCGACAGTGTGGGAAGGGACGTGAAAAACGTGCACGGTGACCTGCGTATCCTCGAAGGCCTCGGTTTCATCCGCCTCATCAGGGAGGGGAAGAACCTCGTGCCCGAGCTGCTCGTGCAGGAAGTGACCATACTCCTCGGCTAGCCGTGACCATTATATCCGGCTTATCCACATCTTACCTGATTACGATGTCCACGAAGGCATGTACAGCGGACCTGCTCCTCATCAACGGCAAGATAGTGACCGTGGATGAGGAGTTCAGCACAAAGGAGGCCGTCGCTGTGAAGGACGGTAAGGTCATGGCGACCGGCTCCACCAAGGAGATGAAGAAGCTCAAGGGCGACTCCACCGAGGTCATCGACCTCGAAGGAAAGACCGTCCTCCCAGGCCTCTACGACAGCCACCTCCACATGCTCAACACCGGCGCGACCCTGCAGGTCATCAACTGCAGGACGCCGCCGATGATGAGTATCATCGACATGGCGAAGGCCGTGGGTGAGAAGGCGAAGAAGACTAAAAAGGGGGAGTGGATCGTCGGCAGGGGCTGGGATCAGGTCAAGCTATCGGAGCATAGGAACCCGACCCGCTACGACTTCGATAAAGTGGCGCCGAACAACCCCGTCTACCTTACACGTACATGCGGCCACCTCGCCGTCCTAAACAGCAAGGCTCTCGAACTCGCCGGGATCACCAAGAGCACCAAGGACCCCGTCGGCGGCAGGATCGTCCGCGACGAGAAGGGTGAAGTCACCGGCATGCTGGAGGAGATGCCCGCCATGAGCCTCTGCCTCAACCTCATCCCACCAGCAACCATCGAGGACAAGGTCCAGCAGATCAAGGCTGCGAGCGACGCCTTCAACGCGGTCGGGATGACGAGCGTCATCGAGGCCGGTGTCACCGAGGACGAGATCGTCGCCTACCAGCTCGCGCTGGAGAGGGGGCTGCTCCACGTCCGCGTGAACTACATGCTCCGCGCCATCGACGGGAACGAGCCCGAGGAGAAGAGCATACAGCGCATCGAACACTTCCCGATGATAACCGGCTACGGCAACGACATGCTCCGGTTCCAGGGGTTGAAGATCCTGATAGACGGAGGGATCGGGGGGAAGACCGCGCTCCTCAGGGAGCCATACGAGAACGACACCCGCACCGGCCTCCTCACAGTGCCCGAGGCAAAGCTCCAACACCTAGTCGATGCAGCCAACAAGAGGGGAATGCTTTCCGGCATACACTGCTGCGGCGGAAAGGCGATGGACATAGTCATAAACACCTTCAAGAAGACCGACAAAGTCAAGCCCATAAAGGGGCGCCGATTCTACCTAATCCACGCCTATCAGCCTAGCGAGCAGAATTTCAAGGACTGCATAGAGTACGGCATCCCGGTGGCGAGCCAGCCCGACTTCCTCTACTACCTCGGCGACAGCTACGTCGAGAACGTGGGCATAAAGAGGGGGGCGTGGCTCAAGCCCCACAGGGCCTGGATAGACAAGGGGATAATGGTGGCAGCAGGTACCGACTCCCCCGTGACGCCCTACCCGCCCTTCCCGTGCCTCTGGGCCGCAGTCGCGAGGAAGACCGAACTCAAGAAGACGGTGATGGGCGCGGACCAACGCGTAACGAGGGAGGAGGCGATAAGGATGTACACCGTCAACGGCGCATACCTGAGCTTCGAGGAGAACCTCAAGGGCAGCCTCGAGCCCGGGATGCTCGCCGACATGATAGTCATCGACCGCGACATCCTCACCTGCCCCGAGGACGACATAAAGGACACAAAGGTCCTGCGCACCATCCTGGGTGGGAAGACCGTCTACGAGGCGTAGACCCCCACTTTATTATCTGCACGCCACCTAGCTGATACACGATGGTCCGACGCAGATACCTCACCCTATTACTAGTTCTAGCCATCTTCTTCGGCTCAGTCTACGCAGCCGCGCAGATCGGCGACGACTTCGGCGGTGTAACCGTCCAAGAGGTGTCCATTCAGGCGCAGGGGTACAGCATACGCGGGACCCTCTACACGCCCAGCGGGGTATCTGGAAAGGTTCCGGCGTTCGCACTCGCCCATGGTGTCAGTAACGCGAAGGAGACCCTGGGCGGTGTCGCGCTTGAGCTTGCGCGCAACGGGTACATCGCCCTCACCCTCGACGAGAAGGGACACGGTGAATCTGACACGGGGATCGGGATGACCGACCTCACACTCGGCCTCGGATCAGCCGTGACATACCTGGCTTCCCTGCCCAGCGTCGACACGAACCGGGTAGGCGTAGCCGGGCACAGCATGGGCGCAGGCGCCGTGAGGGCGACGGTCTCCCAGAACCCCACATTAGCCACGGCCATCTTCATCGGCGGTGGACAGGGAGACTCCCCAACATACGCCCCGATGAACGAGACACGACCCAGAAACCTCCTCTTCATAGTCGGGAAAAACGATGTGCTCTTCAACATAACAAGCCTCGACGCGTACCTCAGGCCCATCTTCGGAACCACCGCAGCCATATCCCCCGGTGCCACATACGGCCAGTTTGGCGACGGCTCAGCTCGAAGGCTCATCCTGCTTGACTCCATCCACCTCCTTGAGCCGATAGACCCCAAGACGGTGGAAGAGGTGGTCTTATGGGCTAACTCGGCGCTAAAGCCGCATATATCCTACCCATTGAACGTGAAGACGCAGACGTATCTCCTCCGAGAAGGCTTGATGGCGGTCGCTCTCGTCGCCTTCATCGCTTCGATCATCCCCCTCTCGCAGATACTAAACGGGCTCCTCCCAGGCAGCGTCGGTGAGGCGACCCCCGTGAGACACAGGTTCCTGAGGGAGAGAAGCGTCCTACTGCTTTGGAGCCTCCTAGGGCTCATACTCTACCTCCCCGGGATGTTCCTTGGCACAGTCGTCCCGTTCCCTCCCCTGCTCTTCGGCGCGTCGATGGCGTGGTGGCTCCTCTCCACTGGGGTCATCGGGTTATTGATACTGGCTTTCATGGCCTGGAGGAAGCCCCGGGGAAACATCAGCATCCTCGGGTACATTCGAGAATCCTTCAGGGCGAGGGACATCGTTCTCAGCGCCCTCTTATTCTGCCTACTCTACGCCCTGGCATACGCGTCGAGCACCCTATTCGGCGAGAAGCTGAGGCTTCTCATACCCATCTTCGTCCCACTCGTCGTGAGCCGCGCCGAGGTGTTCCCACTCCTCATCCCCTTCTACTTCGTCTACTTTGCTGTGGAGGGCCTCTACCTACACGTCTACAGGGACAGGCAGACGGCTGGCTCGGCAGCCGGGAACATGACTCGAACTTTCCTACTGAAGTTATCCCCCTACCTCGCCCTGCTCACGCTACAGTACCTGCCGATGTTTGCCGCGAACTACCGGCTCCTATCGGGGTCCCTCGGTTTCTACATAGAGTTCATCTGGGCGATAATCCCGCTGCTCGCCATCTCGACGTTCACCTCATGGTGGCTATACAGGCACACGGGCAGAATCTGGGCCAGTGTAGTGTTGAACACCCTGCTCTTCGCCTGGGTGTCGGCCGGGCTATTTCCCTTCACGGCCTTCAGGTAAAAGCTGATGCTTAGCGGTGGTCGTGGGGACCATCGTTGCTCTTTATCGGGGTGACGACTAGGTTACCGTTCTTCACGGCGTAGGTGCGGACGCCACTGAACTCGATGTTGTTGTTCTCGAGCAGCTTCACCGCCTTCTCCTCGACGCCCTCGGGGACGTATAGGAAGAACTTCTTCACGTACCTACCATTGCCGGCTGAATCACTGAATAGCCTCCACTTCGGCACGTTGGCGACATTTACGCTATCGTCGGTTTCGACCTCGCCGATCTCCTGGGTGCGCCCGTCGGCGAGGGTTATGATTATGCTCGGGTAGATTATCTCGGTCTCCGTCTCGATGCCGCTGCGCTTCATCTCGTCGTTGACGATGGTTATGTAGCCCTCCCCCCAGTCCTCCTGGTCTACGAAGGGGAAGCGGGTCGCCGCGATTATCCTGATGATCCTATTCTTCAGAGTTCCTTGATCCACCATGCGTCACACCTATAGGCCTAGTTCTCCAGCCACCTTCGCCATCGAGTCGAGGCCGATCTGGAAGAACTCGTCGAGTGTTATCCCCAGTTCGGTGCACTTGAGGATGTTCTCCCTGTTGACGCCCCTTGCGAAGCTCTTGTCCTTCATCCTCTTGCCGAGGCTGGATGCCTTGATGGAGGCGATCTTCTTGTCGGGCATCATGAGTCCCTGTGCGATGATGAGTCCCGAGAGGCCGTCCGCGGCATAGAGACTCCAATCCATCTTGCTCACGGGGAGTGAACCCGTCTGCGGGTTGTGAGCCCTTATCGCGTAGAGGCCCTCCTCGGGGAGCAGATCCTTCACGATCTCTGCGGATATCGCACCGTGCTTTGTCCAGTCCTGACCCACCTCCTCGTAGTCGACGTCGTGGAGTATGCCTGCGGTCTCCCAGAGGTCTAGGCCTCCGTCGAACTTCGCGGCTAGGCCCCTCATGATGGCGCCCACGGCGATCATATGCTTCACAAGGTTCTCATTCTTCACGTGTCCCCTCACGATCGCTATGGACTCGTCGCGGGTAATCATACCAATAGCGCGGTTTTCGACAGTTTTAAGCCTTGGCAGCCTCGGTGCCTTTAAATCTGGAACACGTTTAATGGTCTCATCCTTACAGCGGGTGCTTTGTTGGAGAAACCGAGCCTCAAGCAGTTCACGTCGATAATTAACTATGACCTATTTGTCATGGTGTTCACCCACACACTGACCCACACTTTCCAGAACATACACACGACCCTCTTCCCCGTGTTGAAGACGGAGTTCAACCTAGGCTACTATGAGCTTGGATTGATAGCCGCGATACCGCCACTTTGTCAGGCGATACTCTCCATACCCGCCGGGATGCTGAGCGACAAATTCGGCACGAAGAAGATGATCCTATTCAGCCAGATACTCAGCTGCGCCGGCAGCATCGTCGCGGGGTTCACGCAGAACCCCTGGATGCTAATAGCGGCGGTGAGTCTACTGTACCTCAACACTACGTTCTATCACCCGCCGAGCTACAGTTACGTCACCAAGACCTCTCAGCCTAAGGATCGGTCGAAGGCTCTTGGCATTCTCGGCGCCGGGGGTACCCTCGGTATGGCTGTCGGCCCGCTGAGCATCAGTCTACTCATGGGATACTTCGCGTTCCAGTGGAGGCAGGTTTACCTCTTCTGGTTCCTCCCGATCTTCCTGGGCGTCTTCCTCGTACTAAAGATGAAGGCTGACCCGGTGGAGCCGCCGAAGCCCAAGGTCAAGGACGAAGCCCCCACCGGGGAGACGAAGACCGTGATGAGCAGGAGCATGCTCTTCTTCCTCGTCTTCAACGCCGTGAAGACTCTGGGGGCCGTCATGGTCTCGGGTTTCCTCAGCATCTACCTCGTCCAGTCTCAGGGGTGGAGCGTCGGGACCGCCGCCCTTGTCATCAGCGCAAGCAGCATGATGGGGATATTCGCGGCTCCCCTCGGCGGTTACTTCGCCGACAAGGTGGGTGAAAAGAAGTGGACCGTATTGACCACGATGGCCTGCGCCATCAGTTTCGGGATCGCCTTCATTCTCCCCGGCGCCATCGCCTTCACGGCGTTCTACCTCGGATACGGGTTCTTCAACCTACTAAGCATGGCATCGAATTCCAGCTTAACCGCCAAGCTCTCACCATCGAGGCAGAGGGGGCTCGGGTTCGCGCTCTACTTCCTTCCGGGGAGCATCATGGGCGTACTCGCTCCGATGGTCTCCGCCTTCATAGCGAGCACTTACGGTCTATTGCCCGTCTTCTTCGTGGCGACGGCGGTGCTACTTATCTCGGTGCCGGTGCTCCAACTGGGTGTAAAAGTAGACTAGCGCAGACACGCCCTTTCATAGCCGGTTAAAATGGGGCATAACGGGCGTTCTATTATTCATCGTTGCCGGCAAACGCTTTTTAAGCTGGATTAGATAAGAATGGGCGAACGAGAGAAGGAGAGTCGAGGAGAACTAACGCCTTGTTTATGCCCCGCGCCTACGATCGCGCCATAACGATCTTCTCACCAGAGGGAAGACTCTACCAGGTCGAATACGCCCTGGAGCTGGTGAAGAGGGGCGCGCCCATCGTCGGCGTCTCGTCACCCCAGGGGGTAGCACTAGCGGCTAACGAGTCCCCTGAGAGCGTGCTGGAGGACGGAGACTATTTCCGTAAAATATTCCAACTAGACGAGCATGTCGGCATGGCAATAGCGGGGTTGAGCAGCGACGCCCGTGTCCTGATAAATCAGGCCAGAGTCTACTCCCAGAGTAACAGGCTCCTCTATGACGAGCCTGTTGACGTGGAGATGCTGGCCCGGCGCTTGGGAGACATCACTCAGATATACACGCAGCACGCCGGCGTCCGGCCATTCGGTGTGAGCACCATCATGGCTGGCGTCGACTCCGAGGGCAGCAGGGTGATGACGACGGACCCGAGCGGCAGTTACAGGGGCTACAAGGCCACGGCGGTTGGAAGGAAGAGTGACGAAGCCAACAAGCTCCTGGAGGAGAAGTACAAGGACGACATATCGCTGGACGGCGCCATCAGCCTCGCCATTGAGGCCGTGAAGACCGCGTCGGACGGGAACCTCACACCCGAGAACATCAAGGTCGCCGTTGTACCGGTCGAAACGAAGGTTTTCCGAAGACTCCCCGACTCCGAAGTGCAGAAGCACATAAGGTAGAAGGGCAAAAGGATGGGGAGCAACTACACCCTGGTGCGTTACCAGCATGGCGGAGATAAGTATGAGATTCTCGTCGACCCCGACAAGGGGCTCTCTTACAAGAAGGGCGAGCCGATCGACATCGCCAACGTTATCCTCATCGACACCATCTTCACCGACGCGAACAAGGGGGAGAAGGCGTCAGAGTCCAAGCTGAAGGACGAGTTCGGAACAGGCGACCCGCTCGAAATCGCGAAGCTGATGTTCGAGAAGGGGACATTCCTGCTCACGGCCGCCCAGCGGAAGGAGATGACCGAGCAGAAGCTCAAACAGATCATAACCCTCATCTCCAGGACCTACGTCGACCCTGCGACGAAGCTGCCCCACCCCGTCACCCGTATAGAGAATGCGATGGAGCAGGTAAAGTTCAACGTCGACCCCTTCAAGACGGCGGAGGAACAGGTGAAGGAGCTAGTCCAGCTTCTAAGGCCTGTGCTACCCATGAGCAGCGAGAACATCCAGCTCGCCCTCAAGATCCCGCCGGAACACGCCGCGAGGTGCTTTGGGATAGTGAAAAACTACGGCGAGATAAAAAGGGATGAGTGGCAGAAGGACGGCAGCTGGGTGGCGGTCTTGGAGATACCCGCCGCGATGCAGCTCGAGCTCTTGGACAAACTCGGCAAGGCAACGCAGGGAAATCTCCAATCAAAAATTGTAAAGTGAAGCTGAACAGGTATGAGTGCGAACTTCCAGGACAGGGATATGGTTCTCCCGGGGGACATGTTGTATGAGGGGAGGATCAGGACCGGCGAGAACACCTACCGCAGCCAAGAGCAGGTATACGCCACGCACCTCGGTCTGGTCAACTACTCCCCGGACAACGTCTCGGTGGTCGCCCTATCCACGGGTTACAACCCGCTGGTCGGCGACGTGATCATTGGCGAGGTCATCGACATCGACCTCGGGGAGTGGAGGATCGACATAGGCACCCAATCAGAGGCCGTCATGGGCATACCCGACGCTGTGGACCGCCCCTTTAGGACCGAATACGTCATGACTCGTGTCCTCGACATCGGCGACACGCTGGTCGCCAAGATCGTCGACCTCGACAGGAGGAGGACGCCGGTGCTGAGCATACTCGGCCCTGGATTGGGGAAGGTATACGATGGGTTCATAGTGCGCATAACGCCGTCGAAGATCCCCCGCCTAATCGGCAAGAAGGGGAGCATGATCAACATGATCATCAGGGAGACTGGGTGCCGCATCGCCATAGGTCAGAACGGCCGCATCCTCATCTCCGGACCCAACCGCGAACGCGAGGAGATGGTGGTCAAGGTGATAAACAAGATCGAGCTGGAGGCGCACACCTCCGGGCTCACAAACAGGACTCAAGAGTATTTGAGACAACTTAAGGAGAGTTCACGATGAGTAAGAAACCAACTACTAAGAAGACGGCGGCCCGGAAGCCAGCGAAGTCTAAGAAGGCCGATAAGGCGGCCAGCTGGAAGAGGGCCGACGGGCGGGCTTTCGACGAGCTACGCACACTGAAGATTGAGAGCGGCGTCCTCCCCAACGCGGACGGCTCCGCATACATAGAGATGGGTAGGAACAAGATCCTCTGCGGAGTCTTCGGGCCCCGCGAGATGCACCCCAAGCACAATGCAAAGCCCAACGAGGCCGTCCTGCGCTGCAGGTACCACATGGCGCCCTTCAGCGTCGACCCACGCAGGTCACCCGCCCCCTCCAGGAGGGATCAGGAGATCAGCATGGTCATTAGGTCCGCCCTAGAGCCGGCGGTCTTCCTCGAACGCTATCCAAGGGCAAGCATCGACGTCTACCTTGAGGTACTCGAAGCCGACGGCGGGACACGCTGCGCGTGCATAAACGCCGCCGCGGTCGCCCTAGTCGACGCCGGCATACCCATGAGGGACCTCGTCGCCGCCTGCGCCGTGGGCAAGATCGAGGACAAGCTCATCGTCGACCTCGGGGACTACGAGGACAAGAAGGGGCAGAGCGACATGCCCGTCGCCTACATGCCGAAGCTCGGCAAGGTCACGCTCCTCCAGATGGACGGCAACATGTCCGCTGAGGAGGCGGAGAAGGCCCTCAACCTCGCCATCGAGGGGTGCAAGAAGGTCTACGAGGTCCAGCGTGAGGCGCTGAAGAAGAAGTACGGCATCGACCAGCCCCAGGACAAGCCTCCGAAGGAGTTCCAACCCGAAGAGTCTGAGGAGGAGCCTCAGAAAGAGGAGGGTCAACAATGAGCAAGAGCAACATCGTCAGCCACCTTAAGCAGAAGAAGATCTCAGAGGTCCTCTCCACCGGCAAGCGGATGGACGGACGCGGCTTCGGGGACTTCCGCGAGCTCACCATTAAGCGCAACGTCCTCTTCAAGAGCGAGGGGAGCGCCGAGGTCTGGCTCGGGAAGACACACGTCATGGTCGGCGTAAAAGTCGGCACAGGCACACCCTTCGAGGACACACCCAACGAGGGCGTACTCATGACCAACGCCGAGTTCACACCCATCGCCAACGCCGCCTGGGAGCCTGGACCGCCAAACGAAGCCAGCATCGAGCTGGCACGCGTCGTCGACAGGGGCCTCCGCAGCGCGGAGGTCCTGGACACCGCCGAGCTCAACATCATCAGCGGTAAACTCGTCCACATAGTCTTCGTTGACCTCTACATCCTCAACTACGACGGCAACCTCATCGATGCCTGTAGCGCGGGCGCCATCGCGGCCCTCATGGGGGCGAAGAAGCCCGTCTACAACGTCGTCGACAAGGAGGCGAAGCTCACCGGGGAGAAGGTGCCCCTCACAGTCAGGAAGAAGCCGGTGGCCATCAGCGTAATCAAGATCGGGGACAAGTTCATTCTCGACCCCACCGCCGACGAGGAGGACGTCATGGACACCCGCCTAACCGTCACCTTCGACGAGGCTGGCAACATCTGCACGATGCAGAAGAGCGGCTCCGAGGGATTGACGCTCGACGAGATTAAGAAATGCATAAATATGGCGCAGGAGAAGGCGCCTGAGATAAGGGCGAAGGCCATAGGCGACTAAGAATGACAAGAAAGAAGAAGACGTTCGGTCTACGACTCAGGACACGCGGAGGAGCCGCCGTACAGAAGCGCTGGACGCGCATCATGCTTCAGATGAACCAGCCCCACAAGTGCCCAAGCTGCGCGAGCCCCAAGGTGAAGCGTAGCGCCGTCGGCATATGGAGCTGCAGTAAATGCGGCTACAAGTTCGCAGGGGGAGCCTATGTACCCTCGACGAAGCTGGGTCAGGCCTCCACCAGGGTCCAGGAAGCCTAGACCCATCCCTCCCCCTAGAGGAGATTACTTTTGGTGCCTCGACGAAGCATAGCCGAGGCGAAGATTCTCGTGGAAGCACCGAGTAGTGTTGTAGAGATTATTATCGATGCCCTGAGACCAGAGTTAGAGTCGAGCATCTCCGACCGCTCAAGCGTTGTGATCGAGGCTTCGAAGAAAGGCCTCGTCATAAAGGTGGTCGCCGAAGACATGGTTGCGCTGCGTGCGGCGGTGAACAGTTACCTCTACTGGATCCAGGGGATAATGGACATTGGACATATTCTATAA
>Ga0105152_10000475_pt1 | contig 11877 bp, 7 predicted proteins | sample LakBais05cmmetaG_FD_81534 | JGI IMG/M metagenome (GOLD analysis project Ga0105152, IMG submission 81534) | Lake sediment microbial communities from Lake Baikal, Russia to study Microbial Dark Matter (Phase II) - Lake Baikal sediment 0-5 cm | ecosystem: Environmental > Aquatic > Freshwater > Lake...
ACCTGCTCCAGCAGGTCCACGATTCGCTCTGCGGCATCGGGACGCGCCAGGGTGCGGGCCGCCTCTCCCATGCGCGTGAGGACGGCTGGCTTCTCCACGGCCGCCTGCACGCTGGCCCCAATGTGCTGCCCGTCGCAGTGCCGGTCCGGGATGGTCCAGGCCGCTCCGGCCTTGGCCACGACCTCGGCGTTCAGCCGCTGGTGCTCGTTGGCCGCATACGGGTAAGGCACCAAGAGGGCGGGCTTCCCCACAGCCGCCAGTTCGAAGATCGTACTGGCACCCGCCCGCGCAATGACGAAGTCGGCCGCCGCATACGCCCTGGCCATGTCCTGAATGAACGCTTCCACCCGTGCCTGAAAGCCGCCCTCCTCGTACGTTCGCCGCACCAGAGAGAGATCACGCTCTCCGGCGCCGTGCAGGAACTGGATGTGGTCCCGCTGCGCGGCGAGCTGCGGCAACGCCTCCATCGCGCCCAGGTTGATGCGGTGAGCGCCTTGGCTCCCGCCGAAAATCAGCGCCGTGAATCGCTCGGGTGCCAGGCCGAAATGCCGACGCGCCGCCTGGGCATCGCCCGGACGAATCTCTGGTCGCACCGGATTTCCCGTGACCGTGACCCGACCAGCACGGAAGAAGGCCGAGGCCTCTTCGAATGAAACCGCCACGGCCGAGGAGATCCTGCCCAGCCAACGGTTGGCCAGCCCGGGATAGGCATTCTGCTCGTGGATCACGGTCGGGATGCGTAAAAAGCGCGCAGCCGCGACCGTCGGGAACGAGGCGTACCCGCCCACCCCCAGGACAACCTGTGCGGAAAACTCCCGCAAGATGCGGCCGGCCTGGCGCACCGCCGCGGGCAGGGTCAAGAGCGCCACGACCTGCCCACGCCATCCCTTGCCTTTGACCTGCCGCACGTTGAGGCCGCGGAACTCCAGCCCTCGCTTCGGCAGGATCCTGGTCTCGACGCCGCCCGACGCACCGACGAAGAGGACCCGGGCCTCCGGCCGGCGCTCCACAAGTGCCTCGCGCACTGCCAGGGCCGGAAAGAGATGGCCTCCGGTTCCCCCACCGGTGATCACCACCTGCACGACTCACCCTCAATCGGCGCACGCCCGTCTACTCTCGCGCGGCAACCCGAAAGTATGGCATCTCCCGATCTGAGACCGGGTATCGCGGACGAACTGAGTCCGGCTCCCTCGGGATCGCGCGAGCTGAAATGTTCAAGAGTATCCCCACCCCAAACAGCATGAGGGTGATCGACGATCCGCCGAAGCTCACGAATGGCAGTGGCACACCCGTGGTCGGAAGCAGTCCACTCACCACCCCCATGTTCAGCGCCGCCTGGCCGACAATGAGGCTGGTGATCCCCATGCCGAGATAGCTGGCGTACGGATCGCCTGCGCGGACGGCCGCCCGCGTTCCCCGCCAGAGTAACGCGCCAAACAGCAACACGACCAGCATGGCCCCCACGAATCCCATCTCCTCTCCGACGATGGCGAAGATGAAATCGGTGTGGGGCTCGGGCAGAAAGAAAAGCTTCTGCATGGAATCTCCGAGGCCGCGCCCAAACAGGCCGCCGGGCCCCAGCGCATAGAACGATTGATCCAACTGGTAGGTGGCCTTGGCCGACACACGGCTCGGATCCAAGAGCGCGAGCAGGCGCGTCCGCCCGTGACTGGAGCGCATGATCAGAAACAGCAGGACGGGAAGCGCCACCGCTGCGGTGGACAGCAGGTGTTTGATCCGCGCCCCCCCGACGAAGAACATCACCCCCGCCACGAACAGGAGGATGCACGCTGTCCCGAAGTTCGGTTGAAGGATGATCAGGACCGCCATCAGCGCGGTGAGACAGAGCGGGGGGAGGAATCCATCCAGGAAGTCGTCGAGACGATCCTGTCGGCGGGCGAAATAGCTCGCCAGGAACAGGATCATGGCAAGCTTCGCCAGTTCCGCCGGCTGGAACGACAGGTCGAAGAATCGAAGCCAGCGGCGCGCGCCATTGATGCGGATCCCGATGTGAGGAACCAGCACCAGCATCAGCAGCAAGAGGCTTGCAAGAAACAGGATCGGCGTGAGTCGCTGGAATGTCTTGAGATCACGCCCCAGAGCCCACGCCATGGCGAGGAGGCCCAGGAAGGCACACATGAGTTGCTTCTTCAGGAAGAAGGTCGGATCGCCAAACCGCTCCTGCGCCCGGATGGCGCTGGCGCTGTAAATCATCACGATCCCCAGCCCAACCAGCAACAGCGTCACCAGGAGGAGCCACCGATCCGAGGGACCGCGATTGGCGTTCGCCTTGCGGAACAGGAGGAATGCCCTCCAGTTCCGGACGGGCTTGGCCAATTCATCCGGATCGCGCCGCTCGCCCTCTGGAGGCGACTGAGCCGATATCATCCTTCCGGTAATCGTCCGGCCCTCACCTGCGGTGTTCAACTGACTCTCTCCTGGCCTGCAACTCGCGCACCACGCTCTTGAACACCTCGCCCCGCTGCTCGGCATTCTGGAACATGTCGAAGCTGGCGCACCCCGGCGACATGAGCACGACGTCTCCGGGGGCCGCCCGCTGGCTTGCCTTCTCGACCGCATCGGCCATACTGCACGCCTCTTCGCTCGGACAGCAATCGCCGATCTGTGCCAGGATCTTCGCGCGAGCCTCGCCGATCACGAGGAGCGCTTTCACCCGCTCACGCAAGAGCGCGACCAAGCCGCGAAAATCCTCCCGCTTGTCACGCCCGCCGGCGATGAGGATAACGGGGGCTTCCATTGCCTCCAGGGCCCGGCGGACTGCGAAGACGTTCGTGGCCTTGGAATCATTCACGTATCGGATGCCGTCGATCTCTGCGACGTTTTCCATGCAGTGCACCCGGCCGCGGAACCCTCGTAACGCCTCGGCCATGGGTTGCGGAGCGATGTCGAGGATACCGGCTGCCGCGCATGCGGCCAGGGCGTCCTCGACGATGCCTGGACCGGAGGCCGGAAGTTCCCTCACCGCGCAGATCTTCCGGACCGCTACGCCGCTTTCCACACACAACCAGCCATCTTGCACGGACGCGCCTATGCCTACCGGGAGCCGTTGACTGAAATAGACGCGCCGGGCCCGGACACTCTCTGCCAGCGCCAGTACCTGCTCATCGTCCTTGTTGAGGACCGCCACGTCTTCGTGCGTTTGATTGCCGAACAGGCGCTTCTTCGCCGCGTAGTACGTCTCGGCGTCGGGGTATCGGTCGAGATGATCCGGCGCCAAGTTGAGCAGCATGGCAATTCGCGGATGGAATTCCACGACCTCTTCAAGCTGGAAGCTACTCAGCTCGGCCACGATCCAGGTGTCCTCGGGAAGGCTGCCGACCACATCGCACAGCGGGCGGCCGATGTTGCCAGCGACCACCGCTCTTCTTCCTGCCTGAGCCAGGATAGCCCCGAGCAACGTGGCGGTCGTTCCCTTGCCCTTCGTCCCGGTGATCCCGATGAATGGGGCGACCGTCAACTGAAACGCCAGCTCCACCTCGCCCCACACGGGCACGCCCTGCGAGCGCGCCTGCGCAAGGAAGGGAAGACGCGAGTCAACGCCGGGGCTGACGACGATCAGTTCCGCCTCCAGGAAACTGCCCGCGGTATGCCCACCGGTCTCGAGGCGCACACCCAGACGCGAGAGCTCGGCCACGTCCACGCGCAGCCCCTCCACCGGGTTCTGATCGGTGGCAAGGACGGTGGCCCCCCGCCCTGCCAGCGCCTTGCAGGCGGCAAAGCCACTGCGCGCCAGACCGACCACCGTCACGCGCTTTCCCCGGAAATCAACTTCACCCACGCTCACCTTCCGCCTCTCGTTTCACGTTTCACTCTTCACGTTTCTCGGCTCGCGGCTCTCGGCTCTCGGCTCTCATCTCAGCTTCAATGTCGTGAGCGCAATCACCTGCAGCACAAAGGACACAATCCAGAACCGCACGATGATCTTGGGCTCTGACAATCCGTTCAACTCATAGTGGTGGTGAATGGGTGCCATCCGGAAGAACCGGCGACCGGTTCGCCTGTACCAGAACACCTGGATGATCACCGACAGGGCCTCGAAGACGAAACACCCGCCAGCGACGACCAGGATCAACTCGTTCTTGGTCACGAGGGCGACGGTCGCCAGCGCCCCACCCAGCGCCAGGGACCCCGTGTCCCCCATGAAGACCTGGGCCGGGTGCGCGTTGAACCAGAGGAAGCCCAGGCTGGCCCCCACCAATGACGCAGTGAAGACGGGAAGTTCGCTCGACCCCCTCACGAAGACCACCTGCAGGTAGCGGGCGAACGCGGCGTGGCCTGCGAAGTAGGCGAAGAAAGTAAACGTCGCCGCAGCCATCAGCGTGGGGCCGATCGCCAGGCCGTCCAGGCCATCCGTCAGGTTGACGGCGTTCGAACAGCCCACGATGACCAGCATCGCGAAGGGGATGTACCAGAAGCCCAGTTCGGGCATCCAGTGCTTCAGGAATGGAATGGGCACCTTGGTCGTGAACATGTCGGCGGGAAACAGGTACAGGTAGCCCCCCACCAGGAGACCGATGAGGATCTGCCAGAAAAACTTCTGGCGCGGACGCAGACCCGTACTGGTACCCCGCTTGAGCTTCAAGTAGTCGTCCACAAACCCGACCGCCCCCATGGCCAGTGTGCTGAAGACCGCCAGCCAGATGAACCGGTTTGTGAGCTGCGCCCACAGGAGCGTCGCCGAGATGACCGCCAGGAGGATCAGAACGCCGCCCATGGTGGGCGTGCCGGCCTTCTTCAGGTGACTCTGCGGACCGTCCTCGCGCACCACCTGCCGGGCGCGCATGTCCGAAAGCCTTCGGATAAGGAACGGACCCAGGACCATGGACACCACGAGAGCCGTGAGAAACGCCCCCGCCGTCCGGAAGGTGACGTACCGGAAGACGTTGAACGGCGTGAACGCTTTGGCCAGCGGAACCAGCAGGTGATACAGCACGTCTCTTCCCTGCGGGAGCCCTCAGCTATCAGCCCTCAGCCATCAGCCTTGAGCCCAAGCTGACCGCTGACTGCTGATCGCTGATGGCTTCCTCTTCACTTCCTCGGACTCATCAGATGTTTCTTGTCCACCATGGTCCGGCCCTCTTCCGACTCGAAGCGGGTGGCGGTCTTCTCCGCGTGGGCCTCGCCGGCCAGTGTCAGCAGGCGACGGATCACATCAGCCGGCATGATCCCACTCGCCTCCCACAGGCGGAGGCACAGCGATCCCGGCAGGGTGTTGACCTCGTTCACGTACGGTCGCATGCTGGGTCGGTCCACCAGGAAATCCACGCGCGAAATCCCTCGTGCTCCCAGGGTGCGAAAGGCCTCCGCCGCCAGCTCTTTCACCTGCCGCGCCAGGGCCTCTGGAATCCGAGCTGGGATATGGCTGGGCGCGAGGTCTGCCTCCTCGGTTCGCTCGGCCCGCCCAAGATACTTGTCCTCGAAGCCGACAATTCCCACTCCTCGTACCAGTTCCTCGCACTCGGAGACCATGAGATCATGATTCCCCAGAACCGCGCACTGTACCTCGACCCTATCCTCCACGGACCGTTCAATCAGGACACCCGCGCTGAACTGGATGGCTTGGCGGACCGCACGCCCGAGTTCCTCCCGGTTTGCCGCTCTCGAGATCCCCACGCTGGATCCCGCCACGGCGGGCTTGACCACCACGGGATACGGCAGCGCCGACTCCACGCGGGATGAAAGAGCCACCTCGTCCTCCAGCCACTGGCGCCGCGTAAACCAGGTCGCCTCCACTGTCGGCAATCCCGCCCCGCGGAACAAGAGCTTGGACAGGATCTTGGCCATCCCCACGGCCGAGGCGGCCACACCCGGTCCCACGTAAGGGACGTTGGCAAGTTCGAAGAGCCCCTGCAGGGTCCCGTCCTCTCCGTGCGTCCCGTGCACTGTGGGAAACACGATATCCAGAGCGGCCCGCACCTTCGAGCGAAACCATCCCGCACGTTCGGGATTCTGGGATAGGCCCCGGATCGAGGCATCCGGGGGAAGGAAGAGTTGTTCCGCCTCATTCCATCCTTCGTTTTTCTGAAGGGTCTCCAGCGCCTGCTTGAAGGCCTGCTGCAGCGCCTTTCGCTGGCCAGCATCTTGTGATGTCCGCCCTTCGGCCTCGACCTCCAAGAGACGCGCAACGGCCCGCCCGGTCAACCAGGCACCAGCCTTGTTCACGTAAAGAAGCACCGTCTCGTACTCGCCGGTGAGCTGGCGCAACACTTCGTACACCTTGCTGGCCGTGGTCACAGAGATCTCGTGCTCGACCGAGCGGCTGCCAAATACTAGGCCAACGCGTTTCATGGCACCCTCACGTTCCGAGTTCGAGGTACGTGTCGGGCAGACGGTTCTCAAATAGCAGAATGTCACCCGGTCGGGCGATTCCAGCCAGGTGGTCCGCCACCTCGTCGGCATGCCGGGCTGTGAGGATCCGATCCGCAGGAAAGCCTCTCAGGGTGAGCCCCTCGTGGATCGGACGAGTTTGCTCCGGCCCTACGAGCACCACGTAATCACAGACCGCCGCAGCGGCCTGGCCGAAACGATGATTCTCCTCGGTTTCGATGGGACCGAGCTCGACCATCCCCGGCGTGATCAGAATGCGCGAACCGCCTGTGAACTGGGCAAGCACCTCCAAGGCCATCTGCGCCCCGCGCGGGTTCGCGTTGGCGACATCAAGGATCTTGACGATGCCGCCCTCCTCCTGGATCTCGAGGCGCCTGGGCGCCGGCCTGAGGCTTGCGACGGCCTCGCGCATCGCCGCCAGAGCAATGCCGCATTCCCGGCCGGCCAGAAGGCCCGCCAGGATGTTCGAGATGTTCCAGCGGCCCAACAGTCGTGTCTCGAAGGTGTCAGTTTCTCCCGTGTCCGCTCCCACCTGGAAGCGCGTGCCCCGGGAACTCACCTGAAGATCCGTCCCTCGAATGGCCACCTCCGGCGTCCCATCGCCTAGACCGTATCGCAGCACCCGCTTCCCTTCTGCCCGTGCCCGCTCACCCAATTCGAGACAGATCGGATCATCCGCGTTCACGATGGCCGTTGCCCCCTCGGGCAGCGAGGCCAGCAGCTCGTATTTCGCCTCGGCGATCGCCCGCGTGCTGCCGAACCGCTCCAGATGCTGGACCCCGACGGCGGTCAGGATCCCCAGGCGGGGGTGGATGATGTCGCACGCCTCACGGATTTCTCCCGGCCCATACGCCGAGACCTCCACGACGAAGTAGTCGTGGTCGTCCTTGAGTTCCTCGCGGATCACCCTGGTGATTCCCATGGTGCTGTTGACGCCAGCGGGCGTCTTCAGGACCCGGTACCGTGAGGCGAGGAGGTCCGCCACGACAAACTTGGTCGTCGTCTTCCCGTAACTCCCGGTGATACCGATCACACGCCCGGGATACGCTCGCATCCGCCGTTCGGCCTCCCGGAGGAACTTCCCGGCAATCGAACGCTCCACGGGCGCGGCCAGCACGCTTGCGCACCAGACGCTAACCGGAGCCAGGATGCCGGCCAGGGCGACACCGACGATGCCTCCGACCACAAAGCGCGGGGCGACATCCGGCGAGAACGGGATGTTCCTCGCAAGCGCCACCACGCTCACCACAAGCAAGCCGATGATCCCGGAGGCCGCCAGACACAATCGGACGGCCCGGGGCGTGTACTGGAGGTGCTGGCTCACCTGAAGCGACTGGTAGCGGTAGAGAATGATGTAGCCCGTCAGGAGCCAGAACCAGACCCCGGTCAGCCAGTGACCACCGAATCCAGCCAGGATTATGGATGCAACCACGGTCAGAAGCTGGAGCGCGACCTCCTGCCACGAAAGGACGGCCCACACGTGCCCGCGAAGCCACCTTGCGTACCGCTCCGGTTTGTATCGCTCCAGTTGGAGGATGTAGAGGCAGTCCAGGTGACGCGAGACCATCACCAACCCGGAGGGAAGCACCAGCCCGATAGCCCTTAGGAGGAACGTTTGCAGGGGGCGTCTCCCGACCAACCTCACCGCCGATCCTCCTCCTGCAGGAACGATATCAAGGTCCGGGCGAACTCCCCCGGCGCATCCAGGAAGGGGAAATGCCCTGCCCCGTCGAAGACGACCAGGCGCGCTCCCGGGATCCTCGAAGCCATGGTGTCCATCGCACTCCGCGGCACCTCCTGGTCTTGATCCCCCCACAGGATCAACGTCGGCGCCTCGACCTTCGGAAGGAGCGGCGTCAGGTCCTCGTTCACGACCCTGACCAGCGTCGGGCGCATCTGCCCGGCGACCCGGAAATCCCTCGATCCGATCCGCCCATACACCTTCACAATGATCCTCTCCCCGCCGCGACCCCACACGGGTAGGGAGAAAAATCGTCTGACTGTTTTCGCGATGCCCACCCGGACGTAATAGCCAATCCCCCGTGGGGAGCGAATTCCCGCGCTGGCCACCAGCACCAGTCGCGAGACTCGAGCCGGATGACCGGCCGACATGCTGATGGCAATCCGCCCTCCGAAGGAATGACCGACGAGGCTGGCCCGCGTGATCGCGAATTCGTCCATCAGTCGCTCGACGTGTGCGACGTAGTCCCCGGTCCCCCATGCCACGGGTGGCGCCTGGCTCCACCCGAAGCCCGGCAGGTCTATGACCAAGACGCGGAACCCATTCGCGAGAGATACCGCGATGGCAGACAAGCTCTGGCTGGATGTCCGCCACCCATGGAGCAGGACGATCGGATCGCCCTGACCCTCCAACCTGCAGTACGTCTCTAGCCCGTTGATCCGGAGCAACACGGACGCATCCCATCAGCGGTTCCCTGGGGATATGAAGCGGCCCGACCCCGAGACGGGGTCGGCATATCCCAGGGTCGCCAGTGTCTCCCGCGCTACGACTCGATCGTCAAAGGGAATCGTGCGGTCTCGCAGGATCTGGTAGGTTTCGTGCCCCTTGCCCGCGATCACGACCAGATCGCCTTCACGCGCATGGACCAGGGCGGCGGCGATGGCCTCCCGCCTGTCGGCAATCGTCTCATGCCGCTCTGCTCCCCCGGATGCCCTTTTCACACCAGCCTGTATCTCGCCAATGAAGGCCAGCGTACCCTCGCTCCGTGGGCAATCTGAGGTGACGATCACGAAATCTGAGAGGAGCCCCGCGGCCTCGCCCATGAGCGGCCGCTTCCCCCGATCCCGATCCCCGCCGCACCCGACGACCGTGATCACCCCGCCCCTCGCGTATTCCCGCGCGAACCGAAGGACTCGTTCTAGGGCGTCGGGAGTGTGGGCATAATCCACGACCACGCCGAAGGGTTGCCCCGCCTCGACCTTTTCGAAACGTCCTGGCACGGCCTGAAGATCCCTGATCCCTTCCCGCACATGCTCGCGACTCACCCCCAGGTGCAGGCACGCGCCCGCAGCTCCCAGAATGTTGGCCAAGTTGTGCTGGCCGACCAGGGGTGATTCTACCTCCAGCGCTCCCCAGGGGGACTCAACAACGGCACGGATGCCTGCCAGCGTGAGGGACATCTCGCGGGCCTTCAGGTCCGCTTGCGCGCTGATTGCGTACCGGATCACGCGGGCCGTCGTAGCCTGGCCCATAAACGGGGTCCAGGGATCGTCGGCGTTCAGCACGGCCGCCGCCTCGCCTGTCTTCCGCCGATCCCTTCCCAACATCCGGAACAGACGTGCCTTCGTATCCGCATAGGCCTGCATGGTGCCGTGGAAATCCAGATGATCCTGGGTGAGGTTGGTGAAGATCGCCACGTCGAACTCGCATCCCTCTACCCGATGGAGCGCGAGCGAATGGGACGAGACTTCCATGACCGCCGCCCCCGCTCCCAGTGCGCTCATTCGGCGAAGAAGAGACTGGAGGTCGCTCGACTCGGGTGTGGTTCGCTCGCCCGGAAATGTCGCCGTCCCGCACCGGTACTCGATGGTGCCCAAGAGGCCGACGGTGTGCCCGGCCGCCCTGAGGATCGCCTCGGCAAGATACGTCGTCGTCGTCTTCCCGTTCGTCCCGGTGACCCCGATCACCCAGAGGGAGGCGCTCGGATTGTCAAAGAACCGGCTGGCCGCGACGGCCAGAGCCACGCGGCTATCCCTCACCCGCAACACCGTCATCCCCGGCGGGATGCCGAGCGTGGCCGGATCGCCTTCGACCATGACGGCTACGGCCCCCCGAGCCGCGGCATCCGCGATGAAAGCGTGGCCGTCCTGGCGGAATCCCCGGATACAGACAAAGAGCGATCCGGGGATGACCGTGCGCGAATCGTGCCCTACGGCAGCGATCTCGACCTCTCGGGAACCGTCCACCGTGACGCCGGGCCAATCGGCCAAGAGATCATTCAACTTCATGATGAGTCCCGGCAATTGGGCGCACCCAGAGGGTACCCGGCAACTGGGCAACCCGGAAGCACGAGAGACGAGCACCAAGTTGCCCAATCGCCCCGCCACCGGTCCCGCCGCTGGCGGGATTGCCCGATTGCCATGCCCCTACCCCCGGACCAGCCGGACATTGCGCGTCGGCGAAGGCGGCACCCGGAGATACTGCAGTGCATCCCGGGCGATCTCCCGGAATGTCGGCGCAGCGATCGAGCCTCCCCAGCGCAGGGTCTCGGGCTCGTCAATCGTCACCAGGATAACCAAGCGGGGTGATTCGGCCGGGACGGCGCCCACGAAGGACGCCACCACCCGCTGGTGGGAGTAGCGACCGGTGACGGGATCGACCTTCTGGGCCGTTCCGGTCTTGCCTGCCACGCTGTATTGCTCGAGGGCCGCTTCCTTTCCGGTCCCCTCCTCGACGGCGCTCCTCAGGATGGTGAGCAGACTCTGTGCCGTCTGTTGGGAAATCACTCGGCGGATCATCACCGGCTCAACATGGCGGGCGACGGAGCCGTCCTGCGCCCGTAGGTCACGGACAATGTGCGGACGCACCAGGATTCCGCCATTCGCCACCGCCGAGAACGCTGTCGCAATCTGGACCGGCGTCACGGAGATCTCCTGGCCCAGGGAAAGGACCGACAGGGACAAGCCCGACCAACCCTTCGGACGCCGGATGAACCCCGGCGTCTCCCCGGGCAGATCCAGGCCGGTGAGGCTCCCGAAGCCGAAGCCGCTGATGTAATGGTAGTAGAGGCTCTTGCCCAGCTTCTGGCCGATCTTGATGGCGCCCACGTTACTGGAATGGGCCAGGATCTCTTGCACCGTGAGCCATCCGTACTTCTCGTGATCTCGGATCGTGACCCCGCCCACCTCGATGGCCCCGTTCTCACCGTGAAACCGGTCGCTGGGGCGAACCACCCCCTCCTCCAGGGCGCCGGCTGCCAGAATCACCTTGAAGACGGAACCCGGCTCGAAGTAATCGGTGACGGCCCGATTGCGCTTGGCGAAGCTTCCCCCTCTCTTGTAGTTGTTCGGATCAAAGGTCGGCTGGTTGGCAAGGGCCAGGATCTCGCCGGTCCAGGGATCCATCACGATCGCAGTACCTGTCTTCGCTTGAGAGCGCTCCACGGCGCGCTGGAGCTCCCGCTCGGCAGTGTACTGGAGGACTTCGTCGATCGTCAGCGTGAGGTCAAAAATGAGGGGACGCCCCCCCTCTTCCTCATGACGGAAGATGATCCGTCCCAGGGCATCCTGTTGGGCGGTGATGTACTCGGGTTGTCCACCCAGCAGGTCGTCGTACTGGTGCTCCAGCCCCTCGAGGCCCCGATCGTCCAGACCGACCATCCCCAGCACATGGTCCGCCAATTCCTGCCGCGGATAGTACCGCCGGCTCTCCGGGTACAGGACGATGCCCTTGAGGTTCAGGTCATTGATTGCTTCCGATTGGGCCGGTTCCACCTGGCGCTCGAGCCACACAAACAGCTTGTCGCTGGTGAGCAGGGACAGCAGGTGCGTGGCCGGCTGACCCAGGAT
>Ga0105152_10000476_pt1 | contig 11874 bp, 8 predicted proteins | sample LakBais05cmmetaG_FD_81534 | JGI IMG/M metagenome (GOLD analysis project Ga0105152, IMG submission 81534) | Lake sediment microbial communities from Lake Baikal, Russia to study Microbial Dark Matter (Phase II) - Lake Baikal sediment 0-5 cm | ecosystem: Environmental > Aquatic > Freshwater > Lake...
ATGGATTAAATTCTATCGCTCCCGTAGAAAAGAGCAAAGAGCTTAGGGCAGAGAGCATAGATCTTAAAACTGAAAGCTCAATGCTCAAAGCTCAAAGAGTTTAGCTTTCAGCTTTCAACTTTGAGCTTTAAACGCTGTGCCCTATGCGCCCTGCGCCATGCCATTCAGTCCTTGACACCTATGCCAATTTAATTGAAAAATAAGTAAATATGGCAATATGGATGAAGAAAAGTCTTTCTCCTTTTCAACAATGGTTCGAATCCCAACCATGGAAGAGATGGAGACGTATTGGATTGACAGGGCTCATGGATTCCTCTAAAGCCTATCTCCTCTCCTATTGGAGGGAAAGGGTGAGGGGCCCCCTTCTGATCATTGTTCCTCATCTTCGGAATGCCGAATGCCTCCTTGAGGATCTTCGATTTTTTCAGAAAGAGACAAATGATGCTTCGCTTCTTTTCCCTGAATGGGAAACCCTTCCTTATGATGAAATTCCTCCTCATCCAGAGATCGTTAGGGAGAGGGTGAAATGTCTCTTCTCCCTCTTGAGAGGGGAGGAGGTGGTAATCGTTTCTTCCATCAAGGCTTTGATGCAGAAGGTTCTCTCCCCCCTCGACTTAAGAGAATCTCTCTTTTCTCTTTTTGTGGGAGAAGAGGTGAATCGTGAAAACTTGGTCCATTTTCTTCAGGAGAGTGGATATACCTCAGTGAGGATCGTGGAGGAGAGAGGGGATTTTAGCCTCCGGGGGGCGATCATTGATATCTATTCTCCATTTTATGAAGAACCCCTGCGATTGGAATTTGATGGGGACCGATTGGAGTCCATCCGAAGATTTGACCCAGAGACCCAGCGTTCCATCACGCAGGGAATGCTGGGAAATGCCATCCTTCTTCCAGCAAGGGATATTTCAAAAAACTCCTCTCATCAACCCTTGACCACCCTTTTTGCTTATCTAAAGGAGAACGGGGTGGTCTTCGTTGAGGAAGGAGACGAGGTGGAGAAAGAGGCAGAGGTCTTCTTCCGTCTGATCAAAGAACATTACGAAAAGGCACTGGTGAAAAAAGGGTCTGCCCACACACCGAAGTCCACCTATCTCAGTTTCGAGGATGTCTCCCTTTTCTTAGAGAAGTTTCAAACGCTCTTTCTCCAGGAAGGGCCGATTGCCCCTTCCCAATGTCAGCACGTCTTCTCTTTTGAGATGGAAACCAATGAGGATCTTCGAAGGGAGATGAAGGCCGCCCTCTCTGTAAAAGGCGGCGTTTCCGAAACCTCCCCTTTCTCTATCTTTCTCAAGAAACTTCATGACTGGCAAGAAAAAGGAATGAAGATATTCATCGTTTCCCATACCCTAGGCCAGGCTGAGAGGTTAAGGGATCTTCTCTCCCATTATGAAGTGGAATTTCATTTGGAAAAAGCGAGAGGATTCAGAGAGGCAGTGGATCAACCTGAGAAGACTCTCATCCTCTTCATCGGGCCGCTCTCCTCAGGGTTTCGAAACCCCCGAGAGGGATGGGTCCTCCTGACAGAAGAGGAAATCTTTGGTGAGAGAAGGAGGCTAAGTGAAGGAAGGGTTCGGGGTCGCCTGTTGCAAGCAGGAGGGCCACTCCTCTCTTCATACAGGGAACTCCGAGAGGAAGATTTTATCGTTCATATCGATTACGGCGTAGGCCTCTACAAAGGGCTAAGACATTTGAGTATCGAAGGCGTTTCAAACGATTACCTCCTTTTAGAATATCTCGATGGAGATAAGCTCTTTGTTCCCGTGGATCGGCTCAATTTAATTCAACGGTATGTCGGGGGTGATGGGAAATCTACCAAACTGGATAAATTGGGAAGCAATTCATGGCAGAGGGCTAAGAAGAGGGTGAAGGCCGCTGTGTCAGAAATGGTCAAAGAGATACTTGACCTCTACGCAGCGAGACAAGTCTTCAAGGGTTTTAGCTTTTCCCCTCCAGATCAACTCTACAAAGAGTTTGAAGCCACCTTTGAGTATGAGGAGACTCCGGATCAGATCAAGGCCATTGAAGAGGTGATAAAGGATATGGGAAATCCAAAACCCATGGATCGCCTGATCTGCGGGGATGTGGGGTATGGTAAAACCGAAGTCGCCATTCGAGCGGCCTATCGCACGGTGATGGATGGGAAGCAGGTTGCCATCTTAGTCCCTACTACGGTTCTTGCCCAACAACATCATCAGACCTTTTCTTCCCGATTCAAAACCTATCCCGTGGTGATCGAGATGTTGAGCCGTTTTAAAAATCCTCGGGAGCAGAAGGAGATTCTAAAACGATTGAGAGAAGGAAAAGTGGATATTGTGATCGGGACACACCGACTTCTTCAGAAAGATGTGGCCTTCAGAGATCTGGGGCTGGTGGTGATTGACGAGGAGCATCGATTTGGCGTCTCCCACAAAGAGAGATTGAAGCAGATGAGGAAATTGGTGGATGTGATCACCCTCACCGCCACCCCCATTCCAAGGACGCTCCAGATGGCTACCTCTGGAATCCGGGACCTCAGCCTCATCCAAACCCCTCCTGAAAATCGTCTCTCCATTCGGTCCTTTGTCGTGCGTTATGATGATGAGGTGATCCGAGAGGCCGTCCTGAGGGAGTTCAGTCGAGGAGGTCAAGTCTTCTTCGTCCACCATCGCGTCCAAAACATCCATGCCATGGCCAACCATTTGAAACGGCTCATCCCGGAGGCCTCCCTGGCCATTGCTCACGGCCAGATGAGAGAGAAGGAGTTGGAAAAGGTGATGCTCCAGTTCGTCAAAGGAGAGTATAACCTTCTTCTCTGCACCAGTATCATCGAATCCGGTTTGGACATCCCAACGGTCAACACCATCCCGATCAACCATGCAGAACAGTTTGGTCTGGCAGACCTCTATCAACTCCGGGGACGGGTCGGTCGAGGGAGTCATCAGGCCTACGCCTATCTCCTCATTCCTGGAGAACTCACCCTTTCTAAAGATGCCATGAGAAGGCTCCGGGCGATTCAGGAATTGAGCGAGTTGGGATCTGGGTTCAAACTGGCCATGCATGATTTGGAGATTCGGGGAGCAGGAAACCTCCTCGGGCCATCCCAATCCGGACATATCGCAGCCGTAGGATTTGAACTCTACACCCAGTTGATGGAGAAGGCTGTCCGGGAGTTAAAAGGCGAGGTGGTGGTGGAAGAGATTACCCCGGAGATCCACTTCCACCTCCCTGCCTTCATTCCGGAATTCTATGTGGAGGGTCCAGCAGAACGATTGAGTCTCTATCGAAGACTCTCTTTCTCTCGTTCCGATGATGAAGTGGAAAGGATTCGGGAAGAGATGGTGGATCGTTTTGGGAGGATTCCTATGGAAGTGGATCACCTTCTTGAAGTGATCAAAGTGAAGATTCTTCTGACGAAATTGTCGATCAGAAAGTTTGAGGAAACGCCTTCTCAATTGGTTCTCACATTCGACAAGGCAACCCGAGTCTCTCCGCAAAGAGTGGTGGAGTTGGTCCATCGAGGCAAGGGCAAATATCGATTGACCCCGGACTCCAAATTGATCGTCGAGGGATGGCCCGAGGTGAAGAAGGACCCTTTTGGGTCGGCTAAAAAGCTATTGCAAGCATTGGCCTGATATGATAGATTTCAAAACAAATAGTCTTTCGGGTGTGGTGAACTAAAGACTTTTATTTTCTCCATTGGGAGATAGAGACGACGATGACAAACAAACTTATCTACTTTATCATTGTGCTCTTCTTTTTTTCCTGGTTCTTGGGTTGTGAGAAAAAGGGAGAGGAAGGATTAGGGGGTAAAGAACTGGCCAGAATCAACAATGTTTCCATCTCCCTTGAAGAGTTTCGTCAGATGTCAGAAAAGCAACCCCTGGAAGGGAAGATGAGGTTGTTGAACGAAAAGGGGCTGAGGGATTTTCTTGATAATTACGTGATACCTCGAGAGGTGCTCTATCAGGAGGGGAAACAGAAGGGCCTTGATAAAAATAAAGAAATCATGGCAAAGGTGGAGGATTTCAAAAGGGCAATGGTCATCGAAGCCCTTCTCGAAGAGGTACTGAAAGGGAAGGGCGAGGTCTCTGAGAGTGAGATCCAGAAATATTATAAAGAGAACGCAGATCGTTTCACCGAGCCTCGAGAGATAAAGATCCGTCACATCGTGGTCAACTCAGAGCCCGTTCTGAAAGAAGTGTTGACGAAGCTCGCCCGGGGTGAAAGTTTTGAGAAATTAGCATCCACTTACAATGTGGATAAATCCCGGGAGGACGGAGGAGACCTCGGATATATCCGGAGAGGGCAATTGGCCCCTTCGTTTGCCCAGTTCGAAGAAGCGGCTTTTTCGCTCAGGAAGAAGGGGGAGATCAGCGAGCTCGTCAAGACACCTATTGGATACCATCTCATCCAATTGGAAGAAAGACGAGGGACCGCCTTGAGACCGTTCGATCAGGTCAAAGAAAAGATCAACTTTTTCCTCCAGGAGAAAAAGAGACAGGATGCCTACCTCGCATATGTGAAGGAAACGAAATCGAGAGCTAAGATTATTGTCAATGAAAAGTTATGGGCCGAAGAAGAGAAGAAGGAGGTGAAGCCCAGAGAAGAGAGGAAATGAAGAAACGTTATTCCCTCTTCACCTTACCGATTGTTTTCTTTTCCTTGTGGGGCTGCGGCCAATGGGGAGGGGGATTGCCTGAACATGTCCTCGCTCGAGTCAATCAGGAACAGATCACAGTTGATGAATTTAATCGAGAATTTAAGGAATTGATCTCGGAGTCTGGCAAAGAGGCAAAGGAGGCGAACCTTGGGAATCTGAAACAGGCCTATCTCGATCAGATGATTGAGCGCAAGATCCTCGTCCAAGAAGCCCGTCGATCGGGAATTAAAGTCTCCCAAGAAGAATTGAATCAGGCCATTTTGGAAATAAAAAGGGATTATCCCGGGGAAGGATTTGGGGAGAAGTTGGGTCTTAAAGGGATGACTTTGGAAGAATGGAAGGTTCGACTGGAAGAAAAATTATTAGCCGAGAAGATGATCCGAAGCGTCCTCCATTACCGAGGGGAGATCGATGAGAAGGAAGCCCTTCAATATTATGAAACCCACATTTCCTCATTTCAACTGAAACCGAGGGTCAGAGCTCGTCAGATCATTGTGGCAGATGGGGAGGAGGCGATCCAGATCCTGAAACGGTTGAAAAAGGGGGAGAGCTTTGAGAAGTTGGTAATGAAAAAATCATTGGGACCCGAAAGGGTCAATGGGGGAGATTTGGGCTATTTCAGCCAAGGGGAGAGGCCAGCCGAATTCGACCATGTCTTTTCCATGGAGGTGGGAACGATCAGCGATGTGATCAAAAGCCCCTATGGATATCATATTTTTAAATTGGAGGAAAAAATGGAACCCCGACAGATCCCTTTTGAGGAAGCAAAGTCAGGGATTCTCCAGGAACTCAGGCATAAGAAAGGGGAAGAAGAGTATCAGAAGTGGTTCAAAGGACTCAAGGTAAACGCGAAGATAAAGATCAACAAAAAGTGGCTTCGGTCATGAAAGGGAGAGCGTCGAAGATGAAGAGGGTCATTTTCAGATTCGGGTTCTTTTTCTTTTTATGCTGCGGATCGTTCTCTTCAAGCGAAGCCGTCGTCGATCGTATCGTAGCCGTCGTCAACCAGGAAATTATCACCTTCTCTGAGGTGGAGAAGTGGGCAGGTCCTTTTCAAGAAGAGATCGAAGCGAATGATCGTTTGGAGAGACGAGAACGCGTTCATGAAGTTTATCAGAAGGTCTTGGAAAAGCTCATTGAGGAGAAGTTGATCGACCAGGAGGTAAAGAGGTCTGGGATCAAAGTGACCAGCAAGGAGATAGAGGGGGCTCTGGAAGATATCAAGCGGCGAAGCGCTGCCACCCAAGAGGAATTAGAGAAGGCTCTGGCCAAAGAAGGGTTGACCTTGGAGGCCTATAAGAAGGAGATCGAAAAGAGGATCCAGCGCATGAAGTTGATCAATTGGGCGGTGAAGGTGGATTCAAAAGCTGGAGAAAGAGAGTGGAGGGATTTTTATCAAAAGAATATCGATCAGTATCGAAGCAATGAATCTTATCGACCGAGCCAAATCATCTTCTTAGTTCCAAAAGAGGCGCGACTGGAGGAGGTTCGGGAAATTCGAAAGAAGTGTCAGAAGGTCTTAGAAAGAGTCACCAGGGGAGAGGATTTTGGGGAAATGGCCCTCCTCTATTCAGAAGATATCTCTGCCAAGGATCGAGGGGACTTAGGTTATTTCAAGAAAGGAGAACTCATCCCTGAACTTGAGAGGGAGGCCCTCCGTCTACGGGTTGGAGAGGTGAGTGGGATCATTCGAACGAATTTCGGTTTTCATATTATTAAACTCTTCGATCGGAAAGGAGACACCCCCCCTCCTTTTGAGGAGGTCAAGGAGAAGGTCAAAGCGGACTATTATGACAAAGAGATGGAGAAAGCGTCCCAACAGTTTCTCAGGACGTTAAAGGAGAAGTCCGTCATCGAGATCAAGCTTTAATCTCAAATTCTAAACTCTGAATTCTAAACTCTAAGCTCTTAACTAAACATATGAACCTTCCTCGAATCGGGATTACCATGGGGGATCCCGCCGGTATCGGACCAGAGATCATTGTGAAGGCCTTATCGATGGAGGAACCGTTTCAAGCCTGCCAGCCCTTCGTCTTCGGGGATCGAGAGGTGCTTTCAAAGACGATTGAAATGTTGGGTCTGACCACTACGGTAGAGGTCTTTGAGAAGATTCCAGAAGAGGGCTACCTTCCTCAAAGAATCTTTCTTTCCCCCTTAAGTCAATTGGAGGTAGATTCTTTCCGTTTCGGAAAACCGGACACGAAATGCGGAGAGGCAATGGTGAAATATGTTGAAGAGGCGGTCAAGTGGGTGAGAAGCGGTAAGTTGGATGCCATCACCACATGCCCGATCAATAAGAAAGCGATCAATGCGGCCGGGCATCCTTTTTCAGGCCATACAGAACTCTTAGCCCATTTAGTTAAAGCCAACTCCGTTGCCATGATGTTCTTGGGATCGAGGTGGAAGATCGTCTTAGTCACAACTCATCTTCCCCTTAAAGAGGTCTCACAATATATCACTTTCGATCGCATTCTCTCCACGATTCGAATGACAGACGAAGGACTGAGAAAATATTTTGGAATGACCCATCCCAGGATCGCTGTCCTTGGCCTCAATCCCCATTGCGGCGAAGATGGGCTCTTAGGAGAAGAAGAAAAGATGGAGATCATTCCGGCCATCGCAGAGGCGAGATCTCAAGGGATGGATGTGGAAGGACCCTTTCCCGCTGATTCATTTTTCAACTTCACACGCCGCACTCCATTTGATGCTGTAATCTCCATGTATCACGACCAAGGCCTCATTCCCGTTAAGATGGTCGATTTTGAGGAAGCGGTTAATCTAACATTGGGCCTCCCCTTTATCCGGACATCTGTTGGCCATGGAACAGCCTATGACATTGCTGGAAAAGGATTGGCCAACCCAACCAACCTTATAAAAGCCTTGCTTATGGCTTCTAAGTTGTCTAAATTAAAGAGAGATTATTAACACACAGATTTTACAAAAAGGTGTTGACAAAAAATCGGTTTTGGGCTACAAAACATGTTTGTGAAAATTATCTTTTGAATTGAAATCTTCTTTTCCCCTTTTGACAGCTGGATATGCAAAGCAGAGGGTGGGGACAACTTAAAAGGTGAGTAATTAGGAGACCTGGAGGAGAATGATATGAGAGAAGTGGTTATTGTGAGTGGGGTGAGGACCGCAATAGGTACCTTCGGAGCTTCCCTGAGGGATGTTCAAGTAGTCAAATTGGGCGCAATTGTGATTAGAGAGGTGCTTAAGAAAGCAGGCCTGAAGCCTGTGACAAAGAAGGAAATTTTGGATGTAGCTCCGGATGCCTTTAAAGGGGCTGCGATGACAGAATTGGAGAGATCTCATTATCAATGGGATGATTCGCTGGAAGGGATTCAGGTCGATGAGGTGATTATGGGTAACGTCCTCATAGCAGGACAAGGACAGAATCCAGCCCGTCAGGCAATGATTTATGGTGGGGTTCCAAAGGAGACGAACGCATTTACGATCAATAAGGTCTGTGCCTCAGGTCTGAAGGCCATTGCCTTAGGGGCTCAATCCATCCAGTTAGGCGAGGCAGACGTAGTGGTGGCTGGAGGAATGGAAAATATGAGCCAGGTTCCTTACGCATTCCCTCAAGGTCGGTGGGGCGCGAGGATGTTCAATCAGGAAATGGTGGATTTGATGGTCTTCGACGGTCTCTTTGAGATCTTTTACGGGTATCATATGGGATTGACCGCGGAGAACATCGCTGAGAAATTTGGAATTTCGAGAAAGGAACAAGATGAATTGGGACTCTTGAGCCACCAGAGGGCGAGGGCTGCAATCAAAAATGGAATTTTCAAAGAGGAGATCATCCCAGTGGTGATCCCCCAAAAGAAGGGGGACCCATTGAGCTTCGATACGGACGAAAGACCGATGGACACTTCTTTAGATAAAATGGCCAAACTACCTACTGCCTTTAAACCAGGAGGAACGGTCACCGCGGGCAATGCTTCGGGGATCAATGATGCCGCTGCTGCAGTCCTCTTGATGTCCAAAGAGAAGGCAAAGGCCTTAAAGGTGGAACCTCTGGGAACGATTCGCTCCTATGCCTCAGGGGGGGTTGACCCAGCCTATATGGGCCTGGGGCCTATTCCTGCGGTAAGGAAGGCATTGAAAAAAGCAGGAGTCTCTCTCAATGACATTGGATTGATCGAACTGAACGAGGCCTTTGCCTCTCAAGCGATCGCCTGCATCCGGGAACTTCAATTTGATATGGAGAAGACCAATGTCAATGGGAGCGGAATCTCTCTGGGCCATCCCATTGGATGCTCAGGGGCAAGGCTGATCGTTACACTCCTCCACGAGATGAGACGGAGGAAAACCAATCTGGGTCTGGCCACTCTCTGCATTGGTGGAGGTCAGGGCATGGCCATGATAATAGAAAGAAGTTAAGAGTTCGGAGTAGGGAGTTCGGAGTAAAAGATAAGAATTAAAAACTCCGAACTCATAACTTCGAACTCCGAACTAAGAACAGGAGGGGAGATGGATTTCAAAAACATTTCGTTATCGGTTGAAAACGAGATCGGCATCCTCACCATTAACCGGCCCAAGGCGCTCAATGCATTGAACATAGAGACCCTCAAAGAGATCCAGAAGGGGATAGAGGAGGTCAGGGACCGTCCAGAGCTGAAAGTTCTCATCATGACTGGAGCTGGAGAGAAGGCCTTTGTAGCAGGGGCTGATATTCTGGAGATGAAGGGAATGAACTCCATTGAGGCCTTCAACTTTTCAAAGTTGGGCCATCTGACATTGAATATGATTCAGGATCTTGATCGACCGGTCATTGCGGCTGTCAATGGTTTTGCCTTGGGGGGAGGGACAGAGATTGCCCTTGCCTGTGATTTCATCTATGCCTCTGAAAATGCAAAGCTCGGTTTTCCAGAGGTCACCCTTGGCATTTTCCCGGGGTTCGGGGGTCCCCAGAGACTATCCCGTCTAATCGGAAAAGGTAAGGCAAAAGAACTGATTCTGACAGGGAAGATGATTACTGCCCAAGAGGCCTTTCAGATGGGGATTGTCAACCGAGTCGTTCCCCAAGCCTCCTTGATGGAGGAGACCAAAAAGGTGGCTGCCCAAATTGCCGCAAATGGAGCGGTTGGCGTGAGATTGGCAAAAATGGTGACAGATGCCGGCTTTAATATGGATCTGGAAAAGGCCTGTTCTTTAGATTCCCATGCCTTCGGCCTCTGTTTTTCCACGGAGGATCAGAAGGAGGGAATGACTGCTTTCGCCGAAAAGAGGAAACCCAATTTTAAGGGGAGATAAGGAGGAGAAGGTGAAGATTGTTGTATGCATCAAGCAAGTACCCGACAGCACGGATGTGAAGATCGACCCGAAGACGAACACCCTAATACGAGAAGGTGTTGCAAGCATCACCAATCCCTTCGATGAATTCGCTGTGGAAGAGGCTCTCCTGACTAAGGAAAAGTATGGCGGAGAGATTCACGTGATCACCATGGGGCCTCCCCAAGCGATCGATGTGTTGAAGAACGCTTTTGCATTGGGCGCTGATAAGGTCTATCTCATCTCAGACCGGGCCTTTGCAGGAGCGGATACACTGGCAACGGCCTATACCCTGGCAAAGACGATTCAGACGGTCATCGGGAACGTGGATCTTGTGATCTGCGGCAAACAGGCCATCGATGGGGACACGGCCCAGGTTGGGCCAGGTGTTGCCACACGCCTTGGAATTCCGCAGATGACCTATGTCTCCAAAGTGAGGGAGATCGACCTCGCCAATAAGAGAATCGTGGTGGAACGGATGTTGGAGATTGGTAGAGAGGTCTTAGAATCGTCACTTCCTGCTTTGATTACTGTTGTCAAAGACATCAACGAGCCTAGGCTCCCTTCCCTGTTGGGGATCAAAAAGGCTGCTAAAGCGCAAATTCCCACCCTAACCGCCAAAGACATCCAAGCAGATGAGAATCGTATTGGATTGAAAGGATCACCCACCTGGGTAACGAAGATTTTTTCTCCAGAAGCCAGGGGAGGGGGAGAGGTATTGAAGGGAGAATTGACTGAGGTGGTTCCACTTCTGGTGGATAAATTGATGGATTCAAAATTTATCAAATAATAATATCGCTATGCGCAGAGCGCTAAGCGCTTAGCGTCATTTATAGATAGGAGGAGAAGCGAATGGCTAAGTTATTGATCGATAAAGATACCTGCACCGGATGCGAGGCATGTATTCCTACCTGTCCCTTTGGAGCATTGAGCATGAAGGAAGGGATTGCTGTGGTCGATGAAAAGTGCACTTTTTGCGGTGCCTGTGTGGATGCCTGTCCGGTGAGTGCGATTACCTTAGAAAAGGAAGAAAAGGCCATTACCATAGATCCGGGCGCCTACAAGAATGTTTGGGTATTTATCGAGCACGAACACGGAAAGGTTTCAACTGTCTCCTTCGAACTCTTGGGCGAGGGAAGGAAGTTGGCCGATGCTCTGGGATGTCATCTCTGCGGGATGATCTTTGGGGACGGGGTCGAAGGTTTCGTCAAAGAGGCCATTGCCTATGGGGCTGAAACGGTCTATGTGACGGAGAGTCCCATCCTTGAGCAATATCGAACCGACCCATATGCCTGCGCTGCAGCGAACTTCATCCGGAAGTATAAACCTGAGATCGTCCTCTTCGGTGCCACGACCCAGGGTCGAGATTTTGCAGGAACGGTGGCAACGACTTTAGAAGTTGGGTTAACTGCGGATTGTACAGGCCTGGATATCGATCCTGAAACAAAATATCTTCGACAGACCCGGCCTGCCTTCGGTGGAAACATCATGGCAACGATTCTCGACTATCCCAATTATAGGCCTCAAATGTCCACGGTCAGGCCTAAAGTGTTCGCTATGCCTCAGAGGGATGATTCGAGAAAGGGAGAGGTGATTAGAGAACCCTTACCGATGACAGAAGAACAGGTCAGGACAAAGGTTCTGGAATTCATCAAAGGAACGGAGGCAGTCAATCTGGTTGATGCGGAGATCATCGTTTCAGGCGGGAGAGGTTTAGGAAATGCTGAAAGTTTTAAAGTGATTCGGGAACTTGCCGAGGTATTAGGTGCAGCCGTAGGTGCCTCTCGTGCGACGGTAGATTCAGGCTGGATCTCCTACGAACACCAGGTTGGGCAGACCGGTCGAACCGTGAGGCCCAAGATCTATATTGCCTGTGGTATCTCAGGCGCTATTCAACATCAGGCCGGAATGAAGACATCGGATATCATTGTCGCCATCAACAAAGACCCTGAGGCTTC
>Ga0105152_10000477_pt1 | contig 11871 bp, 10 predicted proteins | sample LakBais05cmmetaG_FD_81534 | JGI IMG/M metagenome (GOLD analysis project Ga0105152, IMG submission 81534) | Lake sediment microbial communities from Lake Baikal, Russia to study Microbial Dark Matter (Phase II) - Lake Baikal sediment 0-5 cm | ecosystem: Environmental > Aquatic > Freshwater >...
AAGGACTCCGGTTCAGGTTGTTTCATGAAATGGTTATCTCACTTTAAATCTATAATAGCGTCATGTTGAATATTTTGGTCAGGATATTACATATCAAAACAGATGCTCCCTTTGTCGCCTGGGTTCCCAACGGCGCCACAATATCTCAACCATGTATCCGTTGATTCCAGACGCACACGAAACGATTTTCTCATAACATAATTAGTGAGGGAATAACATCTATTGATAACGATATGAATTCCGGCAACATTGCCGAGGTTGAGGCTTTATTGCTTTCAGCCAGCTATTATGAATTAACTCTATTGCTCACAAAGGTTGTCCGTTGTGTCAACATGGCATAGATGACAAGGATCAAGCGCCTGTCAGGGGGCCTTCAAGGCATCCACGACGGCCCTCCACGCCCCAAGTTTGCCGTTTCTTGTGAGTCTGGCGTTGGCAGGGCTTGTTGAAGGCAGACGATACAACGGCAGGCTGCGGACTTGCGGCAGGCCCGGCAGTACTAACCGACGGAACAACTCTTCCGCTTTTGTGCCATTGAAGAATACGGCACGAATCTGCTTGTGCAGAGAGAAAAACTGGCTGAAATCATTCGTAACTTCAGAACCGGCAATGATCGCCGAATCGACGCTGCGGTCTCGCTTTGCGGTAAACAGCACATCCCAGAGAGCCACTTTGGCGGCCTTGAGCATTGCTGTGCGCGCCTCATAGTCGAACCCCGGCTTCGCCTCAAACAGTTGCTCCAGAATGAACCAGAACGCATTCCGGGGGTGGGCGTAATACTGGCTCATGGCAATCGACTGCCGTCCGGGGATCGTGCCCAGCACAAGCACCCGCGCATCCCATGCCGCTATCGGATCAAATCCGCGGATCATCATAGCACCGGATACTCCATTTATTCCTCTGCGACTGCAACTCGGTCGCGGCCGGCATCCTTGGCCAGCTTGACGGCATTTTTCACGCTCTGAATCAGGTCGCCCGTTGTCTTGCCATGATCGGGAAACGCGGCCACGCCTATCGAAAGGGTGATTCGCCGCATGTGTCGATGGTCTTCGTACTGGGATCGGTCCTTGAGCAGCTCATGAATATGCTCGGCCCGTATTCGGGAGTCTTTCAGGGAATGCCCCGGAAGAATCAGCAGGAACTCATCACCGCCGAATTTACAGGCCAGATCTTCTTTCCCCAGGTATTCATTCAGAAAAGCGCCCATGTCGCGCAGAACGGCGTGCGCCGCTCCATGACCGTAATTTTCCGTGAAATAACCGAAATGGTCGATATCCATCATGACCAGGCCGATCGATGACTTTTCGCGCAAGGCCGTTTTCAGAAGCCGATCGAGTTGGTCCTCCATAAATCCGCGTTGATAGAGCCCCGTCAGATAGTCTCTGTCGATCATATTCTGGATGCGATCGCGCAAGCGGATGTTGACGATGGCCATCGCGAGCAGATCGGCGATGAGTCCGATAGTCTGCTTTTTTTCGAGAAAGAGCAGACCGTCCCGCCGTGACGAGAAATAAAGCAGGCCCAGGGGTTCGCCGAACGTCAAAATGGGCACGCACAGGGAGGCAGCGTCAGCCGACTGCGAAAGGGCGTGACTGCAGCGAATGTCGTCGGATCCTGCCATGACTTTGTGCATTCGACCGCGTCGAAGTGCCCAGCAATCCTGACTGCTGATGGATTTGGGCGTCTCATCCATCTTTCCCCAGGGCGCGATGGGATGATAGAGGTCCAGGCGGGCGTCCTTCAGATACAGAACGCCGCTGTCTTCGGGGAGCAATATCCCCAGGCTCTGGGCTGTTACGGCATAAGCCTCTTCAATGGCCAGTGAAAACTGATACCGGTTCACGAGCCTGGCGATCATTGACGTTTCAATCATTCCCGAGGTTTTATTTTCCATTTGCATTTCTCGCAACACTTGATGGGTTATGCATGTCGCCTTTCCAGGTAAGCCCGGATACGGGCCCGCATCGCCCCGGGAAGGCGGATGCCGATCGCATTGAGGTGCGATTCGTATTTGCTGAAAGACTGAACATACCCGGCCGTCGTCATAAAAATACGGAAATAGGAACGGATGCTGCCCTCCAGTTCCTGCCTGAATGCATCGTTCTGACTCAGGAGCGCTTCCGTGGATGCAAACAGAGCGGCGCCGACCGGGCGGCCCACAGACCGGTAGACGACAAAACGCTGGGTCATTTCACATTCATAATTATTGATCCGGATGCTCTTCTCCACATGATCGAGATCGATGCAGTCCACGATCGATAATGCAAACCGGGCATCGATGATTTTCCGGAGCATATTCCGGGCGGCGGCAAAATGGGGACAGTCCGATGATGATCCGCGGAAGCACGTCTTGTCTTCATCGGATTGTCTGCAGCGTTGGTAAACGACAAGATCCACATCCGACCCGGAATCACTCAATCCGTCGTTTGTCGAGCCGACGATGTCCAGGGCAAACGGAAAAGGATTCCCGGACTCCATAATCCGGATGGCCTTCCCGATGGGGTCAGCGTCACGATGGACGTCGTCCACCCGGGGCAAGCGGTAAAGAGCCTCAACCTCTCCGGATAATGAAGGGGCAGGCGGATGACTCCCGTCAACAGTCTGACGATCATATGTCTGACCTCTCAGGTGGGCGCCGTAGCGGTTCTGGTCGACGACCCGGCTCTGCCAGCCGTTTTCCTGACGGTCATAGACCATGATGTCGTGAATAGCCAGGTCGGCAAGTTTTTTGTAAGTCACACGGCTTATTGAGCTATTTGCGATTTCGATTTCATGAAAAAATCCGCCTTCGGAAATGCGTCCGCTGATCTGAGCCACGTCCCCGAAATTCGATGGATTTAAATAAATCGTTCCTTCGCTTTCAGCAAATCCCCATTGCTCATGGATGTGACCCGTGAGGCAGGCCAGGACGTCATGCGTTTCGCAGTAGTTCAGCAGCGCCGGTGATCCCGTCTCCCCCATCGGTGTGACCTGGTCATGAAAACCGTGGGCGGGCTGATGGGTGACGATCAGATCCGGTTGGGCCGAATCGAAAAAGCGGATCATTTCGCGGTCTCTTTCGGGAAAAGCATGATCGGAGCGGCTGCGGATTACGTACCGTTCGGGAATCCCCTGTGTCCAACCGCCGGCGCCGCCGTAACCGCCGATAATCAGATTACCCAGGGACCGGAACTGAAGGTGCAGATCGCGGTGATGCAGCGAGGTGTATTTCAGATCCATGTCATAATTGCCGGGAAGGCAGAAACACAAAGAGTCCGATTTCAAGGAGAGGATATTTTCCAGGACTTTATATTTCTGCTGCATCACGCGGCGCGCGCGGATCGTGTACTGCTGAAAGCGCGCTCCTTTTTCCTGGATATCGTCGGGCAGATCCGGCGCCAGCATGAGGCGATCGACAAAATCCTCCAGAATATCGCCTGTCTTGTTCATCCTGCGGCGCAGAGCATGAAAATAGGTTTGCAGATCGTGATAATGGATGGCCGTGTTCATCGTGTAGAAAGGAAGGTCGATCAGGTCGCCGGCGACAATATAAACATCGGCGTCCGTCGCATCTAAAAGCTGTCCGACCCTGTCAAAGGCCCCGTGGATGTCGGCGATATAGATGATTCTCATGGCTCACGCGTGAAAGGTGTCGTGTATGGTTCTCATGCAAAACTCTTACTGCCAGTATAGAAGCGATGATCCTGTGTGTCAACGAGAGATATGGTTGACACGAGAGATATGGTTGATGTCAGGCATTTTCTTGACACACAGACAGCAAGCCATTATAATCCGACAGCAGATTGGAGAGTCCGTCAATATGGGGCAATCAGGCAGTGGCGGGGAAAACGTTTTATTATTTTCAGTGAGCCGCGAAATGTCCGAACAGGCTCAGATTCAAAAAGTATTCAAGGATGTCCATGAGCATCAGCGGATCGCCGAACTGATTCAAAAGTTTTCGACGAACAAAGGCAATGTCCAGAAGATTGCCCTGGAAGGACTTGACCTCACAGACTGCCGGCAAATTCTCGATTTAGGCTGCGCCTTCGGGTCCTTCTCGGAAAAACTCAGGGGCAGGGTGGCCGCTGATGCGACCGCTACGGGCGTCGATGTCATCGCGGCCAATAAGCCGCTGTATCTGGCCGCCTGTGAGCGGGCATCCATTCGGGGGCGGTTCTTTTCAACAGGATCGCCCGTCCTCAAAACCTTTCCGGAGAGGTCATTTGACCTTGCCCTGTGCTCCTATGCCCTGTACTTTTTCCCCGAGGTTATTCCGGAAGTCGCGCGCCTGCTGCGCCCTGAGGGGGTATTTGCGGTCATCACGCACTGCCGGCGAAATAACGGCGAGTTGATTGATCTGACCAAGAGGATCCTTGAGACAAATGGGCTGTTGCAGGAGAGGGACCTGCCGTTGGAAATCATCAATAACCGGTTCTCATCAGACAACGGCGAGGCATTGCTGAAGCCCTGGTTCGGCAGGGTTGAAACAATCGATTTCACCAATACGCTTGTATTCACAAAAGAGGATACCGGGTATTTGCTTGAATATTTCAGGTTCAAGAGCCCCCTTTATCTGACGGATGCAGGGCTCGATGCAAAGGCCGTCCTTCCCCTGATCCTGGAAAATCTGTCGTGGGCCTCCGGTGAGCGAAACGGAATGACGATCTCGAAGGATGACCGTATTTTCATCTGCTCATTGCCCCGGTATGGAGGCGTTAAGCCATGAAAAAAGGGAACAGGCTTTTTTGCCACTTCTGCGGCGGGTCGGTCGCACAAAAAATAGAAGACGGTGTTCAGAGGGATTTTTGCCCGGTCTGCAATCTCTTCTTTTACAAAAATCCGCTGCCCGTCGTCTCGACGATCGTCGCCCTGGATCGCCGGATTCTGCTTGTAAAGCGGGGGAACAGACCCTACAAGGGGGCCTGGTGTCTGCCATCGGGATTTGCCGAAGCCGGGGAAAGCATTCAGCATGCGGCCCTGCGGGAATTGACGGAGGAAGCCGGCATTGAAGGCCGGATCCTCGGTCTCGTGGATGTCCACTCCTTTAAGAGCCGTTTTTATGGAGACCTCATTTTCATCACCTTTGAGGTGGAAAAGACGGGGGGTATCCTGAAGCCCGGCAGCGATACGGTTAAGGCCCGATATTTTCCCATCGATGAGATTCCCCGTCTGGCATTTCCATCAAACAGGAGAGCCATGCAGTTTTATGTGGCCGGCAAATCCGAATACTGGGCAATTATCGACTCCTTCAGCAAGTCTCTTGGCAAAGATGACACGAGGCATGTCGAACAGAACCTCCTGTCCGACAGATTGGTGGAAGTAATTGAAAAGAATGCGGAAACAATTGCCAGGATCTGGATCAATGACGCCCTGATCAACCCCTCCACAGCGGGTTTCCGTCATTTTGATCACTCGCGCCTGTTTGGAGACGTAAGCAGTATTCTCTCACATTTTGGAAGCTGGATGGGTGGCGTCTATAAAGACTCTGAAATTCGCGAGTATTACACGGATCTCGGTCGGCAAAGCCGGAAGGACGGAATCGCCTTAAGCAATGTGCTCAGCACCCTGAGCCTGATCAAGAAACATCTCTGGGAATTTGCCCTCTCCCAGGGCATGTGGAATAAAACAATCGATATTTATATGACACTGGAACTGAACCGGCGGATCGTCATTTTCTTCGACAAAGCGGTTTTCTACACAACGCAGGGCTATGAAACAAAGGAAAAGCCCGGATCTTGACGACGGCCGGTCCCTTTTCACGCTGATTTTTTCTATCGGAATGCGTGTTCGGATGACATCTTCCCTGACGATAGTGATGTTATGCGGACTTGCCTTTCTTCACTTTCTTTATGGTTTTTTTCATGACTTCTTTTTCCTCAGTTTTATCCTGCAACGACTTCGAGAAGCTGAATAATTCCTCTGCCTGTTTTTGTGCATACTGACGCCAGAGACTCATGAACTCCTCACAGGAATCCATGCAGGCCTTCATGGCTCTTTTTGACTGCTGTGAGCCGTCACCACCGGACTTGTAGGCCTCGGAGACCTTTTCCAGGCACTTGATCCAGGCGTCGTGGAATTTGATATAATTTTGTTGCCAGGCTTTGGAACGGTTGATGAATTCATCGATTCCACGCAGTAAAATTGTGGAATCTGACGGCGATGAGCAAAGAAACTTCTTCCAGTAATTGAACAGTGCTTCCCGGGAATCTGACCCTGTTGTTCTCATATACCGGGTCATGTTCAGAGGATCGGGAAGAGCATTAAACATGATATTGTAAAAGTCTGAAAACCACTCAAACCAGGCATCCGCTGCAACACCGGATCTCTCTTCGGATGACTCCCTGCCGGCGTTGAGCCAGGCATTCATCATTTTATTGTACATGTTAAACCCCTCGTGCAACAATTCTGCGCTCTCCTTCCGCCATTTGTCATGCTGCTCTGAAAAGGGCATTTTTTCAATTTGTTCCTGGATGTTCATGTCAAGTCTCCTTTCTTCTGAGTGCAATGAGGCGCCAATTCATTTTTTCACGGGCAGCAAGGGGCATGTTGCTCCTCGCATGGCCCTTGCTGCGACCCTGTCGAGCAGATGCTTCATGAACCCATTTTTCCTATGGGAAGCCATGACAATGAGATCAATATTCTTTTCCCTGAGAACGTGCACCCCCTCTCTCATACCGAAAATACAGCACCGCGACGCCTTCATCTTCTGTTGGTCAAACAGTCAGTCTTCCACAGGCAGTCGTATTCACACGCCTCTTTCGTTCTAAAACAAGGCGAATAACCCTCGCGGATCTGAATATCCCGGATAAGATCCTGCTTGGAGCGGCCTATCCGCGCATCAACCCCCAGGGGCTTTGCAATCTTGCGTATCTCCTGAATTTTCATTTCGCTTTGTCATAACCTGCAAAAAATGCCTCTACCTTCTTGAAATTTTCATCAGCGGCGGCCTTGAAATCCACACGACCTTTCTTATAAGCCTTGAGCCAGTCGTTGATCACCTTCTTCCCCTCTGCGGGAATCAAGGGCGCCTGATCCAGAGACATGGCCATCATTTTTTCCGTCTGCTCCTGCAGGGCGGCCATGGCGTCAAAGGTGTTGTCGAAAGCGGTCTTGTTGAACTTAATCATCTGCTTTGCAATCTGCTTGGGGTCCATTTTGTTTCTCCTTTATTTGGGGTGCTTGATTTCGAAGTTCATTCCCGGGCTGTTCGGGGTCCGGCCGTCCACTTGGGCTATTTTAAAGATAGCCTATATAATACAAGTGAAAGTATAATGTTAGAAGGCGATAAATGCAACACGAATTAATTTCGGGGAAAATATCAGGGAAAACTTGATATATGTGGAGGGGGATCGCAGTTTTCATTTTCATTGCATTCATGCCCCTCCCCGTGGTAATTGCAAAGCGAATAAACATACAGAAAGCTTTGAATTTTTTCATTTTGCGAAGGTTATTTAAACGATGCCGCTGGTCACATTCTATTTTCAGCTTCATCAGCCTTTCCGCCTCCATCCGGACCGGGACAAGTTTCTCTGGAGCACGTCGAACCGGGAGATATTCCTGAAGGTGTCGGAAAAATGCTACCTGCCGGCGACCCGCATGTTTACCGAGCTGATCGCGCAAAACAACAGGTTCAAAATCGCCCTGAGCATGTCCGGTGTATTTCTGGAGCAGGCGGAACTCTATCAGCCGGACGTCATCCGCGCCCTCCAGGACCTGCTTGACGCAGGCCGGGAGCACAATCAGGTGGAATACCTCGATGAGACTTACTATCACTCGCTAAGCAGTCTCTTTGAGGATCCCCAGAAGCAGGAATTCCGTGACCAGGTCTCCCTGCATCGGGACAGGATCAGAAAACTTTTCGGTATTTTTCCGACTTCCTTCCGGAACACCGAGCTCATGTACAACAACCATATAGCCGATGTCGTGGCCGATATGGGCTATCTATCCATGCTGTGTGAAAAGCGGGAAGATATGTTCATACAGGCCGAGCGCTCCATTTCGCCGAATGCCGTCTTCAGAGCGAAGGACAGCAATTTAATTGTCATTCCCCGGAATCGAGAACTCAGCGACGACGTGGCTTTCCGTTTCCCGCAGCAGCCAATAGCCCCCGATCAGTATGCCGCTTTCATGGCCAGAATTGACGGCGAGGCCGTCCTTCTGGGTTACGACTATGAGCATATCGGCGAACACATCTGGGAGGACAAGGGTATTTTCGAATTCTGGCGGGGACTTCCGGAAGCCCTGGCCAGATACGAGAACATCGTTGTTGCCAATCCCAGTGAGGTTGCTGAAAAATTCAGGGATGTGGATTGTCCGACGCTCGACATACACGGGCTGTCCACGTCTTCCTGGGCCGACGCCGGCCGGGACACCTTCGGCTGGCTGGGCACCCTGACTCAGTATGAGCTGTTTCAGGATATTCAGAACATGGAACGGAATGCCCGTCGGGCCGGTGGAGACCTGCTCACCAACTGGCGGCATCTGACCACCTCGGACCATGTTTATTTCATTCATGAACGCATCGGAGAAGATCATGCCGTCCACGCCTATTTCAATCCCTATGGCGGTTCCATCGCACAGCCCGCCCATATCCTGACGCGCAAGATCGATTACCTGGATTGGGCAATCAGGCGTTTTGAGATCATCCGGAAGCAGGAGCGGACCGCCCTCTTGATGATCACGCCGGAAACAGGGAGGCTCCCGGATGATATGGGCGCCCTGGCCAGATACATTTCCGGGAAGAGCGGCGGCCAGGGTGAGGTCGTCTCGGCCCTCTGTGAAGGCCTGTCGGAGCGGGGCATCGATGTCCATCTGGTCACGCTGAATTTGAAAAAGCGGTTTCAACGGGAGAGCGATCTCGATGAACTGGGCTGGCGCGCGGTCCGCTACAAGATCGATTCGGAAAATATCCATCTGGTCAGCTCGGCAATCTTTGCCGAGAATCTGAGCGCGTATTCCGGCGATCCCATTGCCACGGCGGCCGAATTTCAGCGTGAAATCGTAAATAATATTATCAAGAAGGTTCGTGCAAAACACGAGGGAAGGCTGATTGTTCACAGCCACGACTGGATGGCCGGCGGGGCGATCACGGCCTATGCAAAATCCACGGACCTGCCGGTGCTGCATACGGTGCACAATGTTTTCACGGCCGATCTGCCGCTGGAACTGCTCAATGGGGTCAACCTGCGCAGCTTTGAGAACAACCTTTATTATTCGAAAGCTTACGGCAAACCCTGTATCGACTGTCAGGCCACGGCCATCAAGAATGCCACGATAATTAATTTTGTGGGTGAACGGTTCCTCCGGGAAGTGGTGGACGATTATTTCCTCGATCGGCCGCTGGTGCCCATAAGCGTCCGCAATGAGGTCAAGGCCAAGTATTACCACGACTCCGCATGGGCGATCATCAACGCCCCGGCTTCAAATATGTATCCGGAACACTGCGATCATCTTGCGAAAAAATATGGTCCCGATGATCCTGTCCTGGAGGTCAAGCGCGAGAATCTCGTAGTCTTTCAGCAAAGAACGGGCCTGTATGTGGACCCCCATGCAATTCTGTTCTTCTGGCCGTCCCGGCTGGACCCGTTCCAGAAAGGCGTCGAGCTGTTAGAGGCGATATGCGGGCATTTCGTCAATGTTTATGATAATGTTCAAATTGCCATTGTCGCCGACGGTGTCGGTAACGACAGGACTCACGTGGATATTCTCGGACGCATCGCGTACAGCTCCGGGGGGAAAATCACCTGCCAGCCCTTCAGCGAGCCGCTGGCCATGCTGGGTTATGCCGCGGCCAGCGATGTTTTCGGGGCCTCCCTCTACGAACCCTGCGGCCAGATTGATCAGGTGGGCAATCTCTTCGGGGCCACGGCCACAAACCGCGACACGGGAGGCTATCACGATAAGATCCGGGAGGTGAGGTTAAAAATCGACGGGGCACCGCAGGATGTGGGCAACGGATTTCTCTTTCGGGACTTCGACGCCGGCGGCCTCTGGTATGCCCTTGAGAAAAGTCTGGCCTTTCACCGCAAACCCGATGATATCCGGGAGACCCAGATGAAACGCATCATGAAAGAGGTGAGGCAGCGGTACGACCTGAGCAGCATGATCGCCGAATACATCCGTATCTATGAGAGGCTCAACGGAGGCAGACCACTGGCGTAAACACGGATCTCCTTATTTGACGCCTTCGCATAAAGTCGTCACGCCGGTGAAAACCGGCGTCCAGTGTTTTTATAACATTTTGAAATCTCTGGATTCCGGTGCCTGTCCCGGACCCTGATCCGGGATTCACCGGAATGACGATTCTCGGGCATGTTTATTTCAGGCGGTCCGCAATGATTCTCCGGCCGATCCGCCGCACCTCCTCCATGGCTGCCGGAAGGTCGATCGTCAGAAGCCCGCGGTCCTTCATGACGATGCGCCCGCCGACAACGGCCGTGGTGACATCGGCGCCCCGGGCGGCATAGACCAGATGCGAGCAGAGATTGTACAGGGGCGTGAAATGGGGCTTTTCCATATCGATGAGGATCAGGTCGGCCCATTTCCCCGGCTCGACGGACCCGATCTCTCGCTCCAGGCCGAGGACCTTGGCTCCTTCGATGGTGGCCATGCGCAGAACCGTTACGGCGTCCATGACCGTCGGGTCCATCTCGGAGAGCTTGTGGATCTTCGCTGTCGTGCCGATCTCCCCGAACATGTCCAGGTCGTTGTTGCTCGCGCAGCCGTCCGTCCCCAAGCCGACGGTGATCCCCTTGCGGAGCATTCGGGGAACATTCGCCATGCCGGCCGCAAGTTTCAGGTTGCTCTCCGGGTTGTGGGAAACCTTTACCCCCCGGGCCGCCAGCAGGTCCAGCTCTTCTTCTTCCAGCCAGTTGCAGTGAACGGCGACGGTTCTTGCGTCGAGGACGCCGATGGCGTCCAGGTAGGCCACCGGAGATTTTCCGAAGCGCTCACGGATGATGTTCACCTCGTCGCGGGTTTCCGACAGGTGCGTCTGAAAAGGAACATCGATCCTCCGGGCTGTCTCCTTGATGATTTTCAGGGTCTCCGTGGAACAGGTGTAGGGGGTGTGGCAGAAGAGGGACGGGGTCACCAGGGGCGAGCGGTTCCGCCAGGTCCCGACGAACTTCTCGGCAATCTCGATCTGCCGGGACGGATCCGGGCTGTCCGGCGTGGGGAAATCGATGAATCCCTGGCAGACGACGGCCCGCATTCCACCGTCCACGGCGGCCCGGGCGATGGAACTCCCGTAGAAATAGCTGTCGCAGAAGGTGGTCGTGCCGGAGAGAAGCATCTCCGCCATGGCCAGAGTTGTTCCGGCATAGACCATGTCCCGGTTCACGTATTTCGCCTCGGCGGGCCAGATGTGCCGATGGAGCCACTCCATGAGCGGCAGATCGTCCGCCAACCCGCGGAAACAGACCATCGGGCTGTGGGTGTGTGTGTTCACCAATCCCGGAAGCACGGCACAGCCGGTTGCGTCGAGCTGCTCCCGGGCTTCGGGAACGTCGGCCATGCCGGTCCGGATAAAGATGATCCTTCCTTCCCGGATCCCGATTACCGGGTTTTCCAGGATCTCCATCGCCGGGTTCATCGTCAGAAGGGTCCCCCCCGTGACGACCAGGTCCAGGAGCCCCGCGGATGTGTAGCCGTTCATAACTTCATGCTCCGCTTGACGCGCTCAGCGATGCGCCGGACCCTTTCCATCGCTTCGCGCACGTCGATCGTGAGCAGCACCCTGTTCTCCATGACCAACTTGCCGTTGATGAAGACGGTGTCGACGTCTGAACCGTTCACGACGTAGACGAGATGGGAATACTCGCTGTACATAGGGGTCAGGTGCGGCTTGTCAAGCTTGATCATCACCAGATCCGCCTTCATCCCGGGGCGGAT
>Ga0105152_10000478_pt1 | contig 11856 bp, 13 predicted proteins | sample LakBais05cmmetaG_FD_81534 | JGI IMG/M metagenome (GOLD analysis project Ga0105152, IMG submission 81534) | Lake sediment microbial communities from Lake Baikal, Russia to study Microbial Dark Matter (Phase II) - Lake Baikal sediment 0-5 cm | ecosystem: Environmental > Aquatic > Freshwater >...
CTGCCAGCCCGCCCACCTTGGTGAGGGGGGCAATCTCAGCGGCCGCAAAAAGTATTTTCATAATCTATTGTATTGCAAGGTACCTGTTTTACTGCCGTTTACAGCGGGCCGGGGGGTTAATCAAACCTGGTATCTACGTTGGCTTTTGCCCTTAATTGTTTCGCCGCTCTCTACTGTCTTGGAGAGGAAATCGGTAGCTTCCACCCAGGGTTCGATCTTGCAGTTCTTGCCGATTATAATGTCGGACGGTATCCTCGTACCCTTGCCGACCAGTGTTATGCCGGTATTGAGGTGCTCCGGCTCCTCCTTATTGGGGGTGAGATCATCCCCTGCCCCGATATAGCATCCCCGGCTGATCCAGACCTGCTTGTCTATAACGCTCTTCTCTATGACGGTATCCCGGCCGATCGTGGTGTCCTCAAAGATAATTGAGTTCTTCACGACTGCTCCTTCCTCGATAAAAACCCGGGGCGAGATGATAGATTCGATCACGGTGCCGTTGACTATAGCGCCGTTGCAGATAAGGGCCCTGCTCACCTGCGCACGCGGCCCCAGCTTGACAGGCGGGTATCCCTGGGTTATGGTCCTCACCTCGTTCTCAGGGTTGTAAAGATTGAGCTCCGGCAAATCTACGATCAGGTCCATGTTGGCCTGCCAGTAGGCATCAACAGTTCCCACATCACGCCAGTATCCGTGGAAACGGAACCCGTAAACCTCGTATTTGCTTATAAGGATCGGCAGCACATCGTGCCCGAAATCGAAGCCGTCCTGTTTGCTGGCCATTTCCTCCAGGGCGTCGACCAGCACCTTTTTATTGAAGATATATATTCCCATGGAGGCCAGCCTGCTCTTGGCCGCCCTGGGTTTCTCCTCAAAATTTACTATACGTTCATTGTGGTCCAGCGTTATGATGCCGAACCTTGAGATATCTTCCTGGGGCAATTCGCAGACAGCCACGCTCACATCAGCGTGCCTGTTGCGGTGGGAGGTCAAAATTTGGTAATAGCGAATGCTGTAAATATGGTCGGCAGACAGCACGAGTATCTCGTCAACGCGCTGGTCAATGATATAGTAGAGGTTCTGATAAACGGCATCGGCAGTCCCCTTGTACCAGGTCCTCTGCTGCCGGCTGAGGAAAGGCTGTAGCAGGACTGCGCCTCCCAGTTCGCGGTCCATGTCCCATGGCCTGCCCACCCCCACGTGCCTGGCCAGCGACCTGGGGTTAAACTGAGTCAATACGGCCACGTTATAGATACCCGAGTTGGCGCAATTGCTGAGGGTAAAATCGATGATGCGATATTTGCCGCCGAAAGGCACCGCAGGCTTGGCGCGTTCAGCGGCCAAAATGCTCAGCCTCTCGCTTGCACCTCCTGCCAGGATAATAGCCAGTACTCTGCTCATATCCGAGATTACCTCGTTTCCTTAACCCAATTTTAGCCAAATACTGACCAAATGTCGACAGATGCCGTATCAATGCTTGCACAGATCGATAACCAGCAGGTCCAGTGCCAGGTCGTCTTCGTATTTGCCTGTCTTGATGGCCACATCTGTATCCAGGAGGCTATGGAAAGCCCGGCGCAGCCTGGGTACGGTGAAAGTCCTGGCCTGCCGCAAGGTCTTCTCAAGGGGGTACCTGGGATGGAGCCCCAGCTTTTCCCGGATCTCCTGCTGGGTTCCGTGACTTAACTCTTTGACCCTCAGGATGATTGCAAGCTGTCGCTCGATCATGGTTAATATCTGCTGCGGGGCTGTCCCATATTTGAGCATGCGGTGCAGCATGAGTTGAGCATCCTTGATCCTGCCCTCAATCACAGCATCAACCAGCGCAAAGATGCTTTCCTCCCGTGCAAAGCTGGAGATCTCCCTGACATCGCTGTCGCTTATCTCACGTCCCTCACAATAGGTCATCAGCTTATTGAGCTCACCGGTAAGCGACCACAAATCGCCACCCATGTAGTCGGCCAGCAGAGAAACGGCGCCTGCCGAGATTTTGCCCCCGCTCTTAACCGTGTAATCCCTGATCCAGGCCGCCAGTTCCTTTCCCTTTATCTCGTTCAACTGGAAGACCCGGTCGGCCGCCGGGGTCAACGACTTGGTAAGAGGGTTGCCGGCTTTGGGGTCGAGGTCGGAATCGAAGAGCACCAGCACTGTTGTCTGCGGCATCAGTTTGATGTATTCAGATATGTTTTGCCACTCTTTGAGCGCCTGTTTAGCCTCCTCCCCACCACCACCATTGGATCTCACCTGCCTGTCACCCGGCTGGAAACGCCTGAGCAAGCCTTCTACAATTATTAGCCTGCTGGGAGCCATGAAGGGGACCACGCTGCACACATCGGTCAGAGCCCTGATCGATAGTCGGCGTCCATCCAGTACCGTGGTATTAATTGCCACCATGTCCGGGCTGCCCAGGCCGGCCTTTATCTCGTTCAAAGCCTGGTGGCAGCGGTAATTGTCGTCACCATATATTATGTAAAACATTTCCCTCCGGTGGCCTGATAGATAAAATCATGCTTTTGTGCCGGGTCAGTTAATAATTGTATAATAATGGATAAAAATACAGTACCTGTAATTGTGGAAACGCGGAGGTAATATGCTGGTTAAGAAATTGCTGGGAAAGGAAGTAATCGGTTCGCACGGAGATAAGATAGGCAAACTGGCCGATTTGGATATCGATATCCTTTCGGGAATCGTTAAGTATGCGGTCATAAACGCTGGTTTCAGCACGAAATACAAGATTAAACTTAATGATATCATAACCGTGGGAGATACGATCATCCTCAGGTTGTCCGGCTCTGATCTGAAACAATCCGGAAAGAAGTAGCGGCTAAAAGCAGGACAACGGCTCATATCAGTTAGCGGATTAGCCCCTGATCCGCCAACTGATTATTATTTAATAGGCATCTCTTTCGCCCGGAGGAATATCTTGCTGACCGAAAAAAATGTAACCGACGCACTTGCCGATGTACTTGTCCCCGGCATACAGCGTAATCTGGCAGACATGAACCTTCTACAGGGAGTGGCTCTGGCTGGCAATAACCTGAAGATTACGGTGGCTTCCGCCGCCCTCGACGAGAATGCCCAAAACTGGATACGTGAAAAATGTACCGGCGTTGTCAGGGACCTGGACGGCAGCCTGCAAACCGAGATCACCTTTATTGAAAAAAGGCCTGCAGAGATCAACCGCGTCAGGAATGTGATAGCCGTGATGAGCGGCAAGGGCGGCGTTGGCAAGTCACTGGTTACCGCGCTGACTGCCATGCTACTGAGGTCCCGTGGATTCAACGTCGGAATACTCGATGCTGACATAACCGGTCCCAGCATTCCCAGGATGTTCGGCCTAACGGCCCGCCCCCGTGGCAGCGAAAGCGGCATCCTACCCGTACTATCTGCCAGCGGCATCGAGATCATCTCCATCAACCTTTTCCTGCCTGACGAGGAAGATGCGGTAATCTGGAGGGGGCCGCTCATCGGCAGGGCCATTACACAGTTCTGGGAGGACGTCCTCTGGGGCAACCTGGATTTCATGGTGGTTGACCTCCCGCCGGGTACGGCCGATGCGCCCCTGACAGCCCTGCAGGTGCTGCCGGTCAACGGCATCATTGTAGTCTTCACACCACAGAACCTCACCACTATGATAGTTAAAAAGGCTATTAAGATGGCCGGTCAAATGGATAAAAAGGTGTTGGGCGTGGTCGAGAACATGAGCTACCTCTACGTGCCTGAGCTCAAGAAAAAGATAGAGATCTTCGGCAAGAGCCGAGGCGAGGAGATGGCAAAAGCGGCCGGGGCGCCCCTGCTGGCCAGGATACCCATAGACCCGGGGCTTGCCGCCCTCTGTGATGAGGGGCATATCGAGCGGTATAGCGCTGATGTACTAAAATCCCTGGGCGATGGGCTGCTTAAAGTTTTTCCGGGCAATGCCTGATACTTCCCTTTTCCTTGATTTTAAACGTCTGAAAATATATACTTCTAAGCAGTTTCACAAAAGCAATAGACATCATTTCCAGGTTTATACCGCCTTGCGGTTTTATGACCGGAGAATACTATGACATTTGACCCATTTGAAGAGCAAGAAGAAGAGCTCGAAATCTCGATGGATCTCGAGATGATACGCGACGACCTGGTGGCCGAGCTTAAAGCTATAAACGAGTATGAAGCACAGGTTGAGATGATCGACAATGAAGATGCTGCGGACACCATCGAGCAGATACTCGAGGATAAAAAAGGTCATGTAGCCAGGCTTATAAAGCTGCTGAGATTGCTTGATCCTGTCCAGGCGGAAAAATTGAATAACGAGTTAAGGTAGAGAGAAAATGGCACATAAACCAAAGCTAAAGGGCACAAAAAAGAACCGCGGCAAGACCAAGAGCAGCAAGCGCAACGTAGTTAAAAAGATCACTGCATAGTTTTTGGTGGAGACGCCGGCTTGAAGGTACTGGTTATCGGCAACGGGGCACGCGAGCATGCCCTCGTATGGAAAATTGCCCGGAGCCCCCGCGTAGATGGCATATATGCCGTGCCGGGAAATGCCGGCACGGGCGGTTTGGCCAACAACCTGGATATACCTTTAAACGATATCTCCTCGATAATCAGGAAGGCCGGGGAGCTTGGTATCGGGTTGGCGGTGGTGGGTCCTGAAGCTCCCCTGGCAGCAGGGATTGCAGATCTTTTCAACCAGGCCGGCATAGCCGTTTTCGGCCCGTCCAGGGCTGCCGCGCGCCTCGAATCGAGCAAAGCTTTCGCCCGCGACATCATGCAAAGAAACAACATACCGTGCGCCGCCGGCAGGACCTTTACCAGCTATAGCGAGGCCAAAAGGTATATTGAGAGTCAGGAGCTTCCCATCGTTGTCAAGGCTGATGGACTGGCTGCAGGCAAGGGAGTAACCGTGGCAAAGACTGCAGAGGAAGCGCTGGGTGCGCTCCATTCAATAATGGAAGACAGTGCCTTCGGGACGGCCGGGGACAGGGTGGTGATCGAGGAATGCCTGCTCGGCAAAGAGGTGAGCCTGCTGGCCTTTACCGACGGTGACAGCGTGATACCCATGGTCCCGGCCTGCGACTATAAAAGGGTCTTCGATGGCGACGAAGGTCCCAATACCGGCGGTATGGGCAGCTACAGCCCCCCCGGCTTTTTCGATCAAGAAATGGCCGGCCACGTCCTGGAGAATATCATCCGGCCCACCATAGCTGCCATGGATAGAGAGGGGTCCCCCTATAAAGGCGTGCTCTATACAGGGCTGATCATTACGCGGCAGGGTCGGAAGGTGCTCGAGTTTAATGCCCGCTTTGGCGATCCGGAAACACAGGTGATACTGCCCAGGCTGGAGTCCGACCTGGTTGAGATCATGCTGTCTGTAATAGAGGGAAAGCTTGGCCAGGTAAAGATAGTCTGGAGCAGCGATGCCTGCGTAGGCGTGGTCATGTCGTCCGGCGGGTACCCGGGCGACTACCGCACGGGTACCCCCATCACCATCTCCGACAGGCTGGAAAAGGATGTCAACATATTTTACGCTGGTGCCGCTAAGCGCGGGGACGGCAGCATCGTCACCAGCGGCGGCCGGGTCCTGACGGTAACGGCCACAGGCCGGAGCATGAAAGAGGCAAGGGAGAAAGTATACCGCAACATGCCATATATAAATTTTGAGGGCTGCCACTTCCGCAGGGATATTGCAGCACGGGAGGTGAATTGATGGCGCTGGTTGGCATCGTGATCGGGAGCAAGACTGATGAGCAATTCATTAAGCCTGCCCTCGATATATTCAAAGAGTTCAAGATCGAGTACGAAATAGCCATATTGTCGGCCCACCGCAAGCCGGACAAGGTACGCCAGTATGCCCTTGAAGCAGGTTCAAAAGGCTACGAGGTCATAATTGCCGCGGCGGGCAGTGCTGCCCACCTGCCCGGGGTCATCGCTTCGTGGACCACCCTGCCGGTCATAGGGGTGCCGTTGCCCACCAGCGATTTGAAAGGTGTGGACTCGCTTTATTCCATCGTGCAAATGCCTGGCGGTGTGCCGGTTGCCTGCACGGGCATAGGCGCGGCCGGTGTTAAGAATGCCGCGCTGCTGGCCGCCCAGATCCTGGGCATAAAATTCGGCGATATCAAGAAATCTTTTGCAGAATACAAGCGCGGGCTGGCTGAGGCGTAAGGACAGGTAAATATGATTGAACGCTATTCACGCCTGAAGATGAAAAAAATCTGGTCGGACAAAAACAAGTTTGATAAGTGGCTGCAGGTTGAGATCGCCGTCTGCGAGGCCTGGGCCGATGCCGGCCGCATACCCAAATCAGCCTTACCAAACATACGAAAGGCCCGGGTTGACTTCGACCGCATGGGAGAGATACTCAAGGTCACCCATCATGACGTAACCGCTTTCCTCAATGCCGTGGGGGAAACGGTGGGGGAGGATTCACGCTATATTCACCTCGGCCTGACTTCATCGGATATCATGGACACGGCGCAGGCCTTGCAGCTTCGTGAGGCCATTGATCTGCTGCTCGAGGATGTGGATGCGCTGATCAAGGTGCTCGAGGACAGGGCTGTTGCCAATAAGGACACCATCATGATCGGGCGGACGCACGGGGTGCATGCCGAGCCCATAACGTTCGGGCTCAAGATGGCCCTGTGGGCGCAGGAGATGAAGCGCAATTATGCCAGGCTGGAAGAGGCGAAAAAATGTATCAGCGTGGGCAAGATATCCGGGGCAGTAGGCACATATGCCACGGTATCACCCGATATCGAGGCCAAAGCCTGTGCCTCGCTTGGGTTGGCCTGTGCCCCTATCTCAAACCAGGTGATCCAGCGAGACCGCCACGCCCAGTTTATAACGACGCTTGCCATCACGGCCGGCTCGCTCGACAAGTTTGCCACCGAGATCAGGGCCCTGCAGAGAACGGAAATACTGGAGGCAGAGGAACCTTTTTCACAGGGACAGACAGGTTCATCTGCCATGCCCCACAAGCGTAACCCCGAGCTTTGCGAGAGGGTCTGCGGACTGGCACGTTTGATCAGGGGCTATTCCATTACCGCACTGGAGAACATGGCGCTCTGGCATGAACGCGATATCAGCCATTCATCCAACGAGCGCGTTATCCTGCCGGACGCCTGCCTTGCCCTCGACTATATTTTGAGCATATTCACCGGCGTCATGAAGGGCCTGCAGGTATACCCGGATAATATGAAACGCAACCTCGAGATAACGCAGGGACTGGTATTTTCACAGAATGTCATGCTTGCGCTGGTAAACAAGGGGCTCAGCCGCCAGAAAGCCTACGAGCTGACGCAGCGCAATGCCATGCAAGCATGGAAAACCAGGACACCCTTCCTGAAATTGTTGAAATCAGATCCCGATGTTTCAGAACAGCTCAATGCCAAGGAACTGGAAACCTTATTCGATTACCGGCGCTTCCTCAAGCATACAGACGAAGTGTTTGAGCGTCTGGGTCTACTTAAGAAAACGCGCAAGTCACAGATTAAGAAATAGGAGTTACAACTTGGACATTTTATTCGACAGCTCACTAAGACTACCGTTATACGGGAAAGGCAAGGTCAGAGACACCTACCAGGTAGGGGATAAGCTCCTGATGCTGGCCACCGACCGCATCTCTGCCTTCGATTTCCTACTGTCCAACGGCATACCTGACAAGGGGATAGTGCTCAGCCAGATCTCGGCTTTCTGGTTCGGAAAAACCTATCACCTGATGCACAACCACATGGTTGAATCGATTGAAAGCCGAAGGGCGCTGCTGAAATATTCCCCCTGGAAAAGACCACTGCCCGAACTGCTTCTCGGCCGCTCCATGATTGTTTTAAAAGCAGAGCGTATACCGGTGGAGTGCGTTGTCCGCGGGTACGTAGCCGGTTCGGCCTGGGCGGAGTACAAGAAAAAGGGAACAATCAACGGGCGAAAGGCACCTAAGGGACTGCTGGAAAGTCAGGAATTGCCGGAACCTATATTCACGCCTACTACCAAGGCGGCTACCGGCCATGACCTTCCCCTGGCTCCCGGGGAGCTCATCGACCTGGTAGGAGAGAAGACCGCCCGCAAGCTTGAAGAAAAGAGCCTGGCGCTTTACACTTTCGCACGCTCATATGCCATTGAGCGCGGCATAATCATAGCAGATACCAAATTCGAATTCGGTTTCCACGACAAGGAGCTCATCCTGATTGATGAGGCCATTACACCCGATTCAAGCAGGTTCTGGGATGCCGGCCAGTACGAGCCGGGACAATCCCAGCCAAGCTACGATAAGCAGCCGGTCAGGGACTGGCTGATCGCCTCCGGATGGAACCAGAAGGCGCCTGTGCCGACCCTGCCGGCAGATGTGGTTGAGGCGACAGCAGAGCGTTACCGCGAGGCCTACTCACTTCTGACCGGGAGGACGTTTAAAAATGTATTTATCTAAAGTCTATATAACGCTCAAACCGACTGTGAACGACCCGCAGGGCCTGACCATCAAGGGAGCCCTTCACACACTCGGTTTCAGCAACGTGGAGGAGGTCAGGGCCGGCAAATACATCGAGATAAGGATTGCAGCCAACGACCTGGAGAAGGCACGGGCCGAATTGCAGGATATGTGCAAAAAGCTGCTGGCCAACCCGGTTATAGAAAACTTCCGTTTCGACCTGGAGGAGCTCAGGCCCGCCTGAGGTTCAGGGTACGCTGTATTTTATCTTCAATAGGACCGGTTTAACCTTACTGCGGTATCACGTAGCGGACGATCAATTTGGCGTTGCCGGCGCTGATATCGATGTAATTGGCGCTGCTTTCGCCGCTGTAAACGCCTGTATACCTCTGGTTAGTGTAGTCAGCCCGGCTGTAATAATAGTACTTCTCGAACTGCAGGCGTATCTGGTAGCGATTGCTACCCGCATCCAGCTGTTTCTGCAGAGTGGTGACGAAATCCGGCGAGGTAAACGGTATACTCGGCATCATGGTGGCCACGAAATTGTAGTTCCAGCTGTACAGGTAGCCCGCGGGCACGATAACCATGTAGTCGTTGGAATTTAGAGAGCTTCCGTACTGCTGGTTATACATATTGAGCGAGCCCTGCCAGGGGAAGGGTGAATTGACCACCACGGATTGGGAGGCATCAAGGTCTACGCCCTTGACAATGGCATCGCGGGGTATGGAGGATATGTCGAAGCTCAGGAAGCCCTGCATCTGTATCTGCATTTCGTTCTGCCCGACCATGACCCCGTCGAGAACCACCTTATCCTTCCTGACCGTGCCATCCTCGGCTGCGACCGAATACAGGGTGGTTGTGTATACGTGCAGCGGGGTCACCAGGATCCTGGTGTTGGCCGTCATCGTCCCCTCATCATTCCTGGCATATATGGTATAAATCGTGTCCTTCCTGGGTTGCACCGCCCGGCTGCCGGACATGGATACATCGCCGATGTCAGGGTCTATGCGCACGCTGCCGAACCCGGTTACATCCCAGGTCAGCGTGGACCAGTCACCGTCTTTTATGTCGGGCGGGGTAGCCGTAAATACCCTGATCGACATCTTTTCCGGGCCCCCGGGGATGAGGACGGTGACATTCGTACCGACCTCGTCGGACCAGTTGCCGTAATTGTCCTGCGCCTTGAACCAGATCGTGTGCTGGCCTGAGGTCAGCGAATCAGTCTCGAAAGAGGCAAGCTGGCTCAAATTACCGTTGACGCTGGAACGCCAGTTATAGCCCACAATCTGGCCATTGGATGAAATTGCATGCCCTGAAAATATGATCTTCTCGCCGGTGTAAACCTGTGGGGATGATACGGAATCGATATAGGCAAGGGGGGCCAATTTGGTATTTACCGCCGGTCTCACGCATCCCGTAACCAGTACAGCTAACATCAGGATGGCTATAGCCGCCTTTCTCAAATTGACACCTCCGTGCGTGTGGTATTTCTCACAATCTAACATTGTATCCTGGGCTTGTCAATATATCTATTTGTGTATTTTGGCCCTGACATGCTGCAGGACCTTGCCCATGGTTTCCCCGGCCTTGCCCTCGATGCGTACAGCCGCCTTGGAATCCATGGGCGTGGAGCCGATGTTGATGATAACGATTTTGGCCCCTGCGTTATGCGCATATTCCGGTATGTAGGCCGCAGGGTACACGACCAGTGTTGAACCTATTACAATGCACAAATCGCACTGGTTAGCCCGCACGGAAGCCTCGCTTAGCACGGCCTGCGGCAACATTTCGCCGAAATATACGGCGTCAGGCTTGAGGATGCCCCTGCAGGCCTCGCACTCCGGCAATTCCTCCGTCGCAAGGCGTGCGATTATCTCTGCCATGGGATAGCGCTTGCGGCAGCCCAGGCAGCGCGCGTACTGCATATTGCCGTGCAGCTCAAAGACCTTCTCATCCGGTAGGCCCGCCAACTGGTGCAGGTTGTCGATGTTTTGCGTTACCACGCAGTCCAGCTTGCCCAGTTTTTCCAGCTCGGCGATAGCGTAATGGGCCGCGTTCGGCTGCACATCTTTAACCAGCCCCCCTTCAGACAGGAGCTTCCACTGTATCTTCCTGACCTCCGGCCGTGCGACGAATCTCTGGATGGTGAAATCCTCTGGGTCCATCCTTGTCCAGATGCCGTCCTCGCCCCTGAAGTCCGGTATGCCGGACTCGGTGCTGATGCCTGCCCCGCTGAAAACCACGCACCGTTTCGAATTCACAATCAGCTCAGCAACCTGTTCAGCCAACCGCCCGATATCACTGCCTTCCATTGTTCAAACCCCCGTGATATTTCTTTGTCCCGGTATGAGCACTCTCATTAATTATACATGGGTTGGTCTCTCTGATATATTAATACAGCTTTACCATGCCTGACATCGTATCTTATCTAAAAAACAATTTAACTACCGGCTTCATCGGCAAAGAGCTGCATTACCTGGCGATCACTTCTTCAACACAGGATATAGCCAGGGAGATGGCTGACCACGGGGCACCCGAGGGCACGGTCGTCATAGCCGGTATACAGCAGTCCGGCAGGGGCAGGCTGGGCAGGTCGTGGTTGTCCCCCGAGGGCGGGCTGGCAACATCGATAATCCTGCGCCCTGCCATGTCAGCAGTTCCCCTACTGCCGGCCATCTCCGCCCTGTCAGTTTTCCGCACGATTAAGGGGCTGGGGATCAAGGCCAGCATCAAGTGGCCGAATGACATCCTAATCAGCGGCCGCAAGGTTTGCGGCATATTGATCGAACACGGGCTGATTAACGGCGTAGTCAGCTACAGCATAATAGGCATCGGCATCAATATAAATTTCGACACCGGCCTGTATCCTGAGATAGCCGGTTTCGCCACCAGCCTCTCGGTGCAGTTGGGCCATGAACTGCCGGCTGGCCGAGTGGCGCTGCGCGTGTACACAGAATTGGAGGACCTCTACCTGCGGGCTGTAAAACCAGATGTAATCATCAGGGAATGGGCTGCCAACATGAATACCATAGGCCGACGCGTGAAGGTTCAATCGGGGAATAGCGCCGTCGAGGGTGTAGCCGAAACCATCAATGGGTCAGGCCACCTGGTATTGCGCCTGGATGATGGTTCTGTGCAGGAGATCCTGGCGGGCGATGTATTACCCATCCCTGGCAGCGGTTAATAATAAGGGCGGCCTCGCGGCCGCCCTTATTTCATAGTATTGTTTCCTTATCAGGCGCCCAACTTCTTTTGATCGCCATCTTGCTTTTGCAGCATAGGCAGAATCAGGTCGATGGGCAGGGGAAATACCACTGTATTGGTACGATCTGAAGATATGGTCACCAGCGTCTGCAGGTAGCGCAACTGCAGAGCCATGGGCTCTTTGGAGATTATGCGGTCAGCTTCAGCCAGCTTCTCTGCCGCCTGTGCCTCGCCCTCGGCAGCTA
>Ga0105152_10000479_pt1 | contig 11854 bp, 13 predicted proteins | sample LakBais05cmmetaG_FD_81534 | JGI IMG/M metagenome (GOLD analysis project Ga0105152, IMG submission 81534) | Lake sediment microbial communities from Lake Baikal, Russia to study Microbial Dark Matter (Phase II) - Lake Baikal sediment 0-5 cm | ecosystem: Environmental > Aquatic > Freshwater >...
ATACACTAAATTCCAATTGAAGAGACTAGTTTTTTAAGGTCTAGAAATGGTTGATAATACTGGATTTCCGCGCACCCGGCAGGACTCGAACCTGCAGCCTGCTGATTAGAAGTCAGCTGCTCTGTCCTTTGAGCTACGGGTGCCTGCTGGACCATCGGGGCGAGTAGATTCGAACTACCGACCTCCTGCTCCCAAGGCAGGCGCGCTAACCAGGCTGCGCTACGCCCCGCTTGCCGTGATTTCTAAAGATCGGAAATGTCTCTTCTCATCCGCTTCCGCATCCGCTTTCTGGCCTGGGCGGCCTTCAAACGTTTGCGTTCGCCTGGTTTCAAATAGGCGGTGTGCTTCTTGATCTCCTTGATAATGGCTTCCATCTGCACTTTTCTTTTGAATCGGCGCAGGGCACTTTCAAACGATTCACCCTGCTGAACTTCTACAAAAGCCAATTGCGATCACACTCCTTTTTTTTTAATTTGCAATGATCGGTGAGAATCATATATACTCCATTTTGCCAAACCTGTCAAGAAAATTAAGCACGGCCGGCAGCCGCGGCGCCTGTGGTTGAAAGATACGTGCAATCGGGTTAAAATAGGGGCATGGTAAAGAAAATCGTATTTCCGGTCGCCGGGGTGGGAACGCGTTTTCTGCCCGCCACCAAAGAGATTCCCAAGGAGATCCTGCCGGTCATCGACAAGCCCCTGATCCAGTACGCCGTCGAGGAAGCCTTGCAGAGCGGTTTTGAAGATTTCGTCTTCATCACTGCTCGCGGCAAGGAGGCTCTGGAAAACTATTTTTCGCCCAATCCTGAATTGGATGAATTTTTAAAAAAGCACCGCAAATCCCATTTGTTGGACGGATTGAAGGAATTTTACCGAAAAAATTTCATTTTTTTGCGCCAGCAGCAGGCCCTGGGTTTCGGCCACGCCATCTCTCTGGCCGAAAAAGTTGTCGGCGACGAGCCGTTCGCCATTTCGCTCCCTGACGACCTGATCATCTCTCAGAAACCGGCCATGGCCCAACTGCTGGAAGTTCATGAAAAATACCAATGCCCGGTCATCGCTTTCATGGAGGTGCCCCGCGCCGATATTCCCCGTTACGGCATCGCCGCGGGCAAGTTCATCGCCGACCGCGTGTTCCAGATCGAAAAACTGGTGGAAAAGCCGGCCATTGCCGACGCACCGTCCAATTTCGCCGTGATTGGGCGTTATATCATGACTCCTGACATTTTCCCGTTTTTGCGAGAAACCGCCCATGGCGCCGGTGCCGAGATACAGCTGACCGACGCCGTCATCCAATTGATGAAAAAGCGCCGGGTGCTGGGCTATTTTTTCGAGGGGCGGCGTTTTGACGCCGGCACCACCCTGGGGTACATTGAAACCCTGATTCATGTCGCCTTGCACCGTGAAGACACGCGCGAATTCACCCGCCGGATTCTGCGCAACCTGGCAGAAAATGAGAAATTATGAAATCTTTGCCACCACGGCTGACACGGGGATCAGGTTCAAGGGCCGGGATTTCTGCGGCCTTTATGAAAACGCCCTGCGGGGCTTGAATCTCCTCCTTTTCGGTTCCCGCCACCGGGAAACCCGCGGGGACGAATCATCTCATTTCAGTTACCGCGGCGACGGTCCGGAGAACGTCCTGGTGAACTTTTTGGCCGAGGTCCTGTTCTTGGTTTACCAGAAAAAAAAACAGGTGGTTGCGCTCGATTTTGTCCACGCCGACGGCTGCTGGCTGGATGCGCGGCTGCAGCTGGCCCCTTGCCTGTCCACGCCGAAAGTCGACATCAAATCGGCCACCTATCACAACCTGCGCGTGGTGGAACAAAACGGCATGAAAAGCGCGGCCATCGTATTTGACATTTGAATCCCCATGTCCAGGAATTTTGAAAAAATTTCCCCCTGGCGCTGGCGCTTGAGCAAGACCGAGGACAGGGCCATGGCCGCCGATGCCGAGATCTTCGCCTCGGAAGGAATATTGAAGCAGGCGCAGGACGACGCCTCCATCGAGCAGGTGGTCAACGTGGCCTGCCTTCCTGGTTTGGTCGGGAATTCATTGGCCATGCCCGACATCCATTACGGGTACGGCTTCTGCATCGGCGGCGTGGCCGCTTTTCCGGCCGACGACGGCCTGGTGCTGCCGGGCGGCGTGGGCTATGACATCAACTGCGGGGTGCGCCTGATAGCCAGCTCCATCTCGGTTGACGAATTCGCTGCCGCAGCCGAAAGTCTCGGTTATGCAATTTTGCAGCGCGTCCCGACTGGCTTGACGCCGCGCAGCAATTACAAACTGAACAAGAAGGAATTTCTGCGTGTCATCACCGGCGGCGCCCGGGAGATCGTCCGCAGTTTTGCCGGCCAGGCCGCCGATCTGGCTTTCATCGAGTCCGGGGGGTGCCTGCCGTTCGACGCGCCGGGGATCATCAGCGCCAAGGCCTATGAGCGCGGCGGTCCCCAGGTGGGTTCGCTGGGTTCGGGCAACCATTTCATTGAGATTCAGGTGGTGGAGGAAATTTACGACCCACAGGCCGCCCTTGTGTTCGGCTTGGAAAAAGACAATATCGCCATCATGATTCATACCGGTTCGCGCGGCTTCGGTCACCAGATCGCTTCCGATTATATTGAAATCTTCCGTAAAAGGAACCTTGGCCGCTTGAAGTTGAAAGACCCGCAGCTGGTCCACGCTGCTATCAAATCCCCGGAAGGACGAAATTACCTGCAGGCGCTCAACGCGGCCAGTAATTTTGCCTGGGCCAACCGCCAACTGCTCCAGGAAGACATCGTGGCGATTTTTGAAAGAATTTTTCGACAGGGCAGGGGAAAACTCGGCCTGGCACTGGTTTACGATCAAGCCCACAATATTGCCAAATTTGAAAAGCACCGCATCGGCAAAGACATGGCCAGCCTGCTAGTGCACCGCAAGGGGGCCACGCGGGCTTTTCCCCCCGGGCATCCCGACGTGGCGGAAAAATACCGGGAGGTGGGACAGCCGGTGCTCATACCTGGCAGCATGGGCAGCCGCTCCTATGTCCTGCGCGGCACCGAACAGGGCGCTGCCCTGACTTTCGCCTCTTCGGCCCATGGCGCCGGCCGCCGTCTCAGCCGGCACCAGGCCGTCAAGTTTTCCGCTCAAAGCGATGTCCGGGAACGCTTGAAAAAAAACGGTGTCCTGGTTTTCAGCCACTCCGAGCAGGGCTTGCGGGAAGAAATTCCCGAAGCCTATAAAAATGTCGACGACGTGGTGGATGTCACCGTGGCCAGCGGCATTTCAGAGAAAGTGGCCCGGTTGAGGCCATTGCTGGTCATCAAGGGATAAGCGCTTTCGGCGATTCCTCCGGGGACGCGACCGGGCCGGCGCCGGCAATGGCGCCATTTTTAACGCGGACGCTATAGACAATTTGAGTGGCGATATTTTTTGCCAGCTGCACCTCGCAGTCGGGCCAATGCCTGGACAGGCGCAGGGCGGCGTAATAAGCGATCTTTTCAAAATTGCCGGCATTTTTGGAATCGCTGTTAAAAACGATCAGCGCTTTTTTTTCAGCGTCCATGGTCTTGATCTCCGCCAGGCCTTCGGTGTTTTTTAAATAGGCCAGGATGCTGGCCAGCGATTTTTTATCACCGCCCTTGCCGCCGCTGGTAATGATCAGAGTGAAAAAGACGATCAAAACAACTCCCAGTCCGGCCGCGACCGCATAGATCATCTTGTTTGATTTTTCGGGATTGATTTTTTTTATTTTTGTCCTGATCATGGTTGCTGCCTTTGTTCCAGATAGGCGCATGCCGCTCCGGCAAGCAGGACCGGGGCGATTTTCAGAATTTCCTCGTCGACGCTGAACGTCGGCGTGTGCAGGGCGCTGTTGCCGCCGCTGCCCAAAAAGAACAACAGCGAGGGGACACGCCGGGAATAGAGGGCGAAATCCTCGCCAATAGTTAGCGGTTCAGCCAAATGCACGTTGTCCCGGCCCAGGATTTTCTCGAACACGGGCAAAAACAAATCATAGAGCCCGGCATCGTTGTTGACGAAAGGGTTCACTTTCTCAAACTCCAGGCGGGTCTTGACCCCGAAAGCCGTCTCCAGCCCCTGCAATATTTTTTCCATGCCGCTGCGGATCTGGTTTTCAGTGGCCTCGGAAAAAGTGCGTACCGTGCCTTCCATGTCCACGGTTTCGGCGATCACGTTGGTGCGCACGCCGCCGTTGATCTTGCCGATGGTCAGCACGGCTTTTTCTCCCGGATCCTTGCTGCGGCTGATCAGGGTCTGAAACTGGGTGATGACCGCTGCGGCCGCGACGATGGCGTCGACGCCCTGGTGCGGGAACGCCCCGTGGCTGGCTTTGCCTTGAATGTGGATATAAACCGAGGCCACGTTGGCCATGATCGGCCCCGGCCGCAGGCTCACTTGCCCGGCCGGGAGGTCGGGCATCGCGTGCAGGGTCAGCAGGGCGTCCAGGCGGGGATTGTCCAGAACGCCGGCGGCAATCAGACTTTCGGCTCCGCCCGGCATGTTCTTGGCGGCACCTTCTTCGCAGGGCTGGAAAATGAAAACCACGGTGCCCGGGACCTGCTCGCGGATTTCGGCAAGCAGCCGGGCGCAGACCAGCACATTCGTCATATGGACATCGTGGCCGCAGGCGTGCATTTGCCCCGGGTGGCGCGATTGGAACGGCAGCCCGGTCGTCTCCTGGATGGGCAAAGCGTCCATGTCGGCGCGCAGGCCGATGACCGGACCCGGACGATTGCCGCACAAGACCGCTTTGATGCCGTTGCCGGCGATGCCGGTGGTCACTTCCAGGTCCAGTTTTTTTAGATAGGCAACCAGAAAGCCAGCTGTCTTTTTTTCCTGAAAACACAATTCAGGGAACTGGTGCAGCTGCCGGCGCAGCTGCACGCTTTCCGGGAAAACCTCGGCCGCTTTGTTCTGGAAAAAGGCGAGATAATCAAAAGCGGCGGCCAGCGGGACGCAAAAAAAGCAGACTGCCAACCCGGCTATTGTGATCTTTTTCATTGGGGGTCGCACCTCGGGCTTACGGGACCACGACATTGTTGAAAACATCGTTGATGATATCGTCGCTGCTCAAGGCCTCGGCCTCGGCTTCATAACTAAGAATGATGCGGTGACGCAGGACATCGCGGCCGGCGGTCTTCACGTCTTCGGGAGTGACGTAGCCGCGGCGGCGGATAAAGGCCATGGCCTTGGCCGTTTCGGTCAGGTAAATGGAAGCCCGGGGTGAGGCGCCGAATTGGATCAGGTTTTTCAGTTTGGCTATGCCCGCCTCCTTGGGAAAGCGGGTGGCAAAAACCAGGTTGATGATGTAATCCTTGATGCGTTCGTCCATATACACCAACTGGTAGGATTTCTGCAGCTTGGCCAGAGCGGCTTTGCTCAAGACGGGCTTGAGAGGAATATCGCTGCCGCCGGCCATGCGGTTGACGATCTCCTTTTCCTCGCTCTTGAGCGGGTAGGTGATCTTGACCTTCATCAGGAAACGGTCGATCTGGGCTTCGGGCAGAGGGTAGGTCCCCTCCTGCTCGATCGGGTTCTGGGTGGCCATGACCATGAATGGCTTGGCGATGGGGTGGCTCTCGTCGCCGATGGTCACCTGCAGCTCCTGCATGGCTTCCAGCAACGCGCTTTGGACTTTGGCCGGGGCGCGGTTGATCTCATCGGCCAGCAGCAGGTTGGTGAAGATCGGGCCTTTGCGTGTATAAAATTCGGCGGTTTTCGGATTGAAGACCATGGTGCCGGTGAGGTCGGCCGGCAGCAAGTCGGGGGTGAACTGGATGCGCTTGAAGTTTAGGTCGGTGACCCGGGCCAGGGTTTTGATGGCCAGGGTCTTGGCCAGGCCGGGCACGCCTTCGAGCAATATATGCCCGGAGGTCAGCAGGGCGATCATCATCCGTTCCAGCAGTTCTTTTTGCCCGACGATGACCTTGGCCATTTCGGCCATGGTCTGTTCGATGACCAGGCTCTCTTCCTTGATTTTCTCATTGATGAACGTCAGGTCTTGAGCCATGGGTCCTCCTAGTAGTTTTTCTGTCGGTAATCCGCACCCATAATCTCAATGTTATATGTCATTTCGTAAAGGCGGCTGCGAATGCGGTTGCCGATGCGTTCGCTCAGGGTCTCCTCGCTGGCAATTTTTTTGTCGTAAAAATTGCTGGCAAAGAGAGTGAAGAGATTGTTGTTATAGCGGCGGTTGATCAGGTAATAAATATTGTCTTCCACCCAGGGGCTGGGGCGGGAGGCGCCGAGCTCATCGAAAAGCAGTAGCTCAGCCCGAGCCAGGCGCTGGATCAGCTGCCCGATATTGGAAAAATCACGGCTGGCGGCGTCTTCGCCCGATTTCATTTCGCGGGTCAGGTCGTTCCAGTCGATATAGACAACTTCAGTGTCTTTTTCCTTCATCAGCTGGTTGCCGATGCAGCACAACAACCGGGTTTTTCCTACTCCGGTGGAGCCTTGAAACAATAAGCCTCTTTGCACGGTTGGGTAATCAACGATGAACTTTTCAGCCATTTTCTTGGCATTGGCTTGGGTGGGATTGGCTTTGTCAGGGAAATAACTCTGCAATTCCGTACCCATGAAGCGCAGGGGGATGTTTGCGTTGCTGGTTTTGAGCAGTTGCAGGTCGTTTTGGCGGCATTTACATGGGCGGGCGATCTCACGTTCCCCGACCTTGACCAGCACCCAACCGCTGTCCTGACAGATCTTGCAGTTTATTTCCTTCAATTCAATGCTCCGTAAATGCCCTGCTGGTGCAGCTGATTCTTCAGCTTGGCCAGGGCCTTCATCTCAATGCGCCGAATACCTTCCGGGCTCATGTTCAAATGCTTGGCGATCTCGCGCAGTTTCTGCGGCTCTTCGCCCTGAAAGCCGAAGCGCAGGCGGATGATCTCGGCTTCGCGTGCGGTGAGCTTCTGGATGTCTTCCTGGACCAGCTCGCGGACCGAACTGCCGATCAGGATGTCCAGGGGGTCGTCGACCGAATTGTCGGGCAGGAAGGTGGTCAGGCTCGACGAATTGTCGTCGTTGATCCCCTTGTCCAGCGAGATGATCTCATCGGGTACGGCCAGCATTACCTTGATTTTTTTTTCCGGGATCTGCAAGTGGTCGGCCAGCTCTTTTTCAGTGGGGTGCCTTTTCAATTTCTTGCTCAGCTTGAAATAGGCTTTTTTGAAATTCAGGTAATCGTTAAAAAAAATATCGGGCAGGGAGATGATGTTCTGATTTTTTGACAGGTAGTGCCTGATCTCGCTGCGCACCCACCACAGGGCGTAGGTGAAAAAACGGTTTTCCCGGGCCAGGTCGAATTTTTTCAGGGCTTCGATCAACCCCTTGTTGCCCTCGTTGATCAGGTCCAGGAAATTGTCGCCCTTGAAATAGTATTTCAGGGCTTCCCTGACCACCAGGCGCTGGTTGGCGATGATGATGTTGCGAAAAGCTTCTTCGTCCCCCTTTTTGGCCTTGATGATCAGGGCTTTTTCCTCTTCGGCGGTCAGGATCTTGATTTTTTTGATCCGCTGGAAGTAGAGGTTTAGCGAATCCAGCGATTCGCTATTTTTCCTTTTTTTCATCCTTGAACAAGGCCATGGGTGGCGAAGAAAATTTGACCAGGGATATTTTTTTCTGTTCGAAAATCTCCTCTTTGCCAACAAAAAATTCTTTTTTCAGTTCTTCCAGGAAAAGGGTGAATTCTTCCTGCATTTTTTCCATCTTGCCCTTCATGTTCATGACGATCTCGATGCCGGCCAGGTTGACCCCCATTTCGCGGGTCAGGTTCAGGATGAATTCCAGCTTTTTCAGGTCCTCTTCGTTGAACATGCGGGTGTTGCCCTTGCTGCGCGACGGGATGAGCAGCCCCTCTCTTTCGTAAAGACGCAGGGTCTGTGGGTGGATGTTGTACTTGCTGGCCACCGCTGAAATGAAATAGGTTTTTTCTTTCATCGCAGCAATTCCTCGCGCGGGTCGTAAGGGGATATTTTTTCGATCTCCTTGAGCAATTCACGCACTTTTAGGTCCTTAGTTGAGGGCGGTACGATCTTGATCTCCACATACAAGTCACCGTTCTCCCTGGTCTTGGGATTGACGATGCCTTTGCCTTTCAAGCGCAGTTTCTGCCCCGACGCCGTGCCGGGAGGGATCTTGAACAAAGAAGATCCTTCCAGGGTGGGGATCTCGATCTTGGCCCCCAGCGCGGCCTCGGCATAGGTGACCGGCAGGGTCATCTCCAGGTCCTGGCCGTTGCGCCGAAAGACCTTGTGCGGCGTGACTTGGATAGTGATGATCAGGTCGCCATCCGGGCCGCTGTTGTGGCCGGCGTTGCCTTTGCCGCTGATACGAACCTTGGAGTCGTTGTCCACGCCGGCCGGGATCTTGACCCGCAGGCGGGTGATTTTTTCCACCCGTCCGTCGCCGCCGCAGGCGCGGCAGGGGGTTCCGGGCAAAATGCCGCTGCCGCCGCAATTGGGGCAGATGGATCCGAATTTCATGAATCCGGTCTGTTTTTGAATGCGGCCCTGTCCCCTGCAGGTCGGGCAGACGGTCTGACCTGAAGCGGCGTCGATGCCCTTGCCCTTGCAGGCGGGGCAGGACTCTCTGTGGCTGATCTGTATCGGGGTCTCGATGCCGTTGGCCGCGTCCATGAAATTCAGGTTCATGGAATAATGAAGATCCTCACCGCGTTCCGGCTTTTTGCTCTTCTTCCCGGCCTGGGTGCGCGGACCGCCCATGTTGCCGAAAATGGTTTCGAAAATATCGCCGAAGGTGCTGTTGCCGCTGGTGCTGAAATCAAAACCTTCGAAATTGCTGCCACTGCGGCTGCCGCCGCCGGCACCGTTATGGGCCCCCAACGAGCCGTAGAGGTCGTATTGCTTCTTTTTTTCCGGATCCTTCAGCGTCTCGTGCGCTTCGTTGATCTCCTTGAATTTCTGTTCGGACGCCTTGTCGCCGGGATTCAGGTCGGGGTGATATTTGCGGGCCAGTTTGCGGTAGGCCTTTTTAATGTCGTGGATGCTGGCATTCTTGCTGATGCCCAGGAGTTCATAAAAATCTTTCATATGAAAAATATTACTCTAGGGCGCTAAAAAAATCAATAGCACCGCACTGTCAGGGATGGCATTTGACGGCTTGGCCCGCTTCATCTATAATCGGCCGTAAGGGCAATGAGGACCGGATGATCGAAAAAAGTGTCTTGCGGGAACTGGCTTCCCTGGTTGGCAAGGGCAAGCTCTTCACCGACCGGGAATACATGCTCGCTTATTCCTATGACGCCACGGGCATGGAATACCTGCCTGACGCGGTGGTGTTTGCCAAGCAGGAAGCGGATGTGGAAAATGTCATAACGATTTGCCGCCGCTACGCCATCCCTTTGATCCCGCGCGGCGCCGGCGTGGGCTATACCGGAGGGTCTTTGGCCGTCAACGGCGGCCTGGTGCTGGTTTTCACGCGCATGAACCGGATCCTGCGACTGGACAGGGAGAACTTCCTGGCCGAAGTGGAGCCGGGGGTGGTCACGGCCGACCTGCAGGAGGCGGCGGAGAAGATCGGGCTCTTTTATCCGCCTGACCCCGCCAGTTTGAAGACCTCGACCATGGGGGGCAACGTGGCCGAAAACGCAGGCGGGCCGCGCTGTTTCAAATACGGGGTGACCGGCAACTACGTCTTGGGGCTCGAGGCTTTCATGATGAGCGGCGAAAAGATCCGCCTGGGCGCGCATACCATCAAGAACGTGGCCGGCTATGACCTGAAAGCGTTGTTGATCGGTTCCGAGGGCACCCTGGCCGTCGTCACCAAGGTGATCGTGCGCCTGTTGCCGCTGCCGCCGCGGCGCCTGCTTTTCCGCGTCGATTTCTCCGCGCTGGCCGACGGAGCCCGTTTCGTGCAGAACATCATCCAAAGCCATGTCCAGCCCGCAGTGCTGGAATTCATGGATAAAAGTTCCCTGCAGGCGGTATACGCTTTCCAAGGCATCCGCGGCGACTCCCGCGTGTCGGCGTCGGTGCTGGTCGAGATCGATGGTACTCCGGCCGAAGTTCAGGAAAGGGAATCCCTGCTGCGGGAACAGATCGCCAAAGCTGCGGCGGTCAGTTGGCAGCGGGCCGAAACCTTCGCCGAGCAAGAAACTCTCTGGCAGACGCGGCGCAATATTTCTCCGGCCATCGCCAAATTGAAACCCAAAAAGATAAACGAGGACATCGTGGTCCCCAGCGGCCGCATCCCGGAAATGGTGGAATTCATCGACGCGCTGGCCGCCGAATTCAACCTGTGCATTGTACTCTTCGGCCACTTCGGAGACGGCAACATCCACACCAACCTGATGGTCGACCCCGAAGACGCAGAGGAGATGAAACGGGTGGAGATCATTTTGGACAAAATATTCCGGCGCGTGGTTGAAATGGGGGGGACGATCTCGGGCGAGCACGGCATCGGCTTGAGCAAGAAGCCATTCATGCATTACCAGTTTAGCCCGCTGGAAATGCAGTTGTTCCGCAATATCAAGAAAGTGTTCGACCCCGACAACCTGCTCAACCCCGGCAAGATTTTTTAAATACCTGTCTAGTCACAAAAAACCAGTGTGACAAGACGCGTTTGTGTTGAGGATAGGGGCACGGCGCGCCGTGCCCTTACGTAAAAAACCATGGGGTTCAAAATCTTGAACCCTTCCATGTGTTTGTCCTCAATTTCAGAAAATGTCTCCCTGCCAGAGCATGGCGCAGAATTGCTGCCAGGGAATAATTTGGATTCCGTTTTGGAGCTTCCTGGGAAAAGGATCCCGGGAAACAATCAAATACTGGCGGCATTTTGTTTCCTGGCGAAACAGATGCAGCCCTTTGGTCCGCTCTCCCGCGTGGTCGGAGGATTTGATTTCGATTGCCGCTTCTCCCTCTCCGATGATCAGGTCGACTTCAGCGCCACTGGTCGTCCGCCAGAATGAAAGCTCGAGATTTTTCCGGCTGTAATGGTTGTAAGCCCAACACTCCTGAAGGATGAAATGCTCAAAAGCTCTTCCGTATTCTTTTGTGCCCGGGGTAAGCGAACGGTAGTTCAAGAGGCCGCTGACGATGCCGACATCGAAAAAATAAAACTTGGCTGTATCGATCAGTCGTCGTTTTTTTGACTGCTTCCAAGGGAGTAGCCGTTTGCCGATCAGTGTGTCTTCAAGGATCTGATAATATTCGCGGATGGTTTTTACCGAAACACCCGCTTCACGTGCGGCGTTGGAATAGTTCAGCAGCATGCCGTTGGTCAAGGCCGCAGATTTCAGGAAAAGGCTGAAGGAGGGGAGATTCCGGGTCAGCGCTTCAGCCTGAATTTCCTCCTTCAGATAATCGTTGATGTAAGCTTGCAGGTCCATATGGAAATCGGAAGACAAATAATGGGCAGGGATGAAACCTGAACAAAGCGCCTTGGTCAATTCCAATTGGCTGCCGATTTCCTTGCTTACAAGGGGAAACAGTTCATAGCGCCAAGCGCGGCCTCCCAAAAGACTGGTGTTGCTACGTTTCAGCTTTCGGGCACTCGAACCGGAAAGCAAGAATTGATAGCGTTTGTTTTCGATAAGCCAGTGGATTTCGTCCATCAGGTGAGGAATCTTTTGAACCTCGTCGATGACGATTGTTTTTTTCGGTTGAGCGGCGATCATTTGCCGCAATTCTTTGGGGTTTTGGCTCAGACGCAAAAAGAGATCGAAGTCGAGCAGGTCAATCCAAAAAGCGCTGGCGAATTGCTGGCGTAAAAGTGTGGTTTTGCCGGTTTTTCGAGCTCCCCACAGAAAGGCGGACTGCTCCGCGGGCAGATTGATGTTTAGAACTCTGGGCAGAATTTTTTTACTATTCACGATTCAATAATATGATAA
>Ga0105152_10000481_pt1 | contig 11853 bp, 5 predicted proteins | sample LakBais05cmmetaG_FD_81534 | JGI IMG/M metagenome (GOLD analysis project Ga0105152, IMG submission 81534) | Lake sediment microbial communities from Lake Baikal, Russia to study Microbial Dark Matter (Phase II) - Lake Baikal sediment 0-5 cm | ecosystem: Environmental > Aquatic > Freshwater > Lake...
CGGATGGCCAGGCGGATCGGCGTGCCTCGGAAGCCGTACGCATCACGGAGACTGTTCTCGAGATACCGCATGTAGGAGAAATGAATCTTTCCCGCCGTCGTGGTGAAGAGCACGAACGTCGGCGGCTTGGTCCCGGTCTGCGTGGCATACCGGACGCGCACGGCGCGGCCCCGATCCACGGGGGCCGGCCGGCGGACCACAGCCGCCTGGACGACCTCGTTCAATTCCGACGTCGGAATGCGGCGCGCCCGCTCGGCGGCCACGGCGTCGATCGCGTCGAAGAGGCTCATCACGCGGAGCCCGGTCAGCGCAGACACGAAGGCCATCGGCGCGTAGGCGAGGTACTTGAAATGCTCCTGCAGGGTGAGGCGGAACTCGTCGACCGCGTCCGGCTGTCCCGCACGACAGTCCCACTTGTTCACGACCAAGACGGTGGCGCAGCCCGCCTCAACCGCCTCTCCGCCGACCTTGGTGTCTTGGGCGGTCACACCTTCCGCCCCGTCAATCAAGAGAAGGACGACGTCCGCCCGGCGCACGGCCGCCAGGGCGCGCGAGACGCTGTAGCGCTCCACCGACCGCCCCAGGCGTCCCTTGGCCCGGATCCCCGCGGTGTCCACCAGGATGTACTCGTGCCCCCGGTAGCTGAACCGGGTGTCGATCGCGTCCCGGGTGGTCCCCGGCTCCGAGCTCACCAGCACCCGATCCGCCCCGAGAATGCGGTTGACCAGCGAGGACTTGCCCACGTTCGGGCGCCCAACCACGGCCACCGTGATCGCCTCCGACTCGGCGGCCTCGTCCTTCGCCTCCGGCAAGACGCCCATCACCGCGTCCAGAAGATCCCCGATCCCTTGCCCCGCTTCGGCCGAGACCGGACAGACGGGGTCGAACCCGAGCCGATAGAAGTCCGCCGTGAGCGCCGTCTGGCTGACGTCGTCCACCTTGTTGACGACCAGGAGAATGGGTCCCGGCTTCCCCATCCGCAGGATCCGGGCGACCTCGACGTCGGCCGGCGTCAGGCCTTCCTTGCCGTCCACCAGGAACAGGATGACGTCGGCCTCGGCGATGGCCTGCTTCGCCTGGGCGCGCACCTGGGCCATGATCCCGGTGCCTTCCGGCTCGAACCCCCCGGTGTCCACCAGGACGAACCGGCGCCCGCGCCAGTCCCCCTCTCCGTACAGCCGGTCGCGGGTGACGCCGGGCATGTCGTCCACGATGGCCCGTCTCCCACCCAGCAGGCGGTTGAAGAGCGTGGACTTGCCGACGTTCGGTCGGCCCACGACAGCGATGATCGGAATAGGCAAAAGGAACCTCCTTGACGGACACTTGTACCACATGAGAGCCGTCTTTACCAACCCTCGAAGGCCGGTGACTACTCAGGGGTCAGGGTTCAGGGTTCAGGGTTCGGGGTTCGGGAAAGCCACGAGGGCTGGCAGCAGAGTCCTCGGCATCCTCCCGCACGGACGATTGGGGTCAGCGGCGATCAGGCGCTGGCAACTGCGTCTCCAGTTCAGCCCGCGGACCATGTTCATTCCCCCCTTCCTCAAACCTTGAACCGTGAACCGTGAACCCTGAACCCTACCCCCCGAACAGTTACATCCCACGAACCTCGAACGTCACAGTCTCGATCGACCGTCCCTCCCCGTCCATGAGCGAGAGCGTATGCATACCCGGCGTCGGCTGCCAGAGGAAGCGCCCTCGGGCGGTCCCGAGGTCCATCCCATCGAGGACCCAGCGAGTTGCGCCGTCACCGACCCGCGCTTCGAACACGACCCGCTGTCGAGCCGCCGGGATGTCTGGGTCGATCGCGATCAGTGTCCCACCCACGGGCACAAGGATGGTCGGATGGACTCCGAGGGGACGTGGAGAGGGGCCGGTAGACGCGGTCCCAGCGAGGAACCATTCCGGGCGGTCGGGTTCCACGCCTCGGGGGAAACGCACAGCCTGAACGACCACGCCCGCAGGGAGGCTCGGGGGAGGACTCGGCGCATGGCGGTGGAGATACGCCATCAACTCCAACCAGATGGGGGCCGCGCCCGTCACGCCGCTCACGTCCCGCATCGGCTCTCCGGAGAAGTTTCCCACCCACACCCCCACGGTATAGCGCCGAGAATACCCCACGCACCAGTTGTCCCGCATGTCCTTGCTCGTGCCGGTCTTCACTGCCGTCCAGAACCGGGTGGCCAGCGGGTTCTCCAGGCCGAACGTCCCGCTCCGGCTCTCGCGGTCGGCGAGGATCGAGGAGAGCAGGAAGGCTGTGGCCTCGGAGTAGGCCTCCCTCGCGGTGGGGTCGTGTGCGTCCGATGTCATCCGGAGAGCACTCCAGCGGCCCTGATTGGCCAGACTCCGGTAGGCATTCACCAGTTCCCACAGGCTGACGTCGGCCGAGCCGAGCGCGAGGGATGGGCCATAGAATTCGCCGGACTCCGTCAGCCCGGTGAAGCCAAGCTGCTCGAGATGGCTCACGAAGACATCCAGCCCGACCAGCGAAAGCGTCCGCACCGCCGGGACGTTCACGGAACCGGCCAGCGCCGTGCGGACCGTGAGGAGACCCCGGAAGTGCTCGTCATAGTTCCTTGGGCGATACACACCTCCCGCGACCGGGACGTCCAGGGGGGTATCCTCCAAGAGCGAGGCCGGGGTGAGCAGTCGGCGCTCCAGGGCCAACCCGTAGAGGAACGGTTTCAGCGTCGACCCCGCCTGCCGTCGCGCCCGCACGCCGTCCACCTGGGACGCGCTGGACAGGCTCCCGCTCCCGCCGACGTACGCCAACACCTCGCCGCTTGCATTGTCCGCCACGAGAACGGCCCCATCCTGGACCCGGCTCTCCCGGACAGCCAGCAGGTGTTGCATCAACACCTCGGCCGCCACCCGTTGGACGCCGAGATCGAGTGTCGTCCGGATGGGCCCCCCGGAGCGGGAGGGTGGGGCCTCCGCCAGCACCCGCCCGGCGGCGTGCGAGGCGAGCGTCACGCGAGGCCCTTGCCCGCGCGGGGTATCCGTGACCCGAGCCGCCAGGGCGGTGATCTCCTCCCGGCCGCTCCGGCCCCAGACCGCCTCCCGGACGGCCCAGGCGCGGCGCGCGAGCGACTCCCGGCCTGCGTTCGGCGCCCGGATCAGTGCGGCCAGGATGGCCGCTTCCGGCTCCGTCAGACCATGCGGGACCTTGCCGAAGAGCACCGCCGACGCCGCGGCTATGCCCTGGAGTTCTCCCCGGAAGGTCACCCGGTTCAGGTAGACCTCCAGGATCTCGGCCTTGGACCAGTGGGCTTCCAGCGCCCAGGCGGTGCGCATCTGCCGCCACTTCCGGGCCAGGGATCTCGGGCCGCCCTGCCTCCGGAGCCCGGGGGCAAGGAAAGTCGCGACCTGCATCGAGATGGTACTGGCGCCGCGGCGGCCGCCGCCCGTGAGCCACCGGATGGTCGCGCCGGCCATCGCCTGCCCGTCCACACCGCCATGCGTGTAGAAGAGCCGATCTTCGGAGGCCAGGACCGCGGTCAGAAGGGCCGGAGACATCTCCGGCAGACCGACCCAGGCGAGCCGCCGCGTCGTCAAGTCCGTCCGCACCTCCTGCAGCAGCTCCCCGTGGCGGTCCAGGATCCAGGTGTCGGAGGACCGGTGGGCCCCGCGGACTGCCGTGAACTCCGGGACTCGGGGCACCGGCTCCCGGAGCACGAACCACGCGAGGGCGAGCGCGAGCGCCACCCCCATCCCACCAAGCACAGCCGCCGCGCGCATCGACCGGCTCACGGCAGGACCTCCAGCACCGCGTTCGGCACCTCCCCGAACATCTCCGGGGCGTACAGGGCTTCCATCCGCGTCGTCGGCATCTGGAACACCCCCGCCTGATTGAGCCGGACGGTGTACTCGATGGCACTGGTCCCCTTCGGAACATACTCGTAGTAGACGCGGAATCCGTCGAACCTCCGCTCCGCAAAAGCGAAGCAGGCACAGCCTTTCCGCTCTTCCCCCGCCGCCGCAAGCAGGGAATCCCCCCCGAGTCCCGTGCCAAGATGGGACGCGCCCGCGGGGATCGGATCGCTGAGGACCACCCAGGTCATATCGCTCTGGGCCTCGACGGTGAGACGCACACGCAGGACATCCCCGCGACTCCACCGCCCCGGGACGCGCTGCTCGATCGGCGTCACCGCCCGCGTGATGCGGTAGCCGCTGGAGAGAGGCGCTTGCAGCGGGACGGCCGCCTGCGCCTGCAGCAGGACCCACGGGGCGCCGCTCCCATCATGGGCCAATGCAAGCTCGCCGCGCCGCGCCGGCCACGGAAACGTGAGCGTCCCGCCGGTGGGCGACGTGGCCCACGCGAACCGCTCCGTGACTCCGCTCAGCCCGGCGCTCGTCGTGCCGGTGACCGGAACGCGCTCGAAAGCCGCCGCGAACTTCTCGAGGGCCAGGACGCCCCAGGCGTTCGCCACCGTCAGATCCCACGCGCCGAGCCGCTGCCGGGCGAGGGCGCCCCGCATCAGTCGGGGGAGGTCTTCCCGCCACTGTCCGGTCTCCAGCAAGTGGAGGATCAGACGCACCGCGTTCAGGTCGGGCGACCGCATCAGCCACCACAGGGTATCGGCCCGCTCGGTGGAAAAGCCCAGGGTCGTGCCCTGATGATTCAGGCGCGCACGGATGATCTGTTCGGCCTCATGCAACCGGGCCGCGCGGTCCGGCACGGCGGGCATCCGGTGCAGGAGGCCCCACCACTCCAGCACGGCCGAGGTCGGCCAGAGCGTGGGCTCGATCGCGATGCTCCCGATCAACTGTGGCGTGGTATGGCCATACCGGGAGAGCGCCTCGATCGCCGCCACCTTCCGGAGAGCGAGATCGGTCGTGGGCAGCACGGAGTCGCGAACCAGGGCCCCGTCCACGAAGCGCTGGAGGGCGGTCTCCAGTTTCCCCTGGACCCCCCCGGGGAACTGCCACCCCGCCTCGTGGATGATGGCCAGGACATAGGCGCTGAGCACGTCGCTCCCCTTCGGCATCTCGGGGAAGTACTTGAGGAGCCCGTCTGCATCCTGGTACGCGGGCAGGGTCGCGGCGAAATCCTTCCAGCCCTTCTCGTCCCGCAGGGCGACGAGCCGCGAGACCTGCTGCTCGAGACACGTGTACGGGTACCGGCGCATCCACTCCTGCACGCTCTGCACGCCGGCCGCCAGCGTGGGACTGACGACGACCCGGAGTCCGCCCCGATCGGGGAGGGCGTCGGGCGGCCGCTCGACGGTCTCCTGACGAGGCTGGTCCAGGCGGAGGAGCGTGGCCTGAACCGTCCGCACGGGCACGGCGGGGCGTACCTGCTGTGTGACGCGGATCCGGTCCGTGGCGCCACCGGCCTCACTGGCCTGGATCTCGTACCGCAGCAGATCCACCCCGACCGGGACGGTGAGGTCCCACCCCACGGTGCTCGCCCGGCCGGGTGCCAGATGCACCATCCGGGGCTCCAGGCTCCGCGCGCCGCCGTCGACTCGGCCCTCGACCCGGAGGTCCATTCCCCGCGTCGTCGTGTTGCGCACCGTGACCTCGGCTGGAAACCGATCCCCCTCCCGGACGAGCGGCGGCAGCCCGGCCACCAGCATCAGGTCCTGCGTCGCGCGAATCGTGCCGGCTCCGGTCCCGAAGAGGCTTGCTCCCACCGTGGCCACGGCGACGATGCGGAAGCTGGTCAGCGCGTCGTTCAGCGGGATCTCCAGCGTGGCGTCGCCCCGCGCATCCAGCGGGACCCGGCCCTTCCACAGGAGCAGTGTGTCGAACAGTTCGCGGGTGACCTGGCGGCCGCCGCCCCCGCCCTGCGGGAGGGCCTTCAGGCCGTAATGGCGCTTCCCGACGATCTGCATCTGCGCCGTGGCGGTCTCCACCCCGTAGCCGCGCCGCCGCATCATCGGTTCGAGGAGATTCCAGCTCCGGTTGGGCATCAGCTCCAGCAATCCCTCATCCACTGCGGCCACGGCCACCTCGCTCCCACGCGGGGGCGCCGTCCCGTCCGCCGTGCGTACGGCCACCGTGACCCTCGCCTTGTCGCGCACGTGGTAGACCGGCCGGTCCGGGGTCACCGTGACCCGGAGCTCATGGGCCCGCCAGCCTACCCAGATCTCGCCGATGCCCAGCTTGAAGGTCGGCTTCCCCAGATCCACCAGGGCCGTCGGCTGTGGGCCGCCCACGCGCCCGCGCACGGCCAGCACCGAGATGAAGACGTTCGGCGCGTATTCCGGCTTGACGGGGACTTCGACCACGGGCTCGGTCCCCGAGAGCGGGACGACGAAGGCATCCAGGATGCCCTCGCGCTCCACGCTGACGAGGGCGCTCGCCTCGCGGAACGGCATGCGCACCTGGAGCCGCGCCGTCTCCCCCGGCTCGTGTTTCCGCTTCTCGGGGAGCACGTCCATCCGGTCGCTGTCCTGCACGGGAAACCACCACGCCTCCGCCCCGGGCACCCAGACGTCCCGATGGGTCGCGTTGGTATTCCCGGCCGGGTCGGTGACCGTGGCCTCCAGAATAAGGCTACCCTCGGCCGGCGGCGGGCCTTCACAGGGGAACCGGCCCCGGGCGTCGGTCTGCCCCGCGCACAGCTCGCCGACCCGCCGCACCTCCTCGACGTGCTCGTAGGCGTAGAAGCCCCCCACGAGACGCTTCCGATGCGAGTACAGCTTCCGCTCGAACACGCTCACGCGCACCGGTGCGCCTGCCACCGGGCGCCGGGTGACGTCCACGACGGCCACCCACGCCTTGAGCTGGTCCCGCGCGGCCACCCAGGATTCCGGCTGGATCCCGGCCAGCCACCGGGCGGGCCAGAGCGGGACCCGCGCGGCCACGGTGCGAAGCTCCCCGTTGGGATCGGGGTACTCCATCTCGGCGAGAAGCTCCTGCGGCGTGGACACGCGGGGCACGCGGGTGATCGTGATCCGGGCGGTCCCGGTCGCGTCCAGCGTGACCTGCTCGCGCTGGTGCACGGTCGGCCGCGCCGGGAGGCGCTCGGGCGGAGCATCCTCCCCCTCGGATTCGTAATCCTCCCCGTAGTACTCCTGCTGGCGGCTCGCGATCCCCTCGGCGACGGGTCCGGTGGCGAAGCGGAAATCTTCGAAGTTCTCGATCGGAGGAATCTCCTTCGGCTGGAGGACGGCGCGCACCGTGACGGGCAGGTCCCGGGCCGCCCCGCCGGCCAAGTACTGGACGCTGAGATCCGCCGGGATCTCCGCCGCGGCGACCTGGGGCTCGGCCGGCAGCTTCACGACAGCTTTGGTGAGGGCAAGCCGGAACTCCTCCACGCGGAAGCCGCCCGAGACCCGCTCCTCTCTGGAAGACCATCGCGTCGGGAGTTCCATCATGACATGATAGCTGCCGAGCTTGGCGTCCTTGGGAATAGTCCAGGTCGTCTCCGCGACCCCACTCTCCACCCACTGCAAGGGCAGCTCGTACTTCTGCTCGCTCCCGAGGTGCTGGAACGTCAGACGGGTCGGTCGGTCGGCGTCCGGCACCATGGCGAACCCGCCGAGGGTCCGCATCCGGAGGATGTGCTTCATGTGGACGGTCTCGCCGGCCCGCAGGAGAGAGCGGTCGAACACCGTGTGGACCACGATGGGTCCCTGGTAGTCCTCATCCCGGAGTCGATACCGCCAGGGCTCGATGCCGCGATCCCAGCTAGAGTGGACGAAGCTCAGGTCATCCCCGGTCTGGGCGACGACGAAGAGGCCCCGGTTGAATTTTCTGAGGGCCTCGGTCTGCGAGTAGGGATAGCGCTCGAAGGGATCAGGGGCGGTGGCGTGCTCGCAGCGCGGGGTGGCCTCCCAGCCTCTCGGGAGACCCGACATCCGCGCGATCCCTTGCGGATCGGTGACCCCGCTCCAGAGCAGTTTCCCGGCACAGTCCTGGATCGAGACGCGAGCCGCGGCGACCGGGCGACCCGTGTCCAGGGCCGTCACCCACACCAGGGATTGTTCGTGCCCCCACTTGAAATGGACGGCGAGGTTGGTCACCAGGGCGGCCGTGGGCACGTAGATGGGCTGCGGCTTGTCGAGCAGGGCGGCCCCGAGCTTCGCGCTCTCCAGCTCCACGATGTAGAGACCCGGCCCATCGAGCGGGATCCCGACCACCTCGAACGGCTTGGCCCCCGAGGGCTTCGGGATGGTGAACGGTTTGCGCGTCTCCTCGGCCGGGCCGAACACGGACGCCTCCCGTTGCGCGTGTCCGACGCGACGCAGCCAAGGCAGGATGTCCCGGCTGCGTTCCGGCGGGATGCGCCAGACCCGCCCCTTCACCTGGTCAAGCCAGCGCTGCGCGGTGCTCGCAAGGCCGGCCTTCGGCGCCGGGTCCGCCCGCAGGAGCTGCGCGCGCACCTCCGGTTCCAGGTTGCGGAGTGTCACCGGCAGGACGGGGTCCGCCCGCTCGATGATGCCGAAGCGGGCGGCGAACTTGGCCAGGGGGGGGAAGGCTTCGGTCCGGACCGTCAGCGGGAAGCGGGCAGCGTTGGTCAAGGCGCGGCCCGCGTCATCCGTGACCCCCGGGGGCAGAGTCAACCGGAAGGTCGTGAGTTCCGGGAACGGCCCCGTGAACAGGACCGCCTGGACGGACACCTGCGCCGTCTTCGGGGGCGTTGGGCGCCGCCGCTGGCCGCCCGGTCCCTCGAGGGCGATCTGGCTCGCCTGCTCCCACGCGATGGGGGCCGAGAGGGTGACCCGCATCGGTGTCACGGGGATGCAGCCGGCCCGGGGGTTCTCCCGTTCGCACGTGAACTGGGCGGTGAACGGCTTGCGCACCTGGAACGTAAAAATCTGATCGTGCTCCGTGGGGACGCCGCGCTGTGAGGCCACGCCCTTGCCCCAGACCAGCCTCACCCTGGCCTCGTTGGGGAAGGGCCGGATGGCCTGAACGATGACCATGGGGTCCTTGGCCTCGTCCGAGTACTGGGTCTTCAGGATCTGTGCGCGGGCCTCCCCCGTGATGACCCGCACCTCCAGGCTGTCCGCCATCCCGGCCACGTCCACCCGCACGTGCGCTCGGATCGACTCCTCGGTGGGCTCGGCGTCGAGCCGGAGCAAGAAGGCCTGCTCCTCGTCGATGGTGCGCGCGCCTTCCGACGGGACGACCGCCTTGACGGCCGGTCCCCCGGTGGAGAAGCTGAACTCCGGCTGACTCTCGATCGCCCTGCCGCCGAGGGTGGTGAGACCATGCCGCATCCGGAAGGTGCACCGGAGCCCCGCCGGCAGGTCCCGGGCAAAGTCGTACACCCATTCCCCGCTCGACACCCACCGGCCGGTGCCCGCCTCGGGGCACTCGATCTCGAAGGGCGTGACGGACCCGCGTGGGTCGCCGAGCGGCACCATGGGTTCGGCGAACCGGGCGCGCACCTGGCGCACCTGCTTGACGGTGCCCCGGGGAGAGAAATCGACGAAGCGCGGATTCGGGAGTTCAGCCGGGAGTGAGAGACGGGGAAGACAGAGGAAGAGGAGGCAGATGGTTCCGAGCCAGCGCGCAGCGGTCTTGACGGGACTGCCGATCCATCCGAACATGTGGCATCCATAACTTCTCGCGAGGGAAACCGTTCCGGCAGCCGCTCCCGTTTCCTTTTTACCTCGCTCCACGCCGGAGGCGCGTGGCTACCGGATGAACACCTTATGCTTCTCCAGGATCTTCCGGAACTCTGGGTCCTCCCGGATCCCATCCAGGTCCGGGTCGGTGCGCAGGGCATCGTAGTTATTGAAGCCCAGCTCCATCGCCTTGTCGAGAGAATCGAAGGCCCGGTCCTTGGCACCCTGCAGGCAGTAGAGCGCGGTCAGATTGTAGTGAATGCTCTTGTCTCCCGGGGCGAGGCCGGCGGCCTTCTGCAGATCGTCCAAGGCCTTGTTGAGCTTGCGCTGCTGCATGTAGGCAATGCCCCGATCGGCATAGGCGACTGCGTAGTTGGGCATCAAGTCAATCGCCCGCGAGAATTCGATGATCGCGTTGTCGTAGTCCTTCATCTTGACGTACGTCATGCCCTGCTGGACATGCTGCTCGGCGCGACCCGAGTCCACCGGGGCCGCGGCCGGCGGCGCGGCCTTCTTGGTAGGGGTCCCTGCTTGCACCGGAACGACTGCTGCCATCAGGATCAGGCCTCCGAGAATGAGGCCAACCAGTGAGTGAACGCGCATCGGGATCTCCTCTCTTTTGACCGCTTATCGGCTTGCGGCTCCGAGCGGCATGTTCCAATCTCGGCGATTGGCGGTGATCTGGGGAGTCTGCGAGATGTCGGCGCCTTTTTCCTGTCGCACCAACTGCGGCGTCCGCAGCTTGGCGTAGTCGAAGCCCTCCCGCAGCATCCCGCCCGACTGCTGCAGCCCATCGATCAGGTATCGCGTGAAGACGCTGTTGTGGAGCGTCTCGGACTCCCAGGAGCGCTCTCCGGCGTCACTGGCGCTGATGAGCACTTTCCCATATCCCCCGGGTCCGCTAATTCCTTTCGGCGTGCTGGCCGCGGCCGGTGGCTCGTCGATTACCAGGTCCTTGGCGCCGAAGATCCGCCGGGCCATATCCTGCCGGGAGCGGCCAATACCTTCGTCGTCCCCCGACCCGAGGGACTTTCCTCCCGGCGGAAGGAAGCCGGCGACCTTGCTGTACGCTCCGTTGCTATAACAGGCATCCAGGATCACGATCATGCGCTTGGCCCGCACCTCCTGCACGAATTGCTGCAGGATGCCTTCGGTGATCGACGTCTCCCAGACCCGCTCGCGGGGTTTCACGTCGGTGTCGTACGTCACCAGGTGCACCCCGCCGAACTTGTCTGGCGGCGTCCCGTGGCTGCTGAAGAACAGGACCACCACATCGTCCGCCTCGGCGCGTTGCCGGATGGCGTCCAGCCCTCGCCGAACGTTGTCCCGGGTGGCGTACTGGTCCCGAAGGAGGATCACGTTCTGCTGAGGAAAGTTCCCTCCGGCGGGGTTGACGAGATAGGTATAGAAGTCGGTGGCATCCTTGCTCGCATACTGGAGCGCATTTATGCCGTTCTGAAACTGCCCGACTCCGACGACCAGCGCGTACTTCGCACGGATCGGCCCGGGGGGGATGTCCCCTCCAACAGGCGCTGGTTGGGGCGTCGTTGCGGTCGCGCTCGGTCCGCACGCGCCCCCTGCCAGCATCTTGGAGAGGCATTCCTCCCATTCCTTCACCTTGATGTTCTGCGGCGTGATCGGCGAGACCCACCGGACTCCCACGAAGGTCTGGGCGACAGAGAACGCTCGGTCGACCTCCCGCTCGTGTTCGTAGACTCCCTGGAGCTCGATACGGCCGTATCGATCCTGGCTCACGTACCCGCCGCGGATCCCGTTGGCCCGGAAGCTTTCGTTGATCCGCTGGATGTGGACCGGCGTGATCGGGGAGGGCTCGCCGGCCGCGGCCGCCGCCGCGTGGCCGGCGAGCCCCAGGATCAGGACGGTCGCGATCGCCAGGAGCCGTTGTGGCCATCGCCCCGCATTCGTCTGTGTCCGCATCATTCCTGGTTCTCCGTGCCGAGGGCCGAATTCACCCAGCCCTCGCGTCCGTCATCCAGCCGAATCTTGTGCCAGGATGATTGGCTCCCCTGCGGGGTCTGAGTCTGGATGATGATGAAACGGTCGTTCTTCTCTATTTCCGCGATCACTCGGAATCCCGAGCCCGGCCCCTCGCGGACGGTCCCGCGCGTCGCAACATTGGAGGCCACGAAGTAGCGCTGTGGGGCTCGGTTTGCCGGAACCATCGCCGGAGCGGGGTTCGGCGGTGGGGCGACTGGTCTCGCTGCCGCGGGCGCTCCTGGCTGGACTCCCGGCTGTCCTTCGCCGAGCGACGCCAGTGGGCTGGAGGCCGCCGGGGCTGTCGGGGCGGCTGCGGGACGCGGGGCTGTCACCG
>Ga0105152_10000483_pt1 | contig 11847 bp, 10 predicted proteins | sample LakBais05cmmetaG_FD_81534 | JGI IMG/M metagenome (GOLD analysis project Ga0105152, IMG submission 81534) | Lake sediment microbial communities from Lake Baikal, Russia to study Microbial Dark Matter (Phase II) - Lake Baikal sediment 0-5 cm | ecosystem: Environmental > Aquatic > Freshwater >...
CAGGAGATCGTCACACGCGCTTTCGGGAGAACCACCGGCTGGTTATTTACCATCTTCGTAACCGTCTTGAGCAGCGTGGGGATTTTACTGGGACGATTTTATCGCTGGAACAGTTGGGACATTATTGGTGACCCGCTGCCAATCGCTCAGAACATATGGGAATGGCTGAGACATCCCTTCGCGAATCTGCGCGTTTATGGGTTTACACTACTCTTTACACTACTATTCCTTTTTGTCTACCTGGCCATCCACGCCTTCGGTAGAGTGATGCAGGAAAAACAACCCCAGGACAACGCTGAGTAAAGGTTATTTGATACTCTTTGATTACCAGCCCCCGTACTGCAGGGGTTGTGGTTTACTGCTTCCTGTATAAATACGTGAACTATGAACGATCAATATTCAGGTAATTACAGCAATTTGGGTTCACATCTTTGCGCAGTACCCTGTAATCAGGCTCATCATGATCCCACTTGACTACCACATGCACTCCCGCTTCTCCGAAGACGGCGATGATACTTTGGAAGCCATGTGCCTCCGCGCCATCGAGCTCGGCATCCCTGAAATCGGCTTCTCCGAACACTGGGACGTAGGCCCATACGAAAAAAAACCGCGTTTCTTCCAACCTGAACCCTGGTATGCCGAACTGGAACGCCTGCGTGAACTCTTCACTGGTAAATTGACCATCCGCGCCGGGATCGAGGTTGCCGAACCACACCTGTACTCGCAGGCTGCCGCCGAAGTTCTGACGCGCGCTCCCTTCGATTACGTTCTCGGCTCGGTGCATTTTGTCGGCCCACACTTTATATTCGACGAAACTTACTTCCGCGCCCACACTGCTGACGAAGTATACCGGGCGTATTTCGCCGAAGTCGAGACACTGCTCCAGATTGCTGACCTTGATATTTTAGCCCACCTCGACGTTCCCGTCCGCACCGCCAAACCCATCTTCGGCTATGACCCAACCCGTTATGAAGACCAGATCCGTCGCATCCTGCGCATGGTCATTGACCGCAATCTGGCGCTGGAGGTTAATACCGCCGGTCTGCGTAAAGCCGCCCAAAACCTGATGCCCGATCCGCTCATCCTGAAATGGTACACCGGGATGGGCGGCGAACGCCTCACCCTCGGCTCTGACGCTCATACCGCCAGTCAGGTTGGCCTGCACCTCGACACCGCCCTGGAAGCCGTCCACGCGGCAGGTCTCTCCCTCGTTACGCAGTTCGAGCGACGGCAAGTGCGCGTTGGACGGTCTATTCACAGGGAAAAACCTATTGACGACTGTTTTGCTCAATGAATTCATCTGCATATTTGGAATTCTCAAACCATACATCTACAAAAACCCCATAGAAATCATTAATTGAATCAACGGCTCGATTTGGCTGGCGCGAGCTAAAACGGCGGTTGTAACATTCAGGGCAATAAGGCACGCTGAATGTGACTGACGATTAGCCAATGTCGTTATAGTATTCAATGGGTTGTCTGTAATAACAGGGTGCTATTGGATTGGGGTGACGTTTTCGTGCAATCTCAATGTGGTCTTTTATTAAGGTGGGGTGTTCTTGTAAACAGGCGGCGCATTTATCAGGCCAGATATGGCTGGTTTTAGGAAAGAAGGAAACTCTAGTTCCAGAGCTGTCTGTTGGGTGGTTGTGTATTGCCTCGGAGGCAAGAAAGGCAATTTAATAGTTTGGCATAAGGCGCGAGGAAAACGCTCAAGTAGTTCAGCGTCTTTCATATGCTCGTCCTTACCTAGCTGGTCAAGTGGGAGTGTTAAAGAATTTTCTGCTATACCAAATGGTGAGCTTCTGTCTACAGGCTGGTGTATCTGGGGCATTGATGTGAGATTCAGGAGTAAAGCCAATTCTTGCTTGGCTGCTGACATTAGGGGAGAAAGACTCACACCGGTGATTGTATTAAGAGGAATGCTGGTCAGAATAGATAGGTTTCCACCATCCAATACCAATAACTTCTGAATGGTTAAGAGATATAAGACTCCACCCAACAATAAATTGAGCGCTCCTGTGCTTCCTTGTTTTTGATAGAGGAGAACCTTCTCCTCTGGTTCTAAAATGCATTTCTCTTCAATGTTTCGATTCCTACTCAGGTAAATAACCCGGCGATTGGTGATAGCTGACAGACCTCCCATTCCAAGCAGGCCCACTCTCTTAAAGAAGATGAGCTTCTCTTCTGATGTCAAGAATGGGGATAGAACATCGGGCACAATGAGTTCTTGGTGCAGGACAGACCTCTTAGACCTCCATTTCAATCAGAACCTAAACAGTTCCTCGAGTAGAAACCGCCCCCCATGTTTCGAGTAGCACATCGTCCCCAGGGATATAATCCCCCCAGGGGGCAGCTGATGTTGGGCGGCAGTTCGTTTTCTGTAACCAGGCTTTTTTTATGGTGCAAATTGATAAGGCGTGGGTGTTGGCATCATTCCTTATTAATTAGTTATTTTCCACCTCTCTTATCATGGATTAGTGGCTGTTTTTTGGATTTTTTGCAACAAACATCTATCTAATGAGCATATTCTCAGTTATAATAATACTGAAACGTTTCAGTAAACGCAAGGGAAAAACCATGTCGATCACCATCCGTAATATTGCCAAGAAACTGAAGCTCTCCATCGGGGCAGTTTCGCGCGCCATGGATGGCTACCCCGATATTTCCGAAGAAACCCGGCAAAGGGTGATCCAGACTGCCAAGGAAATGGGCTATGTACCCAACCGGGCCGCCCGCCAGTTGCGCCGCCAAAAGGCAGACGCCATTGGCTATATCCTGCCATCCGACACACCCCGCTTTGCTGATCCATTTTTCTCGGAATTTCTTTCCGGCCTGGGTGATGAGACTGCCCTCCACCCGTTCGACTTGCTCGTCTCGATTGCCCCGCCAGGTGCAGAAGCCGAACAGACAATCTATCGCACCTGGACCCAGTCCCGCAAAGTGGACGGCTTCATTCTTGACCGCATACACTTGCATGACTGGCGGGTGCGCTTCCTTGCCGAACAGGCCATCCCCTTCGTTGGGCTGGAACATTCCCTGGACGGCATCGACTACCCTCGTGTGCAAGTGGACAACGCCTCCAGTATGTCCGGTTTGGTTGTCCATCTTGTGGGACGTGGCTTCAGGAGGATTGCGTTTATCGGCGGACCTGAGCAGCTTGTCATTCAGAATGAGCGCCTGACGGGCTACCGTCAGGGATTGGAGGACATGCACCTTGCTTTGGATCCCGATTTGGTCGTGACCAGTGACCTGACCGGCACAAGCGGCTATCAGACGACCAAGCGTTTGTGTTCTATCCCGGATCCGCCAGATGCCATCATGTGCATCAACGATGAAACGGCTTTTGGTGCACTTCATGCCCTGCGTGACCTTGGTGTACAAATAGGCAAGGACATGGCTGTGACAGGCTTCGATGGCGTTGCTGCCTCCGCCCACAGTGACCCTCCACTGACCACCCTGGACATACCGGTCCATGAGATCGCCCATAAGCTGGTCGACCTACTGGCTGCAGAATTGAAGCATCAACCTGCCTTGGAACGCCGAATCGTTTATGCACCTCGCCTTTTGAAACGCCTCTCAACCGGTGACAGCTCGTCCTGATATCATCTTTCTCTTCTCCTTTGGACGGCTGGCACTGCAAGTTATTGCCAGCCGTCCACCTTTTGTAACATCTACAGGAAAAGAAACCCGGAAAAAACCACCATCCAATGTTGTTCATATCGTAGCTGAAAAAGTAAGGATACTCTCCTATGATCGATACTATCTATTCGGATTTATTAAAGGCCTGCAAGCAGCCCGGGTGTCCGGCGTGCCTCCTCGAGCAGCGTGCCGTGGACGCCTATATGAAGACCGCTTTCCGGGAAAAAGAAAACAACTTGATTGTTCGCAATGATATTCGAGACAGCCTGGGCTTATGCCGGGAGCATACCCGCCAGATGCTCGATCTGCGGCTGAATAAGACCATCTCAGCCGCCGTTGGATACCACGATGTTCTTCTTGAGGTTCTAACACAACTGCAAAGAATGCCGCTTCAGCCTAAACCACCCAGGCGATCATGGTTTTCGCGAAAACACCTCAAGCCGGTCGCTGAATTTGAGACCGTTGTACAAGCCTTGTCTCCTCGCCTGACATGCCCGGTTTGCAGGATGAGCGGGAATTTCACCCATAACGTGGTGGATATATTAACAGAGTCACTTCAAGAAGAAATAATGCAAAAAGCGCTCGCCTCTTCCAACGGCTTGTGTCTGCCCCATTTACGCCAGGCATTCGCCCAAGTCCAAGACTTGGATACATGTAAGGTTTTACTTTCAATGAGCGTCGACCGATTCGAGGCATTACGTCGTGATCTGGTTGAAGAAATCCGGCAGATCGAGAACCGCCAGGGTGGAAAAGGCTCTCAGACCGAAGCGGAAACCTGGCAGAAAGTCATCAGTGCAATCGCCGGAGAACTATAGAAGCAGCGATTCTCAATATTAGTTGGAGGCAATATGCAAATTAAAGATTATATGAAAAAGAAGGTAGTATCCATACCAATAACGTCAACGATCGGTGAAGCGGCGACAGTGATCGTCGAAAAGCACGTGGGAATCCTGCCGGTCGTGGACGAACAGGGTAAACCCGTCGGTGTGGTCCGCTTGAGCGATCTGCTCTCACTGGAAATGCCCGATTTCATCCATTTGGTTACGGACTTTGATTTCGTCCACGATTTCGGGGCAGTCGAAACCACCCGGCCAGCGCCCGAACTTCTTACCGAACCTGTCACCAGCATTATGCAGTCGGTGATGACCATCGAGGAAGATAGTGGCCTGCTGCGCGCTTATGCCATCATGCTTCAAAACTATCTATATGATCTGCCAGTCACGAATGCAACTGGAGGGCTGGTCGGTATTGTCTCACGGGTAGATATTGCCACAGCCATTCTTTCGATGTGGTCAATGGAGTAAAAGGATGATCCTAGCTGCAATTTTGTCCAGTTTGATATTCCTTGTCAGCTTGGGATTGATCTTTTCTGAAAAAATCAACCGCATGATTGTTGGGATGGCTGGGGCGGCTCTCATGGTGGGTCTGGGGAAATTGCTTGGGTTCTATTCGGAATTTCAGGCCCTCGCTTCCGTGGATTTCAATACCCTCGGTTTGCTCTTGGGCATGATGATCCTGGTCGCCCTGCTGGAGCCAACGGGTTTCTTTCAGTACCTGGCTGTTTGGGCAGGGAAGTTTTCCAGGGGACAACCAGTCCGTTTGCTGGTGTTACTGGGCACCGTCACAACCGTGGTTTCAATGTTTCTCGATAACGTTACCACGATTATCTTGATCGCACCGGTGACCATCCTGATCTGCGAGATCCTTGGCATCAACCCAACACCCTTCCTTTTGGCAGAAGCACTGCTTTCCAATACCGGCGGGGTGGCGACCCTGGTCGGCGATCCGCCCAATATTATCATTGCTTCTGCAGCCGGACTTACGTTCAATGATTTTCTCATCTACTCTTTGCCGATCGTTATTGTTGTCTGGCTGACGGCATTATTCCTCTTGCGCTTCCTTTTCCGGCGCGAATTGGCTGTCCGACCGCGCAAGATGAAAGCTGTGATGAGCCTGGATCCTGCCGAGGCCCTGCATGATCGTAAAACCGCTCAAAAAGTGCTGATCGTTTTGGGCGGTGCCATCCTGTTATTCTTTGTCTCCCATTTTTTGCACATCAGCCCATCCTTCGTTGCTTTGAGCGCCACAGGGGTGGCGCTGGTCTGGGTGCGGCCGGATGTCAAGAAAACCCTGGAACATGTTGAGTGGAGCGTCCTGATCTTCTTTGCCGCCTTGTTTGTCATGGTGGGAGGCCTGGAAGCAGCCGGAGTGTTGGAGTCGCTTGTAGGAGTACTTGAACGGGCCAGTTCCATCCCACCCGTGTGGTTTGGCGTGATCATCATCTGGGTGGTGGCTTGCTTGTCGGCCATCTTGGACAACATCCCCATCACTATTGCCTTGGTCCCGGTCATCCAGGGATTGGGTGCCGCAGGAATGGACATTATTCCCTTGTGGTGGGCGCTGGCCTTTGGGGCCGGTTTTGGTGGCAATGGAACCATTATCGGCTCGACAGCCAATATCGTGGTCGCAACTCTTTCCGAGAAAACACGCACGCCCATCACGACGAAATTATGGAACAAGCGCGGTTTGCCTGTCATGTTGGCCACCTGCGCAGTTGCAACAATTCTGTATATCCTGGTATTCCCATTGTACTCGCGCTGACGGAATCAAATCGGAAAGTACTTGAGAGGAAGCCACATGAAACATGACCCCACCGACCTGCCTGTGATCCTGCTCTACAACCTGGACCGTTCCTGGCCTTCTTCCGATGTAAACGACATACTCGACCTGGTCGAAAACCTGACACAGGGTCTATCGACCGTTGGCCACCCCACCCAGGCCATCTGTCTGGAAGACGACCAGCTCGAAAAGGTTATGATTGGCTGCGACCCGTCCCGCCAGATCGTTTTCAACTGGTGTGAGGAAGTACCCGGCATTCCTCACAGCAGCTCCTTGGTGGCTTACAAGCTCGAAGAACTCGGCTTTACCTTCACAGGAGCGGACTCACACGCCCTCTTGTTTAGCCAGGACAAGCCCGCAGTCAAAGCGGAGCTTAAAAAACACGCTATCCCCACCCCCTCCTGGCAAGTCTGCGAGACAGTTGAAGAACCGGTTTGGGATTGCTTCCCTGCCATCGTCAAACCGGCCTTTGAGCACTACAGTTTAGGGATCACGCAGGAGGCGGTCGTCCATACCCGCCAGGAATTGTCGCAGCGGGTCGCACAAGTGGCCGAAACCTTCCGCCAGCCGGTGCTGGTGGAAGACTTCATCGATGGGCGCGAATTCCATGTGAGCGTGGTCGGTAACGGAAGACTGAAGGTGCTCCCCATCGCTGAAATGGACTTCTCCGCCATTAAGGAGGATCGTGATAGACTGTGCACCTATGATTCGAAATTCGAGCCGACCTCCTCGGATTACCAGATGATCCAACTGCGCCTTCCTGCTCTGCTATCTACCGAAGAAAAACTCGCTTTGGAAAAAGTGGCTATCGCAGCTTATCGGGCGACTAATTGCCGGGATTATGCCCGGCTGGATATTCGCCAAAGGAACGATACTTTCTATGTGTTGGATGTTAACCCCAATGCCGATATCAGCCCGGATACAAGCCTGGCACTTTCAGCCGGACTGGCTGGTTATTCCTACGGACAGTTTGGCAGCCTGCTGGTCAACCTGGCTGCCCATCGGCATCCGGCCTTTGCCTCCGGGAAAAACAAGCAGATCCAGTCTGTTCCTGTCATGGCGCCGGTGGTTTTGTAGAAGAAGTAGAAATGTTGTTCGCAGGTTGCAAGGTCAAACCAATGATTACCGGTAAAGGAGAAAGGAGAGTTTGATATGAAAACCGTCGTAGCCGCTGCCCTGGGTGAATGTGTCCATGTGGCAGGTGTATCTAATTTCCTCCGCCTGGCGGAAGCCGCCGGCTGGCGGACGGTCTTCCTGGGTCCCGCCGTATCCATCGAAGAAGTGCTCGCGGCTGCCCGCAGAGAGAAGGCCGACCTGGTCGGCGTCTCGTACCGCCTCACGCCCGAGACCGGGGTGCGGCTGCTGGGAGAGTTCGCTGAAGCCGCTTCCGACCTCCGTGCAAATGGCATCCGCTTCGCCTTTGCCGGAACCCCACCTGTCGCCAGGAGCGCTGCTCAATTGGGATTTTTTGAGAAGGTTTTTGGTGGCAGCGAGACTCCCGAGCAGGTGCTGGCCTGGCTCAAGGGTCAGCCGGCCGGGGACCTGACCGAGACCGACTTTCCGCAGACAACCGTCGCACGCATCCTTTGGAAGAGTCCCTACCCCATCCTGCGCCACCACTTCGGCCTGCCAACGATGGAAGCCTCTTTGGATGGGATCACCAAAATTGCCGACTCCCAGGCCCTCGACTTGATCTCGCTCGGCACCGACCAGGACGCCCAGGAGAATTTCTTCCACCCCGAGCGGCAGGATCCTCGCCGGAAAGGGGCGGGCGGCGTCCCGGTCCGGACCCCGGAAGATTACCGCGCACTTTTCTCGGCCAGCCGCCGCGGCAACTTCCCGCTGGTGCGCGCCTATTCCGGCACCGATGACTTCATCCGCTACGCCCAAGTCCTGACCGCAACCATTCACAATGCCTGGTGCGCCATCCCGCTCTTCTGGTTCAACCAGATGGACGGGCGCGGTCCCTGGGACCTGACAGGCTCGATCCGCGAGCACCAACAGGTGATGGCCTGGTACGGCGTGCGCGGCATCCCGGTCGAGCTGAACGAGCCTCATCACTGGGGTATGCGTGACGCCCCCGACGTGGTTTTCGTCGTATCCGCATTCGTGTCTGCGTATAACGCCAGGAAACTTGGCGTGCGGGATTACATCGCCCAGATGATGTTCAACAGCCCGCCGGGGCTGTCAGATGCCATGGACCTGGCAAAGATGCTGGCTGTCCTGGAACTGGTTGCGCCCCTGTCCGGGCCGGACTTTCATATCTGGAAGCAGACCCGCACCGGCCTGCTCAGCTACCCACTCGACCCGGAGGCGGCGCGCGGCCATCTGGCAGCCAGCATCTACCTGCAGATGGCGCTCCACCCCGACATTATCCATATCGTCGGGCACACCGAGGCCGACCATGCCGCCACGGCCGACGACGTGATCACCGCCAGCAAGATCGGCCGCCGCGCCATCGAGAATGCCGTGCGCGGCGCCCCGGACCCCGGGGCCGACCCGCGCGTGCAAGCGCGCAGGGACGAACTCGCGGCCGAGGCGCGCCTCACGCTGGAGGCCATTCGCTCGCTGGCTGCCCCGGCTGTAAAGGATCCCTGGACCGATGCGACCACCCTGGCGGCAGCCGTCACCTCAGGTATTCTTGATGCGCCCCAGTTAAAGAATAACCGGTTTGGGCGCGGCGCGGTCCGCACGCAGATCGTCAACGGGATGTGCCTGGCGGTTGATGCCAAAGGCCGCCCGTTGTCTGAAAAAGATCGTCTGGCAATGGTCGGAAAGGAGCAAGCATGAACACCTCCGAGAAATACACGGTCATCGGCGCCGGTCATGGCGGCAAGGCCATGGCGGCCCACCTGGCATTAATGGGTCTCAAGGTCACGCTCTATAACCGCACCTTCGACCACATCAGTGTGATAAAAAAGCGCGGCGGGATCGAGCTGGAAAGCGCCGAGGACGGTCCGCATGGCTTTGGCAAGCTCGTCAATGCGACCTCGGATATGGGCGAGGCGCTAAAGAAAGCGCAGATGATCATGGTGGTCGTGCCCTCCTCCGCACATGCCGATATTGCGAAAGCTGCCGCCAGGCATCTCAAAAATGGGCAGATCGTCATTCTCCATCCGGGACGCACTGGCGGGGCGCTGGAATTTGCTAAAGTGCTTCGGGATGAGGGCTGCACGGCGGATGTCACCATCGCGGAAGCGGAAACCTTTATCTACGCCAGCCGCTCAGACGGCCCGGCCGAGGCGCGTATCTTCCGGATCAAAGAAGCTGTCCCACTGGCCGCCCTCCCTGCCATCCGCAATGAGCGGGTATTGGACGCCATTCACCCGATCTATCCACAATTCATAGACGGCGTGAACGTGCTCAACACCGGCGTGAACAATATGGGGGCCATTTTCCACCCGGCCTTGACCCTCCTGAATGCCGGATGGATCGAAGCCACGCATGGCGATTACCAGTTCTACATCGATGGGGTAACCCCTTCCGTGGCACGCGTTCTTGAAGCCCTGGATCGCGAGCGCGTGACGGTCGCCTCCTCGCTTGGTATTCGCGCCCGCACCGCCCTGGAATGGCTCAAAATGGCTTACGACACCACCGGCCAGGATCTGCATGAGGCCATTCAAAACCAGCCTGGCTATTATGGCATCAAGGCTCCTGCCACCCTTAGCCACCGCTATATTTTCGAAGATGTGCCGATGAGCATGGTCCCCATGGCGTCGTTGGGGGAACGCTTCGGCGTCTCGGTACGCGGCATGGACAGCATCATCCGCCTGGCCTGCATCGTTCATCACACCGATTACTGGAAGCGCGGCCGGACGGTGGATAGACTCGGCATTGGTGACTTGAGTGTCGGTGAATTGACCCGTTACGTGAACGAGGGTATTCGAGAATAGGAGCGGAATAATGGCAGGGATCGCTGGAATAGCCAAAAGAGAAAAATCGGACTTGGTCAATCTCATGTTGAATAAGATCTCTCATCGCGGACCGGCCGGGAGGTATTTGCTCGAGGACAAATCATGCACGCTGGGGGTGGTATGGCCTGACTCTCAACGCGAGGCTGGCCAATACCTCGAACGCTCCGGGATCGCGATCGACGAGGTGGACAACGGGCATTTTGCCATGGCCAGCTCTGACGGCTTCCTCCTCAAGCGCGACCCCGTCGGAGCCTCCCCCCTGTATTATGGTCATACCTCAGATGGGTCACTCTGTTTTGCATCGGAAGTGAAGGCTCTCCTGGAGGCGACCTCGGATGTGAATGAATTGCCTCCCGGTCACATTCTTGATGGAACTCAACTGCATCCCTACGAATGGATTACCTATAAACCCCTCCTGCAGTTCTTGCCTGAGGAGGTTGCTCGGGAATTATGCCGCCGGCTGGAGACTGCGGTTCAAAAACACACAGGTGGGGGGGAAGCCGGGGTTTGGCTGTCCGGCGGGCTGGATTCCAGCCTGCTGGCCGCTCTGGCGAGGCCGCATGTCCAGCGCCTGCACACCTTTTCAGGAGGGTTTCCCGGCGCACCCGACCTGAAGCATGCCCGGTTGGTCGCCAGGCAGCTCCAATCCCAGCATCATGAGACCATCGTGCGCCTGAAGGATTGTCTCGCCATCTTGCCGGAGGTTATCTATCACCTCGAGTCATTTGATGCCTTGCTGGTGCGTTCCAGCCTCATAAACTATCTTGTAGCAAGGTTGGCCTCTCAATTTGTGCCCGCTGTGTTCTCTGGTGAGGGCGCTGACGAGCTTTTTGCCGGCTATGAATATCTAAAAAACCTCCCTTTGGGTTCATTGTCAACAGAACTGATAGAGATTACCAATCAGCTTCACAACACTGCCCTTCAGCGTGTGGATCGCTGCGCTTCAGCCCATGGCCTGATCGTTTATGTCAGCTTCCTGGATCCGGATGTGCTGGACTATGCCCTGCGAATTCCAGCCAGGTTCAAGATCATGGAGGGAGAAGAGAAGTGGATCCTGCGCCAGGCGGGTGCCGGGAAAATACCGGATAGCATACTTAACCGGCCAAAAGCCAAGTTCTGGGATGGCGCGGGGGTGGGCGAACTCCTAGCACAGAATGCAGAAATACGCATCTCCACGGCTGATTTCGAGCGCGAAAAGCTGCTGCCCAATGGCTGGACTCTGAACAGCAAAGAGGAATTGATGTACTACCGGATCTTTCGAGAGCAATTTGGCGACTTAAAGGATCTATCTTGGATGGGCCGGACCAAAGGCGCACCATTGGCTTGACGGATAGGAGGTAATATGCATATGACAGTTGTAGATCCTTCATCAGCAGGTACTTTTTGGCGAACGCCTCACCCTCGGCTCTGACGCTCATACCGCCAGTCAGGTTGGCCTGCACCTCGACACCGCCCAGGAAGCCGTCCACGCGGCAGGTCTCTCCCGCGTTACGCAGTTTGAGCGCAGGCAGGCGCGACTCGTTTCATTACAATAGCAGATTGCTTCTTTCTTTGGGAAAGCATCCCTATTTAGGGAACAAAAAAATCCGAAATCAAGGTTGAACCTTTTGATTCCAGAGAATCATTTTGTTCTCGACCGGTCTACAAATATGGAAAGTTCAGGGGCACATGG